>OLSD01000651.1_pt1 | contig 33095 bp, 36 predicted proteins | sample 1672211 | NCBI WGS metagenome assembly OLSD01 (sample SAMEA3136659, study PRJEB25190) | human gut metagenome | reverse complement strand
AATCGGGATTGTGCCTACAGAATTTAACGGGATACCGGATGTGCAGCTGGTGTTGTTGGAGAAGCACTTGTAATAGTTGAAATTCCCTTAATTTAGACAGCTTTTTAAAGAAAAAAGAGCAGGCGAGTTTGTAGAGATACAGATTTGTCTGCTTTTTTTATATAGAGTTCCATCCCCCCGGGGGGCTTGCGGAAGAAAACTGGTTTTGATAATATTTTAACATTGGAGTTTAATGCGGAGGATTTGAAATTGGATAAATTACTGGATGAAATAGAGAGTTATTGGAGCACCCGGACGGAAGGGTATTCTGAGGTGAATGAAAAAGAATTGAAGGGAATGCAGAAAAAGGCATGGCTGGAGACTCTGGAACGCGGATTTTTTGGAAAAAGGTCTGGGAAAAATGAGGATTCAGAAAACAATTCTGTGGAAAAAGAAGTTTTCGAAGAAGAATTTTCTGAAAAACAACATACAGACAAATATAAGGACCACCTGAGAATTCTGGATATCGGTACTGGCCCAGGCTTTTTCCCTATGATCCTTGCGGAAGCAGGATATCATGTAACAGCCATAGATTACACTCCGGGAATGTTGGAAAAGGCTGCAGAAAATGCAGCGAAATTTATCGGAGAAAAGAGCCGGAATATTGAATTTAAAAGAATGGATGCCCAGGCATTGGAGTTTGAAGATGAGAGCTTTGACGTGATCATTTCCAGAAACCTGACCTGGAATCTGCCCCATCCGGAAATGGCTTATAAAGAGTGGCTTCGGGTTCTGAAAAAAGGTGGAAAGCTTTTGAATTTTGATGCCAACTGGTATGGATATCTCTATGATGATAAGAAGCGTGAGGCTTACGAGAACGACCGTAAAAATGTGGAAAAAGGAAGCTTGGATGACCATTATCTGTGCACAGATATTGACCGAATGGAGAAAATTGCGCTGCAGGTTCCGTTGTCGGAGACCAAGCGTCCGGGATGGGATGTGAAGGTACTGGAAGCGCTTGGAGCAGCGCAGATTCAGGTGAATGAGGACATCTGGCAGCAGGTATGGAGCGAGGAAGAGAAGCTGAATTATGGATCTACACCCATGTTTATGGTGGAGGCTGTAAAATAGAAAAAGATATTATCAGTGATATACAGAAATTTGTACGAATTTAAAGATAAGTAAAGCGGTGTTGGTTGTAAGAATGAAGTATTAGAGTATTTAAAAAATAGGATAAGTTTTTATTGAATCGTAAGGAAAATTATTTGTAAAGATATTATTGGAAAAGGTAGAAAATAATGAGTGAAATAATAAATATAGGTGGCTTAAGTGCGGCACCAGGGCAGCGTGTCCATGGTTTTATTTCCATTGGAAATGGTAGATTTTCTCTTCCTGCAACAATTGTCAGGGGCGAAAAACCAGGTAAAACAGCTCTTATCACAGCTGGTATCCACGCTGGAGAATATGTGGGAATCCAGAGTGCCGTAGAGCTTGGAAGAGATTTGAAAATTGAGAAAATGACAGGAACAGTGATTATTGTAAAGGTAGTGGCGAGGGAAGAATTTGAAAACCGTCACGGTTCTCTTTGCAGAGCGACAGGTGAGAATCTGAACCGCCTTTTTCCAGGAAAAAAAGAAGGTACCACATACGAAAAACTGGCTTATGCAGTAGTTGAAGAGCTGCAGAAGGTGGCAGATTTTTATATTGATCTTCACAGCGGTGACGACTATGAGAAACTGACTCCCTATGTGTATTATGCAGGTAAAGCAGCCCCGGAAGTGATGAAAATTTCCCGTCAGATGGCAGAGCAGGTGGATGTTCCTTACATGGTAAAATCTGAGGTATCGTCTGGTGGAAGCTATAATTATGCAGCATCCTGCGGCATTCCTTCCGTTCTTCTGGAGCGGGGCGGAATGGGAGCCTGGGAGACAGAAGAAGTGCGTTCTATGAAGCGTGATGTACGCAGTATTTTACGGTTCCTCGGTATTTATGACGGTCATAGAAGTATGCGGAAATATTATCCGTTAAACGTAACGGATGTGCAGTATCAATCTGCCTCTTATACGGGACTCTGGTATCCCCAGAAGAGGGCAGGAGACCTGTTTACAGAAGGGGAAATCCTTGGATATGTAAAGGATTACGAGGACAATATTCTGGAAACCTGTACCTCCTATGGGGATGGAGTGATCCTGTATCAGACTGGTTCCCTGCAGGTGATTAAGGATGGTCCGATGGTAGCTTATGGCCGGATCAGTTATGAGGAAGACGACCGAAAAGAGAAGATTGCGGCCTACTGGACCAAGCGAAGCGACAGCTTTCTGGAGCAGAGAAGGGCAGAGTTACATAGTCCGCTGGCAAAGAGATGGCTGGAAGAAATTGAGAAATACCTACCTAAAAAGGCATTAAGTCCTGAAAAAAAAATTGAGGATGAAAGCAAGGAAAGAAAAGATGCAGTTGCAAAAATTAAGGAAAAAGAGACTGGTAATGGTAAACTTAAAATCCTGGATGTGGGCTGTGGAACCGGTTTCTTTACAATCCTTCTTGCAAAACAGGGACACCAGGTAACAGGCACCGACCTTACTCCGGATATGATCACAAACTCCCGGATCCTTGCCAAAGAAGAGCAGGTAACATGCGACTTCCAGGTGATGGATGCGGAGCATTTAACTTTCCAGGACGAGAGCTTCGACGTAGTCATTTCCCGAAACCTGACCTGGACCTTACCAGAAGCAGCCCAGGCTTACAAAGAGTGGTCCAGAGTATTAAAACCAGGCGGACTTCTCCTGAATTTTGATGCCAACTACGGCGCCACAAACTTCGCCGAAACCTCCGATCTCCCGGAAAACCATGCCCACAACCAGCTTGGAAATTCCCTGATGCAGGAGTGCGAAGATATTAAACGTCAGCTGCCCATCAGTTCTTACCTCCGCCCTGCCTGGGACGTGGAAGAGCTTGGAAAAACAGGAATGGAGCAGATTTCCATTGATCTGGGGTTGAGCAGACGGGTTTATAAAGAGAAGGATGAATTTTATAATCCAACTCCGATGTTTGCCATTGCAGCAAAGAAAGCATAAAAGCGGAGCGTATGCTTCACGATATGCGAATTGAGTAGGTTATGGGAGTGCAACGGACGAAACAATCCGCAGGTATCATAGTTATACAAGCCTGAAAAATATATGGTGACATAAAAATGTGCCCGGAATTTATTTCCCAGGCACATTTTTTGGAAAAAGGGATATCAAAATAAAAGAAAGTTATCAAATCACATAATCCGAACTTGTCATATGGAGGAATGCCATCGTTTTCTCACTCTTGGGCTGTGAGAAGAACTCTTTGGATGGTCCCTCTTCTACGATAACACCGTCCTCCATGTAGACTACCCAGTTGGCAACTTTTCTGGCAAAATCCATTTCGTGGGTGACTACGACCATGGTGCTTCCTTCTTCGGCAAGCTTTCTCATAACATCCAGAACCTCGCTGGTAAGTCTTGGGTCAAGGGCGGAGGTTGGTTCGTCGAAGAGAACTACTTCCGGATTGTAGGCGATGGCTCTTGCGATAGCTACACGCTGTTGCTGCCCACCGGAAAGCTGGTCCGGATAGAAGTTGGCGCGGTCTGCCATGCCTACTTTTTCCAGCATTTCCATAGCTTTTTTCTTCGCTTCTTCCGGAGAATTCTTACGGGCAATGGTAAGACCCTCCAGTACATTGTCAAGTGCTGTTTTGTTGCGGAAAAGATTGTATCCCTGGAAGACAAAGCCCATTTTCATTCGTAACTGCCGGATCTCTTTCCTGGTAACAGCAGTGATATCTTTGTGGAAATCATCGAAGGTGATTTCTCCTTTATCTGCCTGCTCCAGAAAGCTGATACAGCGGAGAAGGGTTGTCTTTCCAGAACCGCTGTTTCCTAGAACTGCGATCACAGAACCTTTTTCAACTTTGAAATCAACACCTTTTAATACTTCGTTTGATCCGAATTTTTTATGGATATTTTTTACTTCCAGCATATTTTTTTCTCACATTCTTATATAGAAATTTGGTAATTGATAACAGGGTATTATGAAGAAGCTTAAAAGTCTTTCTTCTGTAGTAAATGATATAAAATACGAGTTGTTCACATATGGTGATGCTGCCGAAGGCGACATTGATTATACTTCGATCTTTAAAATACCATTAAAGTAGTTATTGGCAACCATTAGCACACCCATAGCTGTGATAACTACGATTTCTTCTTCTGTGAATTCTTCTTTTAATTCAGTATAGATTTCATCCGGAATGTTTTTCGGATCTTTTGCAAGAGCGCGGCCAAAAGAAATAAGTAATTCTTCCTTCTTTGTAAATTGAAAATTGTCGAAATCAATACCATTATCTTTCAGAAGCTTTCTGAAATAAGTACTGCATACCAGGCAGTCATTTTCTTCGGAAATTGCATATTCAAAGAAGTCACCAGCTCTTTTTCCAATCAGTCTCTGCAGTTCCCGGTCGAGGGAGTAGGAGCTGTCTTCAATGGCTTTAAAGGCTTCTGCATTATGGAGAAGAGTAAGCTTTTCATTAGTGAGCCTGTATCCTTGTGCAAGATGGTTCCTGATTACTTCTTTCTCTTTTTCGCCTGCTGTTTCCGGGTCAATTTTTGAAATATAAGACATGATTATTCTCCTTTCACTGGCGCAGGAGCATTCCATACCAGCTTTTTCTCAAAATAGTTTTGTACCCATGTAAGTACGGTACAGATCATAAGGTAAATAACAGCAGCCTCGCAGTACAGGGCGAAGGGCTCGTAGGTTCTGGCGGCAATCTGCTGTGCGGTGGTGAACAGCTCCACAACTGTGATACTGGAGGCAAGGGAAGTGTCCTTGGTAAGTCCGATCAGTGAGTTAAATAGTGGTGGAAAAGCGATTCGGAATGCCTGGGGCATTACAATCCTGGTCATGGTCTGGCGGTAACTCAGACCCACCATATAAGCAGCTTCTGTCTGTCCTTCTGGTACCGCCTGGATTGCAGATCGGAAAATCTCAGCGTTGTAAGCGCCAAGGTTCAGGGCAAAGGCAATCACAGCGGATGGAAAAGCGTCCAGGATAATTCCGACAGACGGCAGGCCAAAGAAGATGATGAATAGCTGTACAATAAGTGGGGTTCCGCGGAAGACCCATATGTAAAATCTTGCGAACTGCTTCAGGCCTTTTACATTGGCAATCTGTACCAGGCCCAGAAAAAGGGCGATGATGCAGCCAAAAACAAAGGATAATAAGGTAAGGGGGATTGTAACTTTTATTCCGGGTATGAGGATTCTGGTGAAAGAAGATACCAGAATCCCTGCTAAACGTTCACTCATAATTGTTTCCTTTTACTTTCAATTGTTGGATGATTGTCTGTTGTTCTGGACAACAGCTGTGGAAAAGTAATTAGTTTTCATCAGTGCTTTCTGTTGTTGCATCCTCAGAAGCGGTGTCTGTATTTGCTGCATTTTCATCCTGTGGCTGTGTGAAGTCTGTGCCGAAGTAATCCTCAGAAAGCTTGCTTAAAGTTCCGTCTTCTTTCAGTTCGTCAATAGCGTTCTGAACTGCATCATATAAAGCTGTTTCCCCTTTCTTGATCGGGACAGCGTAGGTATCCACAACGTCCGGGATTACGAAAGCAACTTTCAGATTTGCATCCGGGTGCTGCTGAAGGTATTCATTGAATACAACAGAGTTAAAGGTTGTGAAGTCGGCACGTCCGGATTCAATCAGGGAAACCGCTTCGTCAGCTGTGCTGATCTGTACAAGAGATGCACCGGCGTCTTCCAGAATATCAAGGTAAGCGGTTGTAGCAGTGTTTGCTACTTTTTTGCCATCCAGGGAAGCCATATCTACGATATCATCATTGTCCTTGGCTACTACGATCTGCTGTGTGATGTAGAAATATGGTCCTGCGAAATCGTATTTCTCTTCACGCTCAGGTGTGATACTTACTGCATTGATAACTGTATCAAGACGTCCACTGTCGATTCCTGCAAGAAGGGAATCCCAGTCAGATTCTGTGAAATCTGCTTCCACACCAAGCTTGTCTGCAATTGCCTTTGCTACCTCCACGTCAAATCCGGTAAGCTCTCCGTTGTCGTCATGATAGGTGTATGGAGGATAGGTTCCTTCCACACCGACTTTCAGTTTTCCTGATTCCTGAATCTGTGCAAGCTCGTCATCAGCTGCGTAGGCCATGCTGCATGTTGCCAGAACTCCTGTTAATACTGCTGCAATTCCTAAAGTCAAGATGCTTTTTCTCATAATTGTATCCTCCTCTTATTTTGTTTCCTATTTAGCAACTAGGATTAATATGGATTGAATGATAGCATAGAAATCTGGTCTTGTCTAATATGGAATAAAGATAGCTGGCTATAGGAAATGACTATAACATGCTTAAATTGAAAGTACACAGCTTGACTTAATAGGAAGATATGGTAAAGTGGAAGAAAGAAATCTGGTGGGAGTGAGGCTTAATAATTCTCTTTGGGGCAAGGGCGCGTGGAGATTTCAAAAGGACGAGTGACATTGATCTTGCAGTCAGTGGAGGGGATTTTTGCAGATTTGCACTGAATGTAGATGAGGAAACATAAAAACAGAACGAAAGCAGATGTAAAAAGACTGAAGCTTTCGCCAGAGAGGGAATAGCTATGTTAGATCTGAAGCAACTGAAATATTTTATAGTGTGTGCTGAAACTGGCTCTATCAGCGAGGCTGCCAAGCTGCTTTATACAACCCAGCCCAGTGTGAGCAAGGCAATCAAAGCGCTGGAGGAGGAAATGGGAATTGTATTGTTTGAGCGTATGCCAAGAGGAATTGCGCTTACGGCGAAAGGCCGGGAGGCATACCGATATGCGTGCAGGATTATAAATGATTCCCGGATACTGGAAGAGATGAGCCATGGGAATATGGCAAAATATCTACGGATTTCATTGAATCCCAGTTCCTGGTTTACGAATCAGTTTGTGGAGTTTTATAAGGAAAATTATGACAAGGATTATCATTTTGAAATCTATACAGCCGGTGTGCGCACGGTCATGGAACGTGTGCGTGATTACCTTTCAGACATTGGCTTTGTATACGTGATGGAACAGCAAAAAAAGGAATTCCAGTATGAGCTGGCGAAAAACAAGCTGGTTTTTACCGTTATGCAGGAAAGTACGGCGACATTTTATCCGGGAAAGTTGAATATATTGGATCAGGAAGCAGCTGACAGAGAGAATGCACAGACCGTAAATATGGAAGCGATGAAGAACTTCCGATTTATCCAGAACTTCCGTGATGAGTTTCTGGAATTGGGAGAGAAAGAAAAACGTAGTGTGTTCAGCTGGGAAAATCTGAATGTTTCCATTATTACAAACAGCGACTACATTATGGAAAAGATGCTGAAAGAGACCGGACTTTGCAATATCAGCGGCAGTTATCTTTCCAATGATAAAAAGGCAGCAAACAAAGGCATTCCGCTGGAATTCAAAAAGAATAAGGTGGTTTTCGGATACATCAGAAGAAAGAATGACGAGACGGATGAGCTGATGGAGGAATTGCTGGGATTTTTAAGGGAAAAATTGAAGCTGGAGAATGGCAGCTGAATATGAGAGGGATAAAAGAAAAACGGAAGCAGAATCGGCTAAAGGAACGTGTGCCGGTCTGCATAAATAGAGAAAAGGTATTCCTGAAAATTGAAAATATATTCCAAATAAGAATAGCTTATAACCCCCTGGGCGGGTTGTAGGCTGTTTTTTATTTTGCTAAACTACACCAAGGGATGAAAGAATGAGTAAAAACCTACTTGTACAGTATGGAATGGAGACAATTAAATGAAAAAATATGCAATCAAACGTATCCTTCAGCTGATTCCCATTCTGTTTGCAATTACTTTTCTTTCTTATGGAATGATGCGTATTGCAGGAAGTGATGTTGTAACGCGGAAAATGGAGAATACAGGAGGGGTAGTGTCAGAAGCTGCACTGGATGCGGCAAGAGAAGAGCTGGGGCTGGATAAGCCATTTTTAACCCAGTATTTTGTATGGCTTGGAAAACTGCTGCGTGGAGATATGGGAAACAGCTATGTATCAGGAGTTTCGGTCTTTGATACTTTTATATCAAAACTGCCGGCAACCTTGCTTCTTACGGCTACTTCCATTCTGCTTACTATTATTATTTCGATTCCTTTGGGAATTTTGTCTGCGGTGAAGCAGAATACAATTGCTGATTACCTGATTCGTTTCTGCAGTTTTATAGGAAACAGTCTTCCTAATTTCTTTGTATCACTTTTGCTTATGTATTTTCTTGCAATCCGGATCAGGATTTTCCCTGTTATTGCCAAGGATGTGAGTCTGAAAAGTGTTGCAATGCCGGCCATAACCCTGGCCATTGCCATGTCTGCGAAATATCTGCGGCAGGTAAGGGCTACTGTGTTAGATGAGCTGAGTAAGGATTATGTAACAGGTGCCCGTGCCCGTGGGGTGAAGTTTTCTGTTACCTTATGGAAAAGTATTATGAAAGCATCCCTGGTTACGGTCATTACCCTGTTAATGCTGTCAGTGGGAAACCTCCTTGGCGGTACGGCAATTGTGGAGTCCATCTTCATGTGGGACGGTGTTGGAAAACTGGCAGTAGATGCTATTTCCATGCGCGATTATCCCATTATTCAGGCGTATGTTATGTGGATGGCGATCATTTATGTGCTGGTGAATCTGCTCACAGACCTGTCTTACCGGTTCCTTGATCCGAGAATCCGTCTGGGAGGTGCGAAGCAGTGAGTGTAAAAAAAATGGACGAAGTGCCAGAAAAGAAAACGGAAAGTAAAATACTGGCAAAGATGGGTAAGAAAGAACAAGGTAGATGTCAAAAAGAAAGTGTAGTGCTGAAAAATGGGCAAAGCACAGATAATGGAAAGCACGTAACCGTGCGTGTGCAGAGGATTAGAAAGATCCATATAAAACAAAAGCTGATAATTTTCAGCGTTCTGGCTGTCTGTCTTGTAGTCCTGGCAGTTTTTTCAGACCATCTCTGTCCTTATGACCCTTACGCCCAGGATCTTTCCAGCGCCCTTCAGGCACCCAGTCTTCAGCATCCAATGGGGACAGATACTTATGGCAGGGATATGCTGTCCCGGGTGATCAGCGGAGCAAGAGCCAGTATTTTTTCCACTTTTATACTGGTGGCTGTGATTTCCATTTTTGGTACGATTGTGGGATTATGCTGTGGCTATTATGGCGGAATTCTGGATTCTGTTATGATGAGAATTTCTGATGTCTGTCTGGCATTTCCAGGGCTGGTGTTTGCAATGGCGATCGCGGCCATTCTTGGGGGAGGTATCCAAAATGCTATTATTGCGCTGGCAGTGGTCAGCTGGCCAAAGTATTCACGTATAGCCAGAAGTCAGACACTGGCTTTGAAAGAGGAACCTTACATCCATGCGGCGATATTGGCTGGGGACAGCTCTGCTCAGATACTTGTTAGACATGTTCTTCCCAATATGATCGGACCGGTTCTGGTAACAGCTATGCTGGATATTGGAACCATGATGATGGAGCTTGCAGGACTTTCCTTTCTGGGTCTTGGAGCGCAGATTCCAATGGCTGAGTGGGGAAGCATGATGAGCGGTGGACGAAGTATGATCCAGACATATCCATGGGTGGTTCTGTCGCCGGGAATTGCGATTTTTATATCGGTGGTTATTTTTAATCTGCTGGGAGATACCGTCCGGGATTACCTGGATCCGAAGAATAGCCGGATCAAGTGATGCGAGACAGTCAGAGGCTGAAATACGCGGCTTCCAAAACACAATTTTGGACTCTTTTGTGCTGTCAAAGCGGAAATGAAATATGTAAGCTTTGGAAAAAAGCATGTTAAATATAAGAGTATGAATAAACACGAGGAGGAATGTAAATGAAAACAAAGAAGATTCTTGGAATTGCACTGGCTGTCTGTATGACAATGGGATTAACTACAGTGCCCGCAATGGCGGAAGATAAGAAAACATTTGTATTTGGTGATACCACCTTTAATGCGGAGAATGAAGAAGCGGATATCAATCCACAGAACACCTACGCCGGCTGGGCCTGCATCCGCTATGGTGTCGGCGAAACCCTGTTCCGCTATTCTGATACCATGGAAATTGAACCATGGATTGCCAAAGAATATGAAAATATAGATGAGCTGACCTGGAAAATTACTTTGAACGATGGTGTTGTATTTTCCAATGGGCGTGTCTGTGATGGACAGGCGGTAAAGGAAAGCCTGGAGTCTCTGGTTGAAAATCATGAAAGAGCAGCGGGGGACCTTTGCATTGACAGTATTGAGGCAGATGGAAATGTGGTTACCATTAAGACCACAGAGCCGAAACCGGCATTGATTAACTATTTAAGTGATCCCTATGGCTGTATCATTGATGTACAGGCCGGAATTACAGACAATGGAATTGTAATCGGCACGGGTCCTTATGTGGCTACAGATCTGGTAACGGACGATCATCTTACACTTGTAAAAAATGAAAACTACTGGAATGGGGATGTAAATGTGGATGAAATCACGGTTCGAACCATTTCCGATGGAGATACACTGGCATTTGCACTTCAGGCAGGTGAAATCAATGCTGCCTATGGTATGGCATATGCAAGCTATCCTTTATTTGAGAATGATGATTTTACGTTCTCCAGTGCTGCAACAAGCCGCGCATTCTATGCATGGATGAATTTTGAAAGTACGGTAACTTCTGATCCGGCAGTCCGCAAGGCAATTGCCATGGGAATTGACAAAGAGAGCTTCGTATCCGTACTTCTGAATGGATACGGATATCCGGCAGTTGGTGCATTCCCGGATACTTTTTCATTTGGCGGACAGAATCTGACTACAGAGAGCTATGATCCGGATGGAGCCAAAAAGGTTCTGGAGGATGCAGGCTGGATTGATTCCGATGGTGACGGAATCCGTGAAAAGGATGGCGAGAAGCTTGTAATCCGCTGGCTTACCTATCCAAGCCGTCAGGAGCTTCCGCTGCTGGCAGAATCAGCCCAGGCAACTCTGAAAGAGATTGGTATGGATGTTCAGGTTAACTGCACATCTGACAGCAATACCATCCGCAAAGATCCTGCGCAGTGGGACGTATACGCAAGTGCCATGGTAACAGCCCCAACAGGAGATCCGGAGTATTTCTTCACAACCTGTGCTCTGGATAACTCTGTTTCCAATAATGGACATTATCACAGTGATAAGCTGGAAGAGCTTGCAAAAGAGATGGGAAAAGAATTTGATGTGGAAAAACGTTCCGAACTGGGAATTCAGATGCAGCAGACCGTTCTGGACGACAACGCTTATGTGTTCTGTTCTCATCTTAAAATGAGCATGATCATGCAGTCAAATGTAACCGGTCTTGTGTCCCATCCTTGTGATTACTATGAGTTGACAGCAGATCTGGATATTAACTAAGGAAAAATACGCTTTGTGAGTTTGACCTGCCTATGGTGTAAATGAGAGCCAGCTGCCATGTATGGATAATACAGGCAGCTGGCAGAAATATTTTTTGGATATCAAGGAGGAGTTTGCACGACAATGGAGAATAAAATACTGACCTATGATTCGGTGGAGATATCCTTTGACGGGGAAGCGGTAGTCCATGATGTAAGCTTCTCACTCACACCGGGCGAAATCCTGGGGCTTGTAGGAGAATCCGGAAGTGGTAAAAGTACACTGATCAAAGCTGCTATGGGACTTCTTGGTTCAGGAGGCCTGGTAACCAGAGGCGACATCTGTTATATGGGACAGAATATTCTGGATATTTCAGAGAAGGAAAAAAGAAAAATCCGGGGGGCAGGAATCGGCATGATTTTTCAGGATGCAGGAGCCTCTCTTTGCCCTATCCGTACGATTGGTGACCAGATTTATGAGAGTATGCGCGCCCATAAGAAAGTGAGCAGAAATGAAGCAAAGGATCGTGCCATGGAATTGTTTGAAAAGCTGAATTTTAAAGACAGCCAGCGCGTGTGGGACAGCTATCCCTTTGAATTATCCGGTGGAATGAATCAGAGAGCAGGGATTGCCATTTCCATGCTGATGAATCCACCGATTCTTTTGGCAGACGAACCTACAAGTGCACTGGATGTATCGGTTCAGCGTCAGGTAGTAAGAGAAATGTTAAAGCTCAGGGAATTGTTTGGAACAGCAATTATAATTGTAACCCACGATATTGGTGTAGTTCGGGCAATGGCGGATACCGTTCTGGTTCTGAAGAATGGAAAAATGGTGGAATATGGAGAGGCAAAAAAGGTGTTGAACCATCCACAGGATCCCTATACGAAGAAGCTGCTGGCAGCAGTTCCAAGGCTTAAGAGAAAGGAAAGATCATGAACACACTTTTGGAAGCTGAACACTTAACGAAGGTATTTGCGCAGAGGGGAAAAGAGCCTTTTAAAGCTGTGGATGACGTAAGCTTTTCTTTGCAGGCAGGAGAAACACTTGGAATCGTTGGCGAATCCGGCTCCGGAAAAAGTACACTGGCGAAGATGATCACAAGGCTGACGGATATTACAGATGGTACTTTGAAATTCCAGGGAAAAGACATTACGAAATTGAAACAGAGCCAGTTGAGGGACGTATATGGAAATATCCAGATGGTTTTTCAGAATCCGGCAGGTTCCTTTGACCCGAGAAGAACTTTGGGAGACGGAATTGGAGAGAGCCTTCGAAATCGTGGCATGAAGAAGGCAGATATTGCAATAAGGGTGAAAGAACTGCTGGAACAGTGCGGACTTGAAGAAGAGCTGGCTAAAAGATATCCACATGAGGTCAGTGGAGGACAGTGCCAGAGAGCTGCAATTGCAAGGGCACTGGCAGTGGAACCGAAGGTGCTGATCTGCGATGAAGCTACCAGCTCACTGGATGTGACCATTCAGAAGCAGATCATAGAGCTTCTGGAAGAGCTGAAGGATACACATGGCTTATCCTTTATATTTATCTGCCATAATCTTGCACTTGTACAGAGCTTCTGCGATAAGGTGCTGGTTCTGTATGACGGAAAAGTGGTGGAGAGCGGGAAGCCGGATGCTATTATCAATGAGCCGAAAGAGGCGTATACAAAGAAGCTGGTGGATGCAGTATTTGAGTAAAATAAGCACAGAAGAAAGCCCTGCCGGGCAGGATTGCACTGCGACGATAGGGGAGTTGCCGCTCGAGGCGCCCCACCGCAGTCGGAGAATCCTGCGAGCAGGATTTTTTTTCTTGAAATTTCCTTGTAAGATATTCCATAAAAGCAGAAAAATATGCAAAATGGGAATGGGTAAATATCCCCCTGGGGAGCTTGTGATACCTGTTGATTCTGGTACAATAGGTTTCAGCAGTAAGGCAGAAAACGCCTGAAATGCGAATTTTTATACATAGTTACATGTAACACCTCCACTCATTATTACATGTAAATACAGACCTTCTATAGAAAGACAGTTATAGGACAAAAGCTTATAACTGCCTTTCTTATCTGGAGCGTATTTGAAAAAATTCCGCAGTCTGCACGCCCCACTTTGCGGTATATTTCACCCGGATTCGGGCAAAATCTCCACAAATTGTGATGTACATCTTGCAGAAAGCCTTTTTCAGACGCGCGCTGAGAAGAAATGAGGGATGGAGAAAAAAGAGTCAGTAATCTTCAGAAAATAATATTTCTGCTGATAATAAAAACAAGAGGGAGAACTGCTATGAAAATCAAGAAAGTAATCAGTTTATTATGTACAGCGGCCATGCTGCTGGCTGTACCAGCCGGGAATGTTTATGCGGGTGCGGAGGATCAGTCTGTGGTAGTTACAATGCCAACCACATCAGAACCGGAATCCGGTTTTGATCCGGCTTACGGATGGGGAGCCGGAGAGCATGTTCATGAGCCGTTGATCCAGAGTACCCTGGTTCGTACCACCAAGGACCTTGGAATTGAAAATGACCTTGCTACAGAGTATTCCTGCAGTGACGATGGTCTTACCTGGACTGTAAAAATCCGTGATGATGTGAAGTTTACAGATGGGGAGCCATTGACCGCCTCTGATGTTGCTTTTACCTTTAATACCTGTCGCGATGAAAGCTCTGTAAACGATTTTACCATGTTGAAGGAAGCGGTTGCAGTGGACGATACGACGGTAGAGTTTCATATGAATGAGCCATATTCCATTTGGCCATACACCATGGCAATTGTGGGAATCGTACCAGAGCATGCCTATGATGAAAATTATGGACAGAATCCAATTGGTTCCGGACGCTATATTATGAAGCAGTGGGACAAAGGACAGCAGGTTATTTTTGAAGCAAACCCGGATTACTACGGAGAAGAACCAAAGATTAAAAAACTGACCGTGCTGTTTATGGAAGAAGATGCAGCCATGGCAGCGGCAATGTCCGGACAGGCAGATGTAGCTCACACAGCAGCCTCTTACAGTGATCAGAAAATTGACGGATATGAACTCCTGAGTGTGGCAACTGTGGATAACCGTGGCTTTAATCTTCCATGTACAGAACCAGAAGAAAAGGACGGTATCACATATGGAAACAGTCTGACTTCCGATGTGAAGGTACGACGTGCAATTAATCTTGCTATTGACCGAGAAGAGATGATCAAAAATGTACTCAATGGTTATGGAACAGTAGCCTATAGCGTTTGTGATAAAATGCCATGGTACAACGAGGAGGCTGTTACAGAGTATGACCTTGATGCAGCGAAGGCTTTGATGGAAGAAGCAGGCTGGATTGAAGGAGATGACGGAATAAGAGAAAAAGATGGGGAAAAAGCAGAGCTTACCATTATGTTTTCAAATGGAGATTCTGTGCGTCAGGCACTTGCAGAAGACTCTGCCAATCAGCTGCGTGAGCTTGGAATTGATGTAACTACTTCTGGTGTTGGCTGGGATACCGCCTACGATCAGGCACAGTCAGAACCGCTTATATGGGGATGGGGAGCACATAGCCCTATGGAGCTTTACAATATTTATCACACCATCAAAGATACCGGAAGTGCGGAATATTCTCCATATGCAAATGAGACCGTTGACAAATATATGGACGAAGCACTTGCAAGCAGCAATCTGGAAGAATCCTACGATCTCTGGAAAAAAGCCCAGTGGGACGGAAACACAGGAATTACACAGGAAGGGGATATTCCGTGGATCTGGCTGTGCAATATTGACCATCTTTATTTTGTACGTGACGGTCTGAAAGTGGCAGATCAGAAATTACATCCTCATGGCCATGGCTGGTCTATTGTAAACAATGTTGACCAGTGGGAGTGGGAATAAAGAAAGCAATAAGGAATGCTTTTTGTACATGTATCAGGTATGAAGAGTAGGAAAAAACGAAACGGATAAATTAAGATGAAACGTATAGGTATTTACGCAGGAAAGAACCTGCTACGAATCATATTACTGCTTTTTGCAGTAAGCATTCTTACCTTTGCCCTTGTATCAGCTTCCCCCATTGACCCGTTACAGGCCAATGTGGGGCAGGCTGCCCTGGGCAGTATGAGTGAAGAACAAAAAGAAAAGCTGCGCTCCTACTGGGGCGTGGATGAACCGCCAGTGCAGAGATATCTGAACTGGCTGAATGCATTTATAAAGGGAGATGGGGGAATTTCTCTGTTATACCGGCAGCCGGTGACAAAGGTCATTGCAGTGAAGCTGGGAAATTCTCTTTTTCTTATGGGACTGGCGTGGGTGGTTTCCGGCCTGGTGGGTTTCCTTCTGGGGGTAATTGCAGGGGTGTTTCAGGGCAGGCTGCCGGATAAGATCATAAAAGGTTATTCGCTGGTGATTGCCAGTACTCCTTCTTTCTGGCTGGCGCTTTTGCTGTTGATCATTTTTGGAGTCTGGATGAAAATCCTTCCCATTGGACTTAGTGTTCCTATTGGAGTAGAAGCCAGCGGTGTTACCTTTTTGGACAGAGTGCGTCATGCCATTCTTCCGGCAGTCACTTTAAGCATAACCGGAATTTCGAATATCACATTACATACCAGGGAAAAAATGATTGATATAATGGAAAGCGATTACATCCTTTTTGCAAAGGCGCGGGGAGAGAAAACCGGAAGCATCATTCTTCGCCATGGCATTCGTAATGTGCTGCTTCCGGCCATGACCCTGCAGTTTGCATCTGTCAGTGAGATCATAGGAGGCTCGGTTCTTGTGGAGCAGGTATTTTCCTATCCGGGACTGGGACAGGCGGCTGTAGCGGCGGGAACTGGCAGTGATGTGCCTCTTCTTATGGGAATTACATTGATAACAGCAGCCATTGTTTTTCTGGGAAATTTCCTGGCAAATGTACTGTATGGAGTTGTTGATCCCAGAATCCGGAAGGGAGGGCTGGGACTATGAGCGAAGGTGTAATGAAAAACAGTTGTTCAAAGGGCAGCCCGGGAGCCGTGGAAAAGCAGAGGAAAAGGCTGAATCAGCGGCAGAAAGCAAGGATTTTGCTGATTTTTTCTGTAGCTTTTCTGGCGGTGACAGCCATACTTGGAGTGGTTCTTCATGATGCCGCTATGGTGACTGATTTTTCCAGAAAAAATATTGCTCCCTGTCTGAAATATCCTTTTGGTACGGACTGGCTGGGCAGAAATATGTTTTACCGTACTCTTACCGGTTTATCTATGAGTATTCTTATTGGCGTGCTGGCAGCAGGTGTAAGCGCAGTTATGGCACTGATTCTTGGAATTTGTGCAGCAACTCTTGGAAAAAAGGTGGACTCTGCCATCTCTTTTGCAATTGACACTGTTATGGGAATTCCGCATATTCTGCTGTTGATCCTGATTTCCTATGCTATGGGAAAAGGGCTGAAGGGAGTGATTGCAGGTGTGGCGCTGACGCACTGGACATCTCTGGCAAGGCTGATTCGAGGAGAGGTTATGCAGCTTCGGGAAAGTGAATATATTCAGATTGCAGGAAAGCTTGGGCTGGGCAAATGGGAGATTGCGAAAAAACACATAGTTCCCCATGTTCTGCCCCAGTTTATTGTTGGATTGGTATTGCTTTTCCCGCATGCAATTCTTCATGAGTCCAGTATTACATTTCTGGGCTTTGGGCTTTCCACAGAGCAGCCGGCGATTGGAGTTATTTTATCAGAAAGTATGCGCTATCTGATCATGGGCAAATGGTGGCTGGCTGTATTTCCTGGAATGATGCTGGTTCTTACGGTTGTGCTGTTTGAAAAAGGAGGTACAGCTCTTCGTCAGCTTCTGGATCCGGGAAGTGTGCACAAATAGAGAATAGCAGGAGGGGCTGTCCGGTAAGAGACAGCAGCGTATGAAAAAATATGAGTTGTACAAATAAGAAAAAAATACTGGAAATAGAAGAGCTTTCCGTTTCCTTTCTCCAATATAAAGGAAAAACCAGCAGACAGAGCTGGCTTCCCGTGATTTCAGGCCTATCTGTTGCAGTGAGGGAAGGGGAACTGGTGGCTGTAGTCGGCTCCAGCGGTTCCGGAAAAAGTCTTCTGGCACATGCGATTTTGGGAATTCTGCCTTATAATGCAAATGTATCCGGAACTATGAAGTTCCAGGGTGAATTGATGGACGAAAAGAAGATCAGTGAACTTCGTGGAAAGGAAATTGCTTTCGTACCTCAGAGCACCTTATATCTGGATCCGCTTATGAAAGTGGGGAAACAGGTCCGGGGAAAAAGAGGGAGAAAAGGGGCAGAAAAGCAATCGGAATTGTTCCGCAGGTATGGTCTGCCTGAGGAAACGGAAACGAAATATCCTTTCGAGTGTTCTGGAGGAATGACCAGAAGAATTTTGCTGTCTACTGCATTAATGGAAAATCCAAAGCTTATTATTGCGGATGAACCTACGCCTGGCATGGACCTGACACTTGCGAAAAAGTCTATGGAGGATTTCAGAAAATTTGCAGATGAAGGAAATGGAGTTCTTCTGATTACTCATGATATTGAGCTGGCACTGGAAGTTGCTGACAGGATCGTTGTTTTTTATGCAGGAAAAACAGTGGAAGAGGCCCCGGTTTCGGATTTTCGTTCAGAAGAGACCTTGCGCCATCCTTATACGAAAGCATTGTGGCGGGCACTTCCGCAGAATGGCTTTACCCCTCTTGACGGAACACAGCCTTATGTGAAGGACATGCCGCAGGGATGTCCTTTTGGACCAAGGTGCAGCTGGTATCGGGAAGAATGCAAAGGGGAAATACCCATGGTGGAGGCTGGATGCGGAAGTGTCAGGTGTATCCGGTATTGTATGTAAAACGGAAATACCACCTATCGGCGACATTACTATATAGGAAAGTCAGCGGTTGTGTGCCTCTGGCACTCCCACAGCTACAGACAGCATTCGTAATCCGGGACTTTCATAGTAAAGTCAGATATGGAATGACTTTAATGTATATTGCCTACTGAATAGCTATAACAGGAGATATAAAATGATTCTGGAAGCACGAGATATTTCATTTTCTTATGAGAGAAAAGGTGCAGAACTTTTTTCAAATATAAAATTTAAAGTGGAAAACAACGAAAGAGTGTGGGTGCCAGGACCAAGTGGCTATGGAAAAACCACATTGTGTAAAATTCTGGCGGGTTACCTGGAACCTTGCAAAGGACAGATTTTGCTGGATGGAAAGCCTTTGCCGAAGAAAGGGTATTGTCCGGTGCAGATGATCTGGCAGCATCCGGAAAGGACTGTGAATCCCAGACTGAAAATGGAAAAAATTTTGTCTGATGGAGGGCAGGTTGAAAATCGGATCATAGAGGGGCTGGGGATAGAAGAAGATTGGCTGAACCGGTATCCTCAGGAATTATCCGGTGGGGAATTGCAGCGTTTCTGTATTGCAAGAGCACTGGGAAAAGAGACAAGGTTTCTGATTGCAGACGAGATCAGTACCATGCTGGATCTCATCACGCAGAGCCAGATCTGGAATTTTCTGCTGGATGAAGTAAAAAGGCGGGAAATCGGGTTGATCGTGGTATCTCATAGTGAGGCATTATTGAAGCAGGATGCAGAGCGAAAACTGCCTTTTACGGCAGAGAAGACAACTGCCTGAAAATTTTGAGTGATTCATTTATTTTATACTTCCATTTTCCAAGAAAAACAAGAGCAGATTTTAACAAAAAAATCCCTTAAAAAAAAGTTATGTTTGGTTAATCATAATTGAAACAAGTGACTATAATAAGGGACGTAAAAAGAAAAAAGAAGTACTTAACAAAACCTCTTTGTTGAAGGCTGCTAAGCGTTTCAGAATTTTGGAGGAAAAGATAAATGAATACTTTAAAAGCTGAAAAAAGAAGCATGGATGTCAAAGCAAAGAAATTAAGAAGAGAAGGATTTGTAACAGGTAACCTGTTCGGCAGAGAAATTGAAGGTTCCATTCCCCTTAAGTTTACTAAGAAAGAAATTGAAGTTCTGTTGAAGAACAACAATAAAGGAAGCCAGGTAATGCTGGAACTGGATGGTAAAACCTATGATGCGCTGATCAAGGAAGTTGATTATAATCCACTTGCACATACAGTAGAGGAAGTTGATTTCCAGGCACTGGTAAGCAATGAGATGGTTCATTCCACTGCTGAGATCATTCTGGAAAATGAAGAGAAGGTTATGTCCGGTGTTCTGCAGGATGAGTTGAAAGAGGTTGCATACAAAGCACTTCCGGCAGATCTGGTTGACAAGATCAAGGTTGATGTGGCTGGTATGAAGATTGGTGATACGCTTCGTGTGAAAGACCTTGAAATCGCCAAGAATAAGAATATCCACATCACAACTGATCCGGAAGCAGTTGTCGCAACTGTAACACCAGTTCACAACGTAGTTCCGGAGACTGAGACAGAGGCTGAAGAGACTGCTGAGGAGAAATAAGCTGGCGGCAGTTGCTGAAATTGAATTTTGAATATGTGGGAATGAAATGGGAAGCTGTTCACTGGGAAATTGGTGGGCAGCTTCCTTTTGTCTGGTATTTCTAAAAGGCGGTTATTAGAGTGTGTTTGAAAAATCTCCCATAAATTGTGACGCACATCTTGCAGAAAGCCTTTTTTAAACACGCTCTAATAAAAATTTGTTACGAATTTTAAAAACTGCTTCACATGTGGCTTCCCCTGAATCCGGTTCTTACTGTACACAATGTAGAAGGTTCGCATGGCGGATTCGTGATTCAGGGGAAACATGAGAATCTGGTGGGTGTCGGCCAGATCTTTGGCAGAGCAGGCAGAGAGGATGGAGATTCCAAGGCCGCCGGCTACAGACTTGCGGATGGCCTCCAGATCGTTCATGCGGGCTACAATGTGCAGGGAAGAAGCCGGGATATTTCGTTTTTCCAGATAGCGGTCAATTTCCTTTTTGGTTCCAGAACCGGTTTCGCGCATAATAAAGGGTTCTCTTAGAAAATCAGAGAAATCAAGGGTACCGGAATCCATTTTTTGCTGATATTGTAGGTAATGCTGGTTGACAGGGGTGGCAATTACAAGTTTATCTTTGCAAAAAGGGATAAAACAGCAATCTGGTTCGTCAAAGGTATTTCCCACCAGAGCCAGATCCACGCTGCCATCCAGAACTCTTGCCACAGCGCCGAGACTGTCGGATTGCCAGGAGTGAAAATATACGTCTGGAATCTGGCAGGTGAAGGCACTGAGAATACCTGGCAGAAGGTAGGAGGAAGGAATGGTGGAAACAGCCAGGTCAACAATTTTTTTATTTTGTCCGGTGAACTCTTCTATAATGTTGCTGCGCATGTTCAGCATATTGGAGGCGCAGTCATAGAGCAGAAGACCGCGTTGGGTGATGTTCAGCTTCTTGGTGGTGCGGATCAGCAGCCGCGAATTCAATTCCTGTTCCAGGGAATTGATGTGGGCACTGATGGTGGGCTGGGTCAGATTCAGCTGGCGGGCGGCTTCAGAGAAGCTTTTATTTTCGACTACGGCTACGAAGGCCTCTAATTGTTTAAATTCCATAGGGTAAAAATACTGGTTCCTTTCTCAAAGACTAATTAAGTGTTACTAATGCTGAATTTATAAGTCTAAAATTTTCTTTAATCCCTGGATGGCAAAATCCAGCTCATTCTTTGTATTTTCCGGTCCAAAGGAGAACCGGATAGTTCCGGCAGGATAAGTACCAAGCGTCTTGTGGGCGTTTGGAGCGCAGTGGAGTCCGACTCTGGTCATAACACCATACTCATTGTCCAGCTGCCACGCCACCTGTGACATGTCGATTTCTGGTGTCTGGATCGAAACAACTGCATTTCGGTTAGTGAGATCTTTTTTTCCAATAATACGGATATGTCTGCCAGTATCGTCCAGTGCCTGCAGCTGTTCCAGAAAATAACCAGTGAGAGACAATTCTTTTTCATTTATCGCCTGCAAAGAATGCGTTTTCAAGTACAAAAGTGCTTCATGCAGTCCATAAATTCCAGGCAGATTAGGTGTCCCGGATTCAAAGCGATCCGGCATAAAATCCGGAATTTCTTCCGTATGAGATACACTTCCGGTACCGCCGGAAATCAGTGGTTCCATTTGTTCTGCCAATTCCTGGGAAACCAGGAAACCACCTGTCCCTTGTGGTCCCCGAAGTCCTTTATGTCCGGTAAAAGCTAACGCGTCAATATGCATTTTGTCCATATTAATTGGTACGATCCCAGCCGTCTGTGCAGAATCCACAACAAAATAAAGCTGGTGCCTCTGACAGATTTCCCCAAGGGCATCAAGGGGCATCCTGGTTCCGCATACATTGGAAGCATGTAAAGTGACAATAGCTTTCGTCTCAGGGCGGATCAGTTCTTCTACTTTTTCCAGAATCATAGAGCCGTCCGTTCTGCAAGGAATCCGGTCAAAGGAAATCCCTAAGGAAGCCAGCTGTACTACAGGTCTCATAACTGCATTGTGCTCCATGGCGGATACCAGAATATGGTCTCCTGGTTTTAAGAATCCTTTTAAAATAAAATTGAGACTGGTGGTGACATTCGGTGTAAAAATTACATTTTTGCATTTGGAAAAGTGGAAAAGTTCTGCCAGCAGCTGGCGTGTCTCATAAATAACTTCTTCTGCTGAGTAAGCACTGGAGTAGCAGCCGCGGTTCACGTTAACTCCGTTCATAGTCTGGTAATCCACCATAGCTTGTGCCACACCTGGAGCCTTTGGAAAAGAGGTGCTGGCCTGGTCGAGGTAAATTCGGTTCATGATTATATCCTTTCGCTTGGAAAATGGTTATTTAATATATCTATAATACCACGATTTATCGACAATATCTATAAATACTTAAAATAATCCCACATAATCAATTAGAGTTTTCTGACAAAAAATGCTAAAATAGAGGAAAGATTTGACAGTTATCTAAGGAGGAAAGAGTATGAAAGAAACATTGTCAAAGAAAGAAACACCCATAATCATCGGAGCCGGTGTCATCATCGGAATCATTGCAGTGGCTCTGGTATATTTCGGAAACCCTGCAAATATGGGCTTCTGCATTGCCTGCTTCCTGCGTGATACTTCAGGAGCACTGGGATTCCACAGTGCAGCTGCGGTTCAGTACATCCGCCCGGAAATTGTAGGACTGGTACTTGGCTCCTGCATTCTTGCTCTTGCAACCAAAGAATTTAAGCCAAGAGGCGGCTCCGCACCTGTTACCCGTTTTGTGATCGGAATGTTCGTTATGATCGGCTGCCTGATGTTCCTTGGCTGCCCATTCCGCATGATCCTTCGTCTGGCTGGCGGCGATTTCAACGCCATCTTTGGTTTGATCGGATTTATTGCTGGAATCCTTGCCGGAGTATTTTTCCTGAAAAAAGGCTATACTCTGAAACGTTCCTATAAAATGCAGCCGGTTGAAGGCGGCATTTTCCCAGTAGTGGAAATCGGAATTCTTCTGCTTCTTATTGCAGCACCTGCATTCATCCACTTCACAGAAGCTGACGGTGGTCCTGGAGCAAAGCATGCTGCAATTGCAATCTCCCTGATCGCAGGGCTTCTGGTAGGTGCACTTGCACAGAGAACCCGCCTGTGTATGGTTGGAGGAATCCGTGACGTGGTACTGTTTGGAGAGTGGAAGCTGCTTCTTGGATTTATTGCAATTCTGGTAAGTGCGTTGATCGGAAACATGATCCTGGGATATTTTAATCCAGGATTTGCAGGACAACCTGTCGCACATACAGATGGTCTTTGGAATGCACTTGGAATGGCGCTTGCAGGATTTGGCTGTGTCCTTCTTGGAGGCTGCCCGCTTCGTCAGCTGGTTCTGGCTGGTGAAGGAAACACAGACTCCGCCATCACAGTATTTGGTCTGATGGCTGGTGCAGCTGTAGCACATAATTTCGGACTGGCATCTTCTGGAGAAGGCCCGACTGCAAATGGCAAGATCGCTGTTGTGATCGGTTTTGTGGTTCTGATCGTGATTGCGACAGTAAATTCCATGCGTAAGGATGAAGCGTGAAGTTGATTAAGGACGCTCATTTATAGTATATCTGTGTAAACAGACAATTCCGTTTAGTTGAAATAATGAAAAATCTAAGGAGATTAAGTGTATGAAAACAATAGATGCAAGAGGGCTTTCCTGCCCGGAACCTGTGATCCGTACTAAGAATGCGCTGGCATCCGGTGAGAAGGCATATACGGTAATGGTAGATAACGTAACAGCCAAAGAAAACGTATCCCGTTTCGCCCTGCATCAGGGATATAAGGTGTCTGTAAAAGAGGATGGGGAAGACTTTGTCCTCACTCTTGAGAAATAATGGGAGATTACATAGCCACATTTTTTTCCCATTTTGGAGCTATGTCTTTCAAGAAAAAATGTGAGAAAGAGGGATATCCGGCTACGATCATGCCGGTGCCAAGGAATTTAAGCTCTTCCTGCGGAACCTGCGTGAAATTCACAGGGGAAGCACAGACTGCGCAAAACTGGAACTCCGATGAAGTGGAGCAGCTGGTAAAAATACTTGAAACAGGAAGCTTTCAAGTTATATGGCATAGCTAAAGGTAAATAGCGGATAAGAGGAGAATGTATTATGCCAGAAAACAGGCAGTCTAATTATGACCAGGTAATCGAGAACTGGAGATTGAAATTCCTGGAAATGGATCAGGAGGAACTGATTCGCAAATTTCAGCTGGAAGCTGATGAGGAGTTTCTTTATATCATCTACTTTTCAAAAAGATTTCGAATTGACCGAAAAAACGGATTCATTACAGAAGATGGGAAAAGCCCTGGATTTGATACGGTGATGAATATTTATAATACGTTTTACTATTCAGCAGCTCATCCTGTGGCATCGGGCAATCTGGTGGCTTTTCGCCAGGTGAAGAGAGTGTATCCTTTTGAGGCTGCTTACAGAAGGACGATTATTTCCAGGCTGCAGGAGCTTTTCGCCGGGAAAACAGAAGAATTAAGAAAAGCCTGTGAGGTTCTTGGGGGAACTTTGCTTCCTCAGGGAGATGTGGGGTATGTGCTTCCGGTATTTCCTTTTTTGAATATTGCAGTTTTGTTCTGGGATAAGGATGAGGAATTTGAAGCACAGGCAAACATGCTTTTTGATTCGGAAATCACAGAGTTCATGCATGAGGAAAACGTAGTGTGTGTGGCGGCGGACGCGGTGTATTATCTTACATTGGCTGCCGGAATGACGCCAGAGAAGATATATGCCCAATAGGGGATTATAATATAAAAAAGGTCGTATATGTCAGCGGCCTTTTTATATTGCAAAAAATACTGACCAAATCTTCTATATCATAAAGAGTTTTGCCAGATGAAATTTTTTTCTTGCAAACTTTATGTGACAACCTTACAACATTGTAAGATTCTGCCTGCATTTTGTAATCTGATTCGATGGCAGCAAGTGACTTTTTTAAGTATACTGTTTTTTGCAAGGAAGCGTATGAAAAAGCTCATTGATAAAGGAGAGGAGTAAAAAATGTCATTACTTGAAGTTACAAATCTGAAAAAAATATATACCACCCGTTTTGGCGGAAATAAGGTGCGGGCATTGACCAATGTGAATTTTTCTGTGGAAAAAGGTGAATTTGTTGCAATTATGGGAGAAAGCGGTTCCGGAAAAACTACACTTCTGAATATTCTTGCAACACTGGATAAACCTACTTCCGGAGACGTACTTCTGGATGGAAAAAGCCTGGGACACCTTTCTGATAAGGAGATTTCTACATTTCGAAGAAAAAATCTGGGCTTTGTGTTCCAGGATTTTAATCTTCTTGATACCTTCAGCCTGAGGGATAATATTTATCTGCCGCTGGTGCTGGCAGGTGAAGATTACCGGGAAATGGGGCAGAAAATCCGTCCTATTGCACAGGCTCTTCATATTTATGAGCTGCTGGAAAAATATCCTTATGAGGTCTCTGGAGGACAGAAACAAAGATGTGCGGTTGCCAGGGCTCTGATCACACAGCCGCGCCTGGTCCTTGCGGATGAACCCACAGGGGCTCTCGATTCCAAGGCTGCAAATGCTCTTCTGGACGTTTTCGGAGAGATAAACAGACAGGGACAGACCATTCTCATGGTTACTCACAGCGCCCAGGCAGCTAGCCGGGCATCCAGGGTTCTGTTCATAAAAGATGGTGAAGTTTTCCACCAGATCTATCGCGGCGAGAAAACAAAAGAGGAGATGTATCAGATGATTTCCGATACCTTAACCATTTTGATGACGGGCGGTGAGTATCATGCGTAAGGGATTTTTTGCCAGGCTGGCAGTTGTAAACATCCGAAAAAACAAACAGATCTATGTGCCCTATATTCTGGCGTGTCTGTTCAATGTGGCAATGCTGTATATGATGCTTTTTATCAATCATAATGCAGGAATGAAAACGATCCGTCACAGTGGTGACGTGTTGATGATCACGACTATGGGAGTTGGCGTTATTGTTATTTTCTCCTTTATTTTCCTGTTGTACAGCAACAGTTTCCTCATGAAAAGAAGACAAAAGGAACTGGGACTTTACAACATTCTCGGTTTGGAAAAGAAGCATATCAGCAGGGTTATGATGCTGGAGAATCTGTTTAGTGCCTTGATCAGTTTTGTTGGCGGAATCCTTGTGGGAATTCTGGGAAGCAAGCTGGCGCTTCTGCTGCTCTTGAAACTGATCAAGGTTCCGGCGTCCTTTGGGTTCGAAGTCAGCGTTCCGGCAATCAGAATATGCCTGGAAGTGTTTGGAGCTATTTTTGTTTTGATCCTTCTGGTAAATATCAGGAAGGTTTACAAAACAAACCCGATTCAGCTTCTTCAGGCACAAAATGCAGGGGAAAAGGAACCAAAAGCAAAATGGCTGATGGCGGTTGCTGGTTTTATCTGTCTGTTTATCGGATATTATATTGCCATTACCACAGAGTCACCTCTTTCGGCGCTGGCGCTGTTCTTTGTGGCAGTGGTTCTGGTAATGGCAGGAACGTATCTTCTTTTTACAGCAGGAAGCATTGTGGTGCTCAAAGTTCTGCGCTGGAATAAGAAATTTTATTATAAAACCAAGAATTTTACTGCTGTTTCCGGTATGCTGTACCGCATGAAACAAAATGCAGTTGGACTTGCAAGTATCTGCATTCTGAGCACAGGCGTACTTCTGATGATCTCTTCTACGGTGTGCCTGAATTCCGGACTGGATGATATTATGAACAAACGCTGTCCGGCGGATGTGAATGTGCTGTACCGGGGAAATTCTTATGAAGATCTGGAAAAAATGAGAGAGAAATTACTGGGAAAAATTGAAAACCAGGTTTCTTATGAGAAAATTAACACCGAAATTGCTTTTTCCTCTACGCTTGTGGGAAGCGAAGATGGGAGCTGGAAATTTGCAAATGTTGATGAGAGTTCCCTTATGGCAATGCCAGCCTTATTGGAAACCCTTACCGTGGTTCCACAGGAAGAGTATGCCAGAGTTACGGGAGAAGAGATTTCCCTTGCGCCAGGTGAAGTTCTTGCTTACCACAATGGAAAAACAGACGGTGAGACTCTGGAGATTCATAACAAGGTTTACCAGGTGAAAGAATGGCTGAAAAATTACCAGTATGTGGGAGATAATTTTTCTTCTATGGATTCTTTGAAGCTGGTTGTAAATGACGAAGACTTTTTTGCTTTGTTTTTGCAGCAGGAGGAAGTTTATCAAAGTGCAATGTCTCTGATGGAACTGGAAACGGATGTGTATCTGTCTGGAAGTGAAGAAGAAAAATATGCATCTGCCATCAAAGTAAGCGATCTTGCATCGGAGCTTCTGGATTCCGAAAAAGCAGCTGGAACTATAGAAGTGGGAATGAACTACAGTACTATAAAACAGGAGCTGTATAACAGTTTTTACAGTATGTTCGGTGGAATTTTGTTCCTTGGAATTTTCCTTGGACTGCTGTTCCTGATGGGGGCGGCTATGATCATTTACTACAAGCAGGTTTCAGAGGGCTATGAGGATAAGGAACGGTTCGAGATCATGCAGAAGGTGGGCATGACTCATAAAGAGGTGAAATCTTCCATTCACAGACAGATCCTTATGGTATTTTTCCTTCCTCTTGGAATGGCAGCACTGCATATTGCTATGGCATTTCCTATGGTAAAGAGACTGCTGGCGCTGTTTAGCATGACAAACAGCGGTTTGTTTGCCAGATGCACGGTGGTGACATTATTGGTGTTTGCTTTGGTTTATGGCGTGATTTATGGGCTGACAGCGAAGGTTTATTACAAGATTGTAGAGAGAAAGTGAGAATACAAGGGATAATAGTTGAATTTATTAGTGTAAAGTGCTACAATGAGAGAGCCTGGGAGGCCAAAACTGCTTCCCAGGCTCTTTGCGTGACTACAGAAGAAACCGGAGGAAATCTCTCATGAAAAAAGAGAGCTTTAAACAAGGAATTACAGATGGAATCCCCATTGCCCTGGGGTATCTGGCTGTTTCCTTTACGTTTGGTATGATGGCGGTGCAGGGCGGACTGTCTATCTGGCAGGCGGTCTTGATTTCTTTGACGAATCTTACGTCAGCGGGACAATTTGCAGGTCTTGATATTATCATAGCAGGAGGTTCCTTATGGGAAATGGCACTTACTCAGCTGATTATCAATCTGAGATACTGTCTGATGTCGTTTTCCCTTTCACAGAAGCTAAGACGTGATGAAACTTGGGGGCATCGTTACGGAGTTGCATTTGGCGTAACAGATGAGATATTCGGAGTCAGTGCCAGTAAACCGGGGAAAGTCAGTGCGTTTTATAATTATGGTGTAATGAGTGTAGCAATCCCGGGATGGACCATTGGAACCCTGCTTGGAGCTATTTCAGGAAGTATTCTTCCTGATTTTATTATGAGTGCACTTGGAGTTGCCATTTATGGAATGTTTTTGGCTGTCATTATTCCGCCATCCAAGAAAAACAAAGCAGTGCTTCTGGTTGTTCTTGGAGCAATGGCAGTGAGCGCATTATTTGCCTGGGTTCCTATATTATCGAAAGTCTCATCCGGATTTGTGATTATTATTACTACAATTCTGGTAGCCGGACTGGCAGCATGGCTTTGCCCGGTTGATGAAGAAAATGCTAAGGAGGAAGCTCATGAAGCCTAATGTTTATATTTATATCCTGGTTATGGCTGGCGTTACATATTTGATCCGTATGCTGCCATTGGCATTGGCGAAAAAGGAGATTACCAATCCTTTTATAAAATCATTTCTGTTTTATGTGCCCTATGCCTGTCTTGCAGCTATGACGTTTCCGGCGATTTTGTCGGCGACGGCAAGTGTGATTTCTGCTGTAGTGGGATTTGTAGTGGCGCTGATTGCAGCGTACAAAGAGAAGAGTCTGCTGACTGTGGCGCTTCTTGCCTGTGGTGCAGTATTTATTGTAGAAAGAATAATGGCCTTTGCGGTGTAAGCATTACAAAATGCCTACGGTCCGCAAAGGCCTTTTTATTGAGTCATTCTCCAAGAAATCCCAGATCAATTTCCCCATCAAATACAGTAGTCGCCGGACCAGTCATATAAACCTGATCGTCATTTTCGTCCCAGAAAATATTAAGATCGCCACCAAGAAGCTTCACGGTAACCGGCTGATCACGGTCAACCAGCCCGCTCAAAATAGAAGCAACTGCAACTGCGCAGGCACCTGTTCCACAAGCCAGAGTCTCACCGGAACCGCGCTCCCAGACTCTCATCTGGACAGTGTGTCGGTCGATGACTTTTACGAATTCGGTATTGACGCGGTCAGGGAAATTTATATGGTTTTCAAAAGATGGACCGACCTTTTCGATTTCCAGTCCGTCTACGTCATCCATGTATACGATGGCGTGAGGATTTCCCATGGAAACAGCTGTAAAGTGATAAATCTGTCCGTCTACTTCAATAGGGGCATTTACGACCTGCTCAGACTCGGATACAACTGGAATCAGAGAAGCCTGAAGAATAGGGGCGCCCATATTGACCTTTACCATACTGACTTTTCCGTCACGGATAGAAAGATCCAGATATTTCACGCCGCTTTTGGTCGCTACGCTGATACTGGTCTTGTTTACAATGCCGTAATCGTAAGCATACTTGGCTACGCAGCGGATGCCATTGCCGCACATAGCACCCTGGGAACCATCCAGGTTGTACATATCCATCTCACAGTCTGCAATGTCAGACGGCTTAATCAGAATCAGTCCGTCTGAGCCAATTCCAAAATGTCTGTCACTCACAAATTTGGCAACTGCTGATGGATCTTTCACAGTTTCTTTAAAACAGTTCACATATACATAATCGTTGCCGATACCATGCATTTTTGTAAATTTCATAACAAATACCTCCTGTTTGGGCGGTTAACGCCTTGGTCATTCAATTATTTAATTACTCCACACAAATCATATCATAACACAGATCTGTTATCAAAAAGTGAATTTTTCCAAATAATGACAAAGAAGTTGGGGAAATTTATGGAAACTCTTGCATTTTTCCCAAAAGCTGATAAAATGGGGAAAAGATAGATGAATGAATATGCAGAAAGCATGAATAATTATGTCCCCATCTTGTGAAGTCGGTTGTTGTGGAAGAAATAAACAGCAACAGCTTACTATGTGGATGAAGATATAAGGAACTGGTTCTGTATATGAGATTAAGAGGAGGAAAAGAATATGAAAAAATTGGTAGCTCTTGCACTTGGCACAGTAATGGCAGTTTCCATGACTGCTGGCGTATCTGCTGCAACTGTTGAGTCAAAGGATGATCTTAAGAATGCAACAATCGGTGTACAGCTTGGTACAACCGGTGATATTGAAGCTAGTGAATATGAGGCTGACGGAGCAACTGTTAAGCGTTACAGCAAAGGAAGCGAAGCAATCCAGGCACTTATGGCCGGTCAGATCGACTGTGTGATCATCGACTCCCAGCCAGCTCAGAAATTCGTTGAGAATGCAGACGGACTGAAGATCCTGGACGAGCCATTCGTTGAAGAAGAGTATGCAATCTGCCTGAAGAAAGGCAATGATGAGCTTCTTGACAAGATCAACGGCGCATTAAAAGAACTGAAAGAGGACGGAACTGTTGATGATATTATGAACAACTACATCGGCGACAACATTGGCGAGACACCATATGAGTCTCCGGAAGATGTAGACCGTTCCAACGGAACTCTTGTAATGGCAACAAACGCTGAGTTCGAGCCATATGAGTACCGTGACGGTGATGAGATTGTTGGTATCGACGCTGATATTGCACAGGCAATCTGCGATAAGCTTGGATATGAGCTTGAGATCGACGATATGGAGTTTGATGCAATCCTTGCTGCAGTACAGTCTGGAAAGGCTGATTTCGGTGCTGCCGGAATGACCGTTACAGAGGATCGTCTGGAGAGCGTTGATTTCACAGACACCTATGCAAATGCAAGCCAGGTTATCATTGTAAAAGCTGACTGATAGAAATAATACAGCATAAGCTGTCAGAGAAGTGTGAGTCACCTAGATGAATGCTGTTTGGGAAAAGCTTGGAATGTATAAGCTTTGGATACAGGCAGATCAAGGTGACTCATACTAATGTTACTGACTGAAAGAATGAAAACAGCCAGCATACAGTTCTGGCAGCTTTTCCTATATGGAATGGTGCCGAAAGAGAAGCAGGCACTGCACCATTAGATAAGCAAATAAAAAGGGAAATAATATGTTTGAAAAATTTGGACACGATTTTTATATCAATTTTATAAAAGATGACAGATACACCTGGCTGCTGGATGGTTTGAAAAATACCATGATCATCACTGTTTTCGCCCTGTTGATCGGTATCTGTATCGGTTTTCTGGTGGCAATTATCCGTTCTTCCCACGATAAATCCGGGAATTTTAAAATTGCCAACTCCATCTGCAGAGTTTATCTGACTGTGATCCGTGGAACACCTACTGTGATCCAGCTTCTGATCATGAACTTTGTAGTTTTTGGTTCTGTAAGTGTCAATGAGATTCTGGTAGGAAGTCTGGCATTTGGTATCAATTCAGGTGCCTACGTTGCGGAGATCGTCCGTTCCGGAATCATGTCAATTGATCAGGGACAGACAGAGGCAGGACGTAGCCTGGGACTTAATTTTACCCAGACCATGCGTCTTATTATCATTCCACAGGCGTTTAAGAATGTGCTTCCTGCACTGGTAAATGAGTTTATCGTGCTGATCAAGGAAACTTCTATTATCGGTTACATCGGAATGATGGACCTGACCAAGGGTGCAATGCTGATCCAGAGCCGTACCTACAATGCTTTTATGCCTCTTCTGGCAGCAGCTGCAATTTATCTGATCGTGGTCATGGTATTGACCTTCTTTATGAATAAACTGGAGAGGAGACTGAGAACCAGTGAGCGTTGATAAGAGTAAAGTTTTGATCCAGGTACAGGATCTGAAAAAAGCGTTTGGATCCAATCAGGTTCTGGATGGAATTTCCACAGATATCTGTCAGGGCGAGGTTGTTGCCATTATTGGACCATCTGGCTCTGGTAAATCCACTTTCCTTCGTTCTCTCAACCTTCTGGAGGAGCCTACAGGAGGTAAAATCCTGTTTGAAGGAACAGATATCACAGATCCCAAGGTTGACATAAATCGACATCGTCAGAAGATCGGAATGGTATTCCAGCAGTTTAATCTGTTTCCACACAAGACGGTAAAGCAGAATATTATGATGGCACCGGTTGCCCTGAAACTGATGACAAAGGAAGAGGCTTCCAGACGTGCGGACGAGCTTCTTGCTCGTGTGGGACTTCCAGATAAGGCAAATGCTTATCCGGATATGCTTTCCGGTGGTCAGAAGCAGCGTATTGCCATTGCAAGATCCCTTGCCATGAATCCGGATGTTATGCTTTTTGACGAGCCTACTTCTGCACTGGATCCGGAGATGGTTGGAGAGGTTCTGGAGCTGATGAAAGAGCTTGCAAAGAGCGGCATGACTATGGTTGTAGTTACTCATGAGATGGGATTTGCAAGAGAGGTTGCAACAAGAGTTTTATTTATTGATGACGGCAAAATTCAGGAACAGAATGCGCCGAAGGAGTTTTTTGAAAATCCGCAGAATCCGCGATTGAAGGAATTTTTGTCTAAGGTTCTGTAAAAAGAAAAAAGACAACCTTTTCCATTGGTTTAAATGGGACTGAGGTTGTCTTTTTTTTGTGTGAAAAAACGCGGTGATTTAAAATCCTATGCGTTTTTCTTCATTTCTTTATAACAATATTTGATGATTTCTTTCCTTGTGACAATTCCGATAAAGTGATCCTGATCATCTATAACCGGCACAAAGTTCTGGTTGATTGCGCGGTCCAGGAGATCCTCCATGTCGCAGTCAACGTGTACCGGTTTGTAGGTGGCTCTTCTGGAGATAGCCATAACTGGTACTTCCTCGGCTGTTTTCATATCCGTGATGTTCAGATTTTTCATTCCCCAGAGAAGATCACCCTCAGAAATAGTACCTACGTATTTTCCATCTGGATTCAGAATAGGAATACAGGAAAATTTCCGGTGTTCCATTTTCTCAAGAGTCTGCCTCAAAGTTTCATTCTCGAAAATGTAGGCAATATCACTTTTCGGTGTTAAGAAAAAAAGTATATTCAATTTGATCCCTCGATTCTATTTTACAGAAGTGGAATACCGCCTTTAGCAGCTTCTTCCTGCATTTCCTTAGGCCACAGGGAAACATGTACTTCTCCAATATGAGCCTTGCGCAGGAAGAACATACAGATACGGGATTGACCGATACCGCCGCCGATTGTG
>OLSD01000650.1_pt1 | contig 33186 bp, 18 predicted proteins | sample 1672211 | NCBI WGS metagenome assembly OLSD01 (sample SAMEA3136659, study PRJEB25190) | human gut metagenome | reverse complement strand
CCCTTGGCTCTCCCTTTGGGAGAGCTGTCACCGCAGGTGACTGAGAGGGTCTTGCAGCCTTTTTCGAATGATAAGACCAATTTGTGTGCACACACCACGAAAATTCCTGTCGATAATCCGCTGTTTATAAATTTTTACTGGATATTTGCGGAGAAAAAGGTACCAGAGCTTACGCTCATGGGGTGTCATCTCCCTGCGAAGTCGCCGGGCATTTTCTAATTGGGTGTTGTCTTTTGGTATAGTCATTGGTTGCCCTCTCCGTCCTCGCTATGCTCGGCCACCTCTCCCAAAGGGGAGAGGCAAGATGTATTCCCGGGTACTTCTCCCCTTCGGGCACTCGCTGCGCTCGGCCACCTCTCCCAAGGGGAGAGGCAAGGGATGCTCGCACGGTACACCGAAAGGTGTATAGAAGTGCGCTTTTATCAGTTCGGCTTTTCGTCTCGCTCGGTTTACGCCTGCGGTGCATCCGCAGTGCTTTCGACGGCAGCAGCTGTCTTTTTCTTTTTTCCGAGGTTTTCAGCCGAAATTTCACCTGCTTTTGCAAGCGCGAGCTTTGTCAGCACGGGGCCCGCAAGTTCATAAACAAGTGTTGCAAACAGTGCAACCGTCACAACCTGCGCGGAAAGCGTTTGCGGAAGGTCGCTTGCGGCAACCATCTGCGCCATGCCGATTGCAACACCTGCCTGCGGAAGCAGCGTAACGCCGAGGTATTTGCGCACCTTTGGATCGGCATGGGACATTGCCGCTCCGGTGAACGCGCCGAAATACTTGCCGGCGGAACGTGCAATGATATAGATAATGCCCGGAATCCCGACCGTCAGCAGGATTGAAAAATCAAGCTCCGCACCCGAAAGCACGAAGAAAAGCATGAATAATGCAGGCGTCCAGCCCTCGCAAAGCTCCATCGCAATGACAGAGTCGCTGCGCATGTTTGCAAACACCGCGCCAAGCATCATGCAGGTCAGCAGTGAAGAAAGCTCCCACATTTCCGAAAGTGCAACGCAGGCAAAAACCGCCGCAAGCATCAGGCAGAGACGGTTTGCTTTGGACTTGAAAAAGCGCATTACAAACGCAAGCACGGCACCCATAACGCCGCCCGTAAGCAGGGAAAGGCCGATTTCGCGCAGCGGATCAAGCACGATTGCCTGAACCGTCAGCGCATCGCCGGAGGCAAATGCCTGTGCAAGTGCAAAGCAGAGGGAGAAAATCATCAGGCCGACCGCATCATCAAACGCCGTAACGGGCAGGAGCGTGTCCGTAACGGGGCCCTTTGCCTTGTATTGGCGAACAACAAGCAGCGTTGCGGCAGGTGCCGTTGCAGCCGCAATTGCACCGAGAAGCAGCGCACGGGGAACGCGGTATTCACCCGGCACAAGCAAAAGCGCAAGCAGCACGAGCAGCACGGTCATAACAGCCTGCACAACTGTGATAACGACAATCTTGCCGCCGAGTTTTTTCAGCAATGACAGCTTAAATTCGCCGCCGATCGAAAACGCAATGAAACCCAATGCGGTGGTTGTGATAATCTTTGCGCTTTTGATATCAACGTTTGTGACAAGTTTCAGCACAAAGGGACCTATCAGAATGCCCGCAATAAGGTAGCCCGTGACATTGGGCAGGTTGAGCAGCTTCATAAGGCGGGACAGGGCAAGGCCGCCCGCCATTGCGATTGCAAGAATCAGCAGAATTTTCATGTTGTTTTTCCTTTCAATTCGAATTCCGCCTTTTATCCGGCGGTGCGAATTTTCGACAAATTTCGCGCACACCGGCGCGGTGGGACATGCGCCGCTTTTCTGCCGCGCACCAATGAACACGCTGTCGGTATCTTTCAGCGCACTTATTCTTCGGAATGCCGCCGAACGGCGGTTTCCGTTTTATATTTACTTAAGTCGGTTTTCGATTATCGTTCCGCGTGCGTTATTCCGCATCGATTCCTTCGAACGAAAGCACGGGCAGCGTGAACATGACGCCTTTTTTGCCCAATCCGTGCGTGTTGCGGCGGATAACGCGCTTTGCATGTTCAAGTTGATCCTCGTTCAGCAGCAAAAACGCAGTGTGACTGGATTCAAAATCATGGCTCATGATTTTGCTGACCCGACCGAAAATCGGCGGTGCGTCAACGTTGCTGTTCAGCAATGCGTGTTTGAGGCTTGTGGACTGAAAAACGATGCCGTTCATTCCGTGTGCGCGAAGCCCTTCAAGCGTTGCAAGAAATTCATCGCAATCGTCGATCGTGATAACAAGAAGCTGCATGGATTAACCCTCCTTCAGACTCTTTTTTGTATGCAATGATTATAGAACCGATTCGGGGAAAAGTCAAGCGCACGCAAAAGACCCGCACGTCCCTTTAAGCAAATTAATCAGCTCCGGCAAATAAAGCAAAAGCCCCCGCCTGCAAATCCGAGGTGCAGACGGGGGACTGCCGCGAATGAATCGAACTTGTGCTGTCCGATACATTCCGGGCATTACCTTTACCGTGATTAAATCATCAATTCAATGAGATATTCCGTTTTCGGTTCGGAACGGTATGTTTCATTCCTCGTCCCTGCGTTTTCTGCAAAGCACTGCGCCTGCACCCGCTGCAATCGCGGCAAAGCCGCACGCCGCAATGCTGAATGCACCGGTTGAAGGAGTCGGGGGATTTGTGGGAACGGGGGTTGCGGGAGCGGTGGGAGCCTCCGTGGGAGCGTCCGTGGGGTCCTCCGTCGGAACATCCGTGGGCTTATCCGTGGGTTCGGGGGTCACGGGGGAGTCGGACTGTTTGAAGCGTGCTTCAAGCTCAAGTGTGAGCGCAGCATCGGTGAAGGTCAGCTCCGCATCGGTTGAAACAAGTTCGCCCGCCGCATCAAACCAGCCTTCAAAAGCAAAGCCATCATTTGCCCTTGCCGAAACAATTGCAGACGGGTTGATATAAGGACGCGGCCACCAAACGGAGTTCACATCCTCTTCGGCGTCGAGTTTCAGTTTGACCGCACCGCCGCCGTTCTGCGTCAGGCGGATATTGCAGGGGTAGAGCGGCATATCACCCGTATCCGTGCTGTAATTTGAAGCAAGGGCAATTTCGCTCATGAAATCCATATCAAACAGCATGATATTCGTGTTTGCGGAAAGATCCAGCGTTGAAATGTTGGTGTTATTTACAAGCAACTTTTCAACGGACGGAATACCGGAAACATCGATCTGCGAAATCGGGTTGCCGCTGATGTCCAGTTTGTCAAAAAATTCGCTCACCGTTGCGGGCATTTGAAGCTCCGTCAGGCTGTTGTTGCTGACGTCAATGGTTTGCAGTGCGGGAATGCCTGCAATGTCAATGCTCGTGAGGTTGTTGTTTGCGCAGTTGAGAGAGTTGAACTCCGAACCTGTTGGCAGGAGCAGCTCGGTAAGATTATTATTGCTGCAATCAACGCTCCAGAGCGCAGAGTTTTGGGAGAGGTCAAGCCTTGTCAGCTCGTTTCCGCTGCAATTGAAAGGGGAAAGACCTTCCAATCCGCTTACATCAAGCTCCGTGAGCCTGTTGTTTTCGACTTCCACCCACAAAAGCTCGGGCTTGTTTGAAAAATCAAGCTCGGAAATTTCGTTATCTCCGCAATAGAGGAAGCGCAGAACGCCGTTCTGCGAAATATCAAGCTCGGTCAGACCGCAGCCGGTAACGCTGAGCGATTTCAAGCCGCGGAAACCGGTAACGTCGATGCTGCCGATCGGACTGCCCGCAACGTCAATACGCTGAAGCCAATCGCTTTCGTCAACGACCAGTTCGCTGAAACTATTGCCGGGAACGTCAATATATTCAAGTTTTTCAAATCCGCCCGCAAGGTAGAGCGTGCCGACCATTCCGCAGTCCGTAAAGTCGATGCTGCCGCAGTAGTTTGAATCCGTATCGGGGTCGTAATTCCAGTTGATCATTTGCGGAACCCAGCCGCCGTCTTCCGACACGCCGACCCATGTGTCGGGATCTTCGGGATCGTAATCGGGATTGAGTTTGTAACCGTTTTTAACGCCGTTTGCATCCACCTGCTCGAGAATATCAACAAGTGCAAGATATTCGTATTCCGGGTAGCCCTCGGGAACGGTGACATCCTTTCGCGGAAGGGCGAAAGCGTTTTTCGGGATTGCACACAGGCCGATGCCGACCAGCATCAGAGCCGCGAGCAGTGCGGAAACCAGTTTCTTCATGTTCATGTTCTCTCCTTGAATAAGAATATTTCTGTTTTCGGTCAAATTCCTGCACGGAGTGTATATCCGCCCGCTGCCGTACATTGCCTTTGTCCGTTGCACAACCATTATATTTCATCGAACCCGCCTTTGTCAATAGCTTTTGCAAATTTTTTATGGTAGAATTATAAACGCTCTGAACAGCCTGTTTTTGCACAGGGGCTTAAGCCTCTTCCGATTCGGAAGAAAATTTCGCAAATCAGCCCCGAACCGCTGCGAAACGGGCGGATAATTCAGCTTATTCTCAATGTTTCGATCGACTGCATCCGCCGCCGATCACTCCGGAGGAAAAATGATCAGTTACGAACCCTTTCCCCTTTTGGAAGCTTACTCCTTCCTTTGCCAAAAATGCACCGATTTTTCGGTTGAGACTTTTTTTCGCAAAATGATTTTGCGGCAGCCGGATCGCAGACGCGAATACGAAACCTGCTGCGGCATTCTTTCCGAGCTTTGGCAGCGGCTTGAAGCAAGCATTCCCGTTCCGATTGCGGAAGTCCGCGCATTTTTTGCGCCGCTTCGGCAGAACGATAAAATCTCCTTCGGCGCGGACGCGGCAACTCTTGCGGATATTCTCATCGGCGACCAGGGCGATTTTGCATCGGAGCGCAATGCTGCCGCGCTTTTGCAGACGGAGAATGCCGTCAAAAACATTCAGTGCAGGATCATGGCGGCCGTTTCCGGAGCCGCCTTCCCGGATGAACCCGACGGCAGCTTTTCCGCCGCCGAGCTTTTTCAGGCCGTTAACCGCAGCGACTTTCCGGAGAGTTCCAAGCTGCTGCTTGCGGATGCCGCTCTTGACCCGGCAGGGAATATTGACCGGCTGAACAACATGCTTCACCCGATTGCCGCGGCTTTTTCCGCCGCACGTGAACTCTGGCTGCCGCTCATTGAATTCTATCGCAAAGCCTGCGGGGAGTGCGGCAATGCGCAGCGGCTCATAACCCTGCTGACGGGCATTGACCTTTCCGTACGGGAATCCGCCATTGAAGAATACAAAGCGTTCCCTTCCGTCTGCCTGTTCGGCATTACGCGCGTTTTAACGCCGGTGCCGCCGGAAACGGACGTTATCGGCTATATCGGTGTGCTTCAGGGAGAGTTTAAACATGCCGCCGAAAATTCCGCAAACAAGGGCAGCGAACTGTCGCGAACGCTTGAAATTATGGGTGATCAAACCCGTTTTGACATTCTCTGCACGCTTGCGGACCATCCCGCATACGGGCGCGAGCTTGCGAACCTTCTCGGCATTTCGACAAGCACCGTGTCTCAGCATATGATAACAATAACCGGCGCGGGGCTTGTTTGCCACAAAAGCGTCGGCCGAAAAACCTATTATTCGCTGAATCGGGAAAATGTCCGCCGTATGATAACCCTTCTTTGCGAAACTCTTCTGAAGGAAACGCCCGTTTTTGCAAGCGAAACGGAGGGAACGAAAACCCCGTGATATGCTTTCGGAAGCCGCATTTGCGCCGGCCGCTTTTTTCGGGCTAAAGCAAAAGGCGGAATGCTCCGATGCTTTTGAATGAAGTGTGAACAAAAAGAAAAAGCCCTTGCAAAACAAGGACTTTTTGTTGGTACACCTTCAGGGGCTCGAACCCTGGACACCCTGATTAAGAGTCAGGTGCTCTACCAGCTGAGCTAAAGGTGCATTCACTCTTTCAAGTGCATATCACATTATACTCGGATTTTGTACAAAGTCAATACCGTTTCGGACAGGATTGAAGATATATTTTTAGAACAATCTCCCTGCAAACATCTGAGGCACTGTTTGCAGGGAGATCAATCAACCGCTTGATCCTTCTATATCAACGAAGTGTAGTTTTAATTCGCTGTCCCTATGGTTACGCAGTCTGGTACCTATAGTATCGAAGAACCAATTTCGTTCTGCGGTAATACGGACATTTCTTTATCGTATGTTTGAAAACGCCTGCATTACCCCATTTTGACATAAGCATGTACTTTCCGCTCACGTAAACAATCGCAGAATGAGTCAGCTCATTTTTATGGGAAAATGTTACCCTGTTCCAATTGCTAACCCCTTGAGGGAGTTTTTTCCATCCCTTTTTTTGCGTTGCTATAAGTTGTGCGGAATTCACAAACAGTGTCGGATCATCTATCCAATAGATGTTGTCGCTATGGATATTGTACCACGCATATGAATGGCAATTGTATTTTACGGATGCTGCTCTGGCAATTTCGGCTTTATATTTTTTCTTAAGCGAATTATCCATCCTTGTTTTTTGACTTGGTGTATACTCGCCTGAAATCCATTTCTCTGCCAAAGTTCCGTTTTCCAGTACCACCCATTCGACCGTGGGCGCAAGCGACTGATTGTTCAGTGCTTCTGCCACCTCTTCATCGGTACAGCCTCCAATACAGAGAATGCATGACAATACTGTCAAGAAAGCAATAACGTAAGCTACGCCACTTCTGACTTTCGCATTCATCAGTTGCTTTCTCCCCCAATCACAAGCCGTACCCTTGCAGCCATTGCTCCGAGATCCGCATTGCTTATTTTGCTCGGGACAAGAACGCCGGTTTCGGCAAAAGTTCTTGCGCCGTCGGAACCGTTGACAATGCGCGCAAATTCCGAATCCGCCCGCATAAGGCTCTTCACGCCGAGATAAAGCGTCTGGGTGATGCCGTATTCATCGTTCCGTGCGTTCATTATCTGCGTTGCCTTGTTGTAGCATTCGGCCGCAAGCTCGCGGCACTGTTCATCGGTGAGCTTTGCAAGAATTTCCGGCTGTGCAAGCATTGTTTCAAGATAGTCCAACCTCAGGCAGGCCGATCTGTCGAGTTGGCTCTGATCGTTGAGCTTGTATGCCTTGTAGAGATTGACAAGAACCGTTCCCGCATCCTCGCGCGCGGCAAGCAGCTGAAGTCCGTCATAATCCTGTTTGACAACGTCGAATCCTTCCAGCATTGATTCGTAAACGAACATATCATCAAACAGGTTATAGTTCATGCAGTACAGCACAAGCTCCGCCGTTGTTGCATTCCGCGCGGTTTCCGGCAATTGGGAAACCTCCCGCATTTCTTCCGCATCTTCAAGCAGATCCCACTCCTCGGGCGTGTCGTAAGGGTTGATAACGCTTTTATACACGTTTCCGTCCTTTACGGGCAGGAAGCCTTCGGGTGCGGTGAACCAGTCGGAAAGAGCGGAATCGTCGTCGGAATCCTCAAATTCGTCGCTTTCACGCAGCCGTGCCACACGCTCGGCATATTCGTTGAACGCCTTGCGGATGCGCCTGCCGTCCTCCGCACGCACTGCACGCGAAGCAACTCCCACAACCGCCGCCGCAAGAATTGCGACACAAACAACAATGCCGATAATCTTTACGCTTTTTTTCATGGTTTTCCTCCGAAAGGAATGTACTCGGCCTCAGTCGGCAATAAGTATTGTATCATTTCTAATTGACGTTGTCAATTAGAAATCAGCAATTAGAAATTAGCAATGTACATCGTTCTTCACTCTCCGCTCTCCACTCTCTTAATCAAAACCCCTCCACCGCTCTGCGGTCCCCCTCCCTTGCAGGGGAGGCAAACGAGTGCCTTCAGCTCCACTCTCCACGCTCCGCTTTTAACTCTCCACACTCCGCTTTTAACTCTCCACACTCCGCTTTTAACTCTCCACACTCCGCTTTTAACTCTCCAAACTCCGCTCTTAACTTTCCACACCCCGCTCTCCACTCCCAATTCGGTGCGGGTTCAGCACATCGGTAAGTGGAGAAGCTCAACACATAGGTAAGTGAAAGGTTCAGCACATCGGTAAGTGGAGAAGCCGCACCCTTCACTCTCCGCTCTCCACACCCTTAATCAAAACCCCTCCACCGCTCTGCGGTCCCCCTCCCCTTGCAGGGGAGGCAAACGAGTGCCTTCAGCTCCGCTCTCCACGCTCCGCTTTTAACTCTCCACACTCCGCTTTTAACTCTCCACACTCCGCTCTTAACTTTCCACACTCCGCTCTCCGCTCCTGATTCCTCATTTCTCCTACCTATATAAATGTACCTTTAAATGCTCCTTTCGGGCTTGCCGAACTCCTTAAAATATGGTATAATAGAATGAAGGTAATAATGCCGCATAATGCGGCAGGGCGGAGGCTTTGCGTGTACATCACCGCCGTAAGACTTTATTGTTTCAGAAGTTATACGGAGCTGCGGTTTGAGCCTGCAAAGGGGCTTAACGTCATTGTGGGCGCAAATGCGGCGGGCAAGACGAACATTCTGGAATCCGTTTTCCTTGCTGCGTTGGGCAGGAGCCACCGAACGCGCCGCGATGCGGAACTTATCAACTCCCTTTCCGACAAGGCATATGCGGGCATTGAGCTTGTGAGTGCAACGGGGAAGCACAGCATTGAACTCAAGCTGTTTTCCGGCGCACCGAAACAGGTTTTTATCGACGGGCAGCGCATCAGACGCATGGGCGAACTTATGGGCGTTCTGAACGCCGTAATGTTTTCGCCCGAGGATCTCTCCCTCGTCAAGGACTCTCCCGAAACGCGCCGCCGCTTTATGGACATGGAGCTTTGCCAGCTTCGACCTGCATATTTTTACCGTTTGCAGCAATATAATGCCGCCCTCAAGCAGCGCACCGCGCTTTTGAAAACAAGTTTTCCGTTCGAACCGAACATTGAACTTCTCGACATGTGGGACGATAAGCTTGCGGAGCTCGGCGGTTCGGTCATGCTGCTTCGCCGCGATTTTCTTGACAGGCTCAGCACCGCTGCGCGGGATCTGAACCGCAGCATCACGGGCAATTCCTCTGTCGGGCATGAACCGGAAGAGCTTTTTACCTACTACAAACCCTCCGTTCCCTTCGAGGGCGACGGCGCGCGCGCCGCACTCGGGGATGCACTCTGCAAGGCACGGGCGGAGGATATCCGCCGCGGCTGCACAACCAAGGGGCCGCACCGGGACGACATCGGCATTCTGCTCAACGGGCGCGACGTCCGCGTTTTCGGTTCCCAGGGGCAGCAGCGCACGGCAGCATTGAGCCTTAAACTGAGCGAGCTTGCGCTTATGCGCCGCATTCGGGGCGAGGCGCCGGTTCTGCTTTTGGACGATGTTCTGAGCGAACTGGACGGCGACAGGCAGCGAGAGCTGCTTTCAAGCGCATTCGACTGCCAATGCTTTTTAACATCCACAACTCTCGACGGCCTTGAACAGGTGCCGAACATGACGGTGTTTGAATGCAGCGGCGGCAAACTCAAAAAAATTCTGTCAGCAGAAAATTGATTCTGTGTTGATTTAACATTGTATAAATAAACGCCGTTTTGTGGTTGTTTTAAATCATACGGTCGGCGTTCTCCCCAAAACAGCCCGACATAAAAATCCCGGCGGACAGGGCTCCGCAGGCGGCGGTTTTTCAAAAATGCCGCGGGTTTTACTCTGAAAGGAAATAATTTTAAAAATGGAAACGACTTATAACGCTTCGCAAATACAGGTGCTTGAAGGATTGGAGGCCGTTCGCCGCCGCCCGGGCATGTATATCGGTTCAACCGATTCAAGAGGCCTGCACCACCTTGTTTATGAAATCGTCGATAACTCCATCGATGAAGCAATGGCGGGATTCTGCACTCATATTTATGTTACCATTCATGCGGACAACTCCATTACCGTTGTTGACAACGGCAGGGGCATTCCCGTCGATATTCATCCCAAAACCGGCAAATCCGCGCTTGAAGTCGCACTTACCATGCTTCATGCGGGCGGCAAATTCGGCGGCAGCGGCTATAAGGTCTCCGGCGGCCTTCACGGTGTCGGTCTTTCCGTTGTTAACGCATTGAGCACGGAGCTTACCGCCGAGGTGCGTCGGGACGGGCATATTTACCGGCAGATCTGCCGCCGCGGCATAAAGGTCACGGAGGTTGAAATCGTGGGCAGCTGCGGAGCGGACGAGCACGGCACAACGATTCATTTTGTTCCCGACGAAGAAATTTTTGACGAAGTGAACTATGAATACGATATCCTTGTTCGACGGCTGCGCGAGCTTGCGTTCCTAAACGGCGGCGTGCGCATCATCGTGACGGATGAACGCTGCGACCCGCCCGTGCAGGACAGCTTCCATTACGAAGGCGGGGTTGTTGAATATGTTCGCTATATCAACAAAAACAAAGAAGTTCTGCACCCCGACCCGATTTATTTTTCCGCTGTAAAGAACGATAATCCGCTTGAAACGGCAAGCGTTGAAGTTGCGCTGCAATACAACGACGGCTACAGCGAAAATGTTTTTACCTATGCCAACAACATAAACACCATTGAAGGCGGCAGCCACCTTGCGGGTTTCCGTGCGGCAATGACAAGGGTCATCAACGACTACGCCCGAAAGTTTAAAATCCTTAAAGACAGCGACCAGAACCTGACCGGAGACGACATCCGCGAAGGTTTGAGCGCCATCATCAGCGTTAAGCTGACAGAGCCGCAGTTTGAAGGGCAGACAAAAACAAAACTCGGCAATGCCTTCATAAGAACCCTTGTTGACAACGCCGTGACGGCCGGCATGACTGCCTATCTTGAAGAGAACCCGGCGCAGGCAAAGCTTATTCTCGACAAATGCCTCAGTGCAAGCCGTGCAAGGGAAGCGGCGCGCAAGGCGCGCGAGCTGACCAGACGCAAGTCCGTTTTGGATTCCGCCGCACTGCCCGGCAAACTTGCGGACTGCTCCGAAAAAGATCCTTCCAAATGCGAACTGTTCATCGTTGAGGGCGACTCCGCAGGCGGTTCCGCAAAGGAAGGACGCGACAGGCATTTTCAGGCCATCCTTCCGCTGCGCGGAAAGATTCTGAACGTTGAAAAAACCCGTTTGGACAAAATTCTCGGCAATGCGGAAATCAAATGCATGATAACCGCGTTCGGTGCGGGCATGGATGCGGATTTTGACGAAACCAAGCTCCGCTATCACAAAATCATCTGCATGACCGATGCCGATGTTGACGGAAGCCATATTCGCACGCTGCTGCTGACGTTCTTCTATCGGCACATGCGGCCGATGATAGAGCGCGGCTATGTTTACATTGCCCAGCCTCCGCTCTATCTCATCAAAAAGGGCAATACGGAACGCTATGTCTATTCGGACGAAGAGCTGAACAGAACTCTTGACGAAATCGGCAGGGATAAAATCTACATTCAACGCTACAAAGGTTTGGGCGAAATGAACCCCGAACAGCTTTGGGACACGACAATGGATCCCGCGAACCGCATTATGCTTCGCGTCACAATGGACGATGCAATGCTTGCGGACGAAACTTTCACCCTTTTGATGGGCGACAGGGTTGAACCGCGCCGCGAATTTATTGAGCAGAACAGCAAGCTCGTTGCCGACCTTGACGTTTGATTCGGAAACGTTTCAATTTTCAAACGGCAGATTAAGAGCTTTGAGCTCTGCAATCCGAAATTATTAACACGATTCAATGACTTGACGACCGACGAAAGGTGCGATGCACCGGCTGCGGCAGGCTCCGCACCTTTCATGCAGGAGATATAATGGACGAAAACAAAAAAAGACCCAATCTTGAAATGCTCGGAACAAACGAGCTGCCGACCGATGTTGAAGGCGGCAGAATATTGCCCATAAACCTTGTGGGTGAAATGAAGCGCAGCTTTATATCATACGCAATGGCTGTTATCATCAGCCGTGCGCTTCCCGATGTGCGCGACGGGCTGAAACCCGTTCACAGGCGCATTCTTTACGCAATGGATGAGCTGAGTATGCAGCCCGACAAGCCCTTCAGAAAGAGTGCACGCCTTGTCGGCGACGTTCTCGGCAAATACCATCCGCACGGCGACACGGCGGTTTACGATGCAATGGTGCGCCTTGCCCAGCCCTTCTCGACCCGCTATCCCCTTGTTGAAGGTCACGGCAATTTCGGCAGCGTTGACGGCGACCCCGCCGCTGCAATGCGTTATACCGAAGCGCGCATGAGCAGGCTCACTCTCGAAATGCTCCGCGATCTTGACAAGAACACGGTTGATTTTTACCCGAATTTTGACGAAACGCTGATGCAGCCCGCGGTATTACCCGCAAGATACCCGAACCTTCTTGTGAACGGCTCAAACGGCATTGCTGTCGGCATGGCAACAAACATTCCGCCGCATAATCTCGGCGAGGCTGTCGATGCCTGTGCCGCAATGATTGACAATCCCGATATCACGATCGACGAGCTGATGAACTATATCCCCGGCCCGGACTTTCCGACCGGCGGCGTCATCATGGGCGATGTCGGCATTCGCCATGCATATTTTACAGGCAGGGGAAAGATCCTTGTTCGCGCAAAGAGCGAGATCGAGCAATACAAGGCCGATCGTTCACGAATCATCGTCACGGAAATTCCGTATCAGGTCAACAAAGCAAAGCTTGTTGAAAAAATTGCGGAGCTTGTTCACGAGAAGCGCGTGGACGGCATTTCCGACCTTCGCGACGAAAGCTCCCGCGCGGGAATGCGCATTGTTATCGAGCTTAAAAAGGATGTCAATGCAAACGTTGTGCTGAACAATCTGTATAAGCACACTCAGCTTCAGGATACTTTCGGCGTTATCATGATCGCGCTTGTGAACGGCGAACCCAAGGTGCTCAACCTTCGCGAAATGCTTTATCACTACATTGCGCATCAAAAGGATGTTGTCACCCGCCGCACGCAGTTTGACCTTGACAAAGCACGCGAAAGGCTGCACATCTTGGAAGGCCTTATGATCGCACTCGACAATATTGACGAAGTCATTGCCATCATCAAAGCCAGTGCAAACGGCGCAGAAGCAAAGGAAAGGCTGATTGCACGTTTCGGTTTCAGTGAACGGCAGGCGCAGGCGATACTTGACATGCGGCTGCAAAGGTTGACGGGGCTTGAGCGCGAAAAGTTGGAAGCCGAGTATGGCGAGCTTAAGCGCACGGTTGAATACCTTGCTTCCCTGCTTGCGGACGAAGGCAAACTTATGGGCGTTGTTAAAGATGAAATGCTCGAGATTCGGCGCCGCTTTGCCGATCCGCGCCGCACCGAAATCACAAAGATCGTTGAAGACATCGATATGGATGACATCATCCAGGAAGAAGACATGGTTGTTACCTGCACCCATCACGGCTACATCAAGCGCATTGCGGAAGCAACCTATCGCACGCAGCGCAGAGGCGGCGTCGGCATCAGTGCGGGAGCAACCCGTGAAGAGGATTTCCTTGAGGATATTTTCGTCACAAGCACGCATTCCTATATCATGTTCTTCACAAACAAGGGCCGCGCTTTCCGCATTAAATGCTATTCCATTCCGGAGGCAAGCCGCACCGCAAAGGGCACGCCCATAGTCAACCTGCTGCAATTGCAGACGGGCGAGTTCGTTACCGCCGCATTCCCCATCGGCAGGCAGACCGAGGGCGGCTATCTCGTTCTTTGCACACGGCAGGGTGTTATCAAAAAAACCCCGCTCTCCGATTTTTCAAACATTCGCAAGGGCGGCTTGATTGCTCAAAACCTCCGCGAGGGTGACGAGCTTATCAGCGTTGCGCTCTCCGCAGGCGATGATGAGTTCATTATCGGCACACGGGACGGAATGAGCATCCGTTTCAGCGAGCAGGATGTTCGCTCAATGGGCAGAAATGCCTCCGGCGTTCGCGCCATCAAACTCTCCGAGGGCGACTGCGTTGTTGATATGTCCATGGTCAAACCCGGCAGCTGCGTCATTGCCATCACCGAAAACGGCATGGGCAAGCGCACGGAAGAGGACGCCTACCGCGTTCAGGGCCGCGCCGGCAAGGGCATTATTGCAATGAATATCACCGAAAAAACCGGCAAGCTTGTTTGCCTCAAAGTTTCCGAAGGCAATGAGGATCTGATGCTTATCCGTGATGACGGCGTTGTCATTCGCGTTCCCGTTGACACGATTTCCGTCATTTCCCGCAATACGCAGGGCGTTCGACTGATGAAAATCGACGAGGGACACAGGGTTGCAAGCGTTGCGCTTGCGCCGCATAACGATGATGAACCGCAGAAGGGCGGGGAAGAGTCCGACGGCGAAATTTCAAATGCAAATGACAATGCAGACTCCGCCGAAACAGCACCCTCCGATACGGCGGAAAATTCCGACACACCGGAAGACCTCCGATAACCGCAGCCGCCGAACCTGCCGTGCGGGCTGAAGTTCTCCGCTCTGCCGCAGTGTTTCGGCAAGCAACCGATTACTTCTTCAAAAACAAACACGGGAAGCCCTCCGTAACGGACAGTGCTTCCCGTGTTTTCTGTTGATTTCGACATTGCCTTCCGCGCTCGGCAGCAACCGTTGAATAGTCGAATGTGACTGCCGAATATGCCGGAAAACGCATGCTCTGTCAATCAAATTTGAGAACCGCAGACATTTCACAACTCTCCTGTTGCTTTCGTTTTCCGATGTTGCCGCGTAATCAGTCTCACCGTACATGACGGCGGGCAAAACGCTGACACCATAATCAGCATACCGAGGGCAAACACTATCAACCCCAATATAACTTTCGTTCCGTTGCTCATGTTTTCACCTCCATTCTTACGATGTTTTGTTTTTTCCCGCAGGTGAGGATAAAACTGTTGTCTTGAGTGCAAAAATGCACTTGCTGCGGCTCACTCCGATATTGCACATGAAACAGCATTTTTTCCTGCACCGAACAGGGCAGCCCACAAGAATTGCTTTGCTCTACTTACGTATCAGATACGGCAGTGCAAGCACCACCAAAATAATCAAAACAATTGTCATTTTTTCCTCCTTAATCAAACCTGTTGTTATGTAGACATCATTGTCATGACTTTTGCAGGAAATCCGCCGCTGAAAGCTCTTTGGAGAATCTGTTCAATTTTTTTACCTCTCAGTGCGTACAATTTCATTGCAGCATTCTGCAATTGCCCTTTAATCGGTTATATTATACCTTTATCCGTCAAAAAAAGCAACATATGACATTCAGCGTCATTCTTTCTGTTCACCACAAATATTGACTTCGCTTATTGTGTGCTTACATGTTCTTTTTATATTTCTGACGGTATTATTCCTTCATTGAGACATATTCAATTCAATATGATAAAACGCTGCTGTACATTTTTATGTTCCGCTGCGATAATATATTAATTTTGCCTGTATTGCCGGAGTTCGAACCAAACCGGATCGCCCTTCGTTTTCACTTGAAATATTCTTAAAATATTTATACAACTCCGGATCACCCCCGCGGATTCGGGGAAAACTTGACCGTTGTTCAGTCAACAAAAAATATCCTCCTTCGGATAGCCTTTGTGCTCGATGACGAGGGAGGACATTTGTTTATCTTAGTGATAACGTTAGGGGTTAAGTTAAAACACGATCTCGTGGCGATCGCGGGCGAGATCAACCTGTTAATCAAGCTGTATATGAGCTATCACTTTTGAATCAAACTGCTCAATGAAGTCATTGGGGGTTCCTTCGAACAGAGTGACTTCCGGCGGATTTGTTTCAGCATCATGACCTATCCAGATATAGTTCGGCATCTTGTCAGGGCTATCAAAAGTATCCCGGAGGAAATTTTCAATATTACGACGCCAATCATATCCGTGCGACGATATTCTGAAGTAGATTGAGTTTGTTCCGTCCGGGTTCAGCTTGCCCCCTGCACGAATGCGGAGAAAATTCTCGTTTATGAATCGAGCTATATCCCGAGCGTATTGTGATTCATTTATATCTATGCAGTTATGCAGATTATCTTCGTCGCCCATCCAGGCATAGATATCTCCTATGAGTTGACGAGTTTTTGAATCGACTTGTTAACTGTCGCTATACATTATGGAATTAACTATCTCGTTCATATCAGCATCTGCGTCATATCCATCTTCATCGATTAAAGCAGCAATCCGAGCCTAAAGCCACATCTCAATCTCGTCTGAAAGAAAGCCATTTGCGATTAGCCAGTCTACAGGACGTTCTATCTCGTCATACTCAGTTTCCTCTGTTCCGGGATTCGGATGATATCTATTATCTATACATGGATACACTGTTCCGTTGCGATGAAGCATCACGCAGTCTCCGGTCACATATGATCCATTCTTTGAAAAATATATTTTCATTTAGTTACCTCATTTGTAGAATCTTGTTGTAGTTCCAATGAATTAGCGTCTCTGTCGCGTTCGCTAATTCATCGTATCCGGATAGTATGATTTTCAATTCGGATCACCCCAGCAGGTGCGGGGAAAACCGCTTATATCTCACCTCGGAAAGCACGCGAAGCGGATCACCCCCGCGGACGCGGGGAAAACCGTGTGTACTACGACACACACACCTGTTCAATGGGATCACCCCCGCAGGTGCGGGGAAAACAAAACCACTCTCCGCCAATGCAGTTACAGGTTACGGATCACCCCCGCAGGTGCGGGGAAAACCATATCCTGCCGCCTTCAACTCTGAAGCTCAGGGGATCACCCCCGCAGGTGCGGGGAAAACTCGGCTTCCCGCTCGTACAGCCAATAGTCTTCGGGATCACCCCCGCAGGTGCGGGGAAAACGTAGCCGCCGACGATGTCCTGCATAGAATGCAAGGATCACCCCCGCAGGTGCGGGGAAAACGGATCGGCGCGATATCCGCTACAGTGACAAAAAGGATCACCCCCGCAGGTGCGGGGAAAACTGTATCCGTGTAGCCGAGGGCAGCGCGCGCGTCGGATCACCCCCGCAGGTGCGGGGAAAACCTCACTAATTATTTGGCGTTTTAGTATCTGTAAGGATCACCCCCGCAGGTGCGGGGAAAACCAAAATACGGGAAATTTAGTATTATCAACTGCAGGATCACCCCCGCAGGTGCGGGGAAAACGCGTTTCCATACGTTTCGCCGTGATTTTCCTCAGGATCACCCCCGCAGGTGCGGGGAAAACTTGGCGGTTCGAAAATCGATATACCTTCAAACGGGATCACCCCCGCAGGTGCGGGGAAAACGCCCGCTTGCCGCTGTTGCTGTTGGCACCGTAAGGATCACCCCCGCAGGTGTGGGGAAAACGAACCGCAAACGCCGAATCAAATATTAACGGTAGGATCACCCCCGCAGGTGCGGGGAAAACTTAAATATATTCTAATATCATCAACGGAGCATGGGATCACCCCCGCAGGTGCGGGGAAAACATTTTTTTGCCCGCCATCCTCAACCGCCGGCAAGGATCACCCCCGCAGGTGCGGGGAAAACATACGCTTTTGCCCGCGGCAAGGCCTTTAGGCAGGATCACCCCCGCAGGTGCGGGGAAAACGTGCCCTTGCGGCAGCAGCGGGCGTCATGCCGTGGATCACCCCCGCAGGTGCGGGGAAAACCGGATGATGATGTCTATAGTCGGCATAAAATTAGGATCACCCCCGCAGGTGCGGGGAAAACTCGGCGGTCGGGAACATAGCGGATTTAAGCGTGGGATCACCCCCGCAGGTGCGGGGAAAACTTGGGGTGCGCCAGATGTTTCTATAGTATCAAGGGATCACCCCCGCAGGTGCGGGGAAAACCGCGGCGCATATTTACGCGGCAGCGCGGGCATAGGATCACCCCCGCAGGTGCGGGGAAAACTTGATATTGTCGTTGTTAGACGTCTCGCGGCAAGGATCACCCCCGCAGGTGCGGGGAAAACGTTGTTGCATAAAACTTTTTCCATTTTTCTTCAGGATCACCCCCGCAGGTGCGGGGAAAACAGCTTTTTACCGGAAAGCTTAATTCCAACTTCCGGATCACCCCCGCAGGTGCGGGGAAAACTACGGACTATTGCCCAATCTTGCCCGAGCTTGAGGATCACCCCCGCAGGTGCGGGGAAAACCTGATGGCGTTGCTGTTGGAGCGGCTCTTGAGAGGATCACCCCCGCAGGTGCGGGGAAAACTTGTAACTTATTCTATCGGGATTCCGGGCTTTGGGATCACCCCCGCAGGTGCGGGGAAAACTGCGCGGAACAGCATGCTGTTATGAAATTCGAAGGATCACCCCCGCAGGTGCGGGGAAAACGCAAAATCGAAGGCTATGCAAGGTCTATTGAGAGGATCACCCCCGCAGGTGCGGGGAAAACATGTTGCAGCAGCTCAAGTCAAACCCCGCCGCAGGATCACCCCCGCAGGTGCGGGGAAAACGCGGACACTCCGACCGTCCCGCCCAAAATCGGGGGATCACCCCCGCAGGTGCGGGGAAAACTGCGTAAGATAGCGAACTTGCGAACGCAACGAAGGATCACCCCCGCAGGTGCGGGGAAAACTCAAGCCTGGTCTGTCTCATGGGCGGCTGCCTGGGGATCACCCCCGCAGGTGCGGGGAAAACCAGGGGCTGCATGATACAGGCACATACAACAAAGGGATCACCCCCGCAGGTGCGGGGAAAACACGCTCATAGGTTGCAGTCTGCCCGGTGATTGAGGATCACCCCCGCAGGTGCGGGGAAAACCCGGTATGGGCAGTTTACTTCAAAAGCTTTTTGGGATCACCCCCGCAGGTGCGGGGAAAACGGCCGATAAGTTTACCTTCTTCGTTGCAAACTAGGATCACCCCCGCAGGTGCGGGGAAAACGGGCAGGAAGCCGGTGCTACAGGGGTTATGTCAGGATCACCCCCGCAGGTGCGGGGAAAACCGTCAGCAGTTTCAGCTATACTGTCAAAGTCTAGGATCACCCCCGCAGGTGCGGGGAAAACAAATGTCAAGAACTCGTAATTTTGCAACCATAGGGATCACCCCCGCAGGTGCGGGGAAAACAGAACCTACTGACGGCCACATACTCCGAAAACAGGATCACCCCCGCAGGTGCGGGGAAAACCGACACGTACAAAAGAGCATTTTACAAAAAATAGGATCACCCCCGCAGGTGCGGGGAAAACTACAATGTTAGCTATGGCATCCTTTTTTATCCGGGATCACCCCCGCAGGTGCGGGGAAAACGTGTTCAGGAAAGTAAAGAAGCTTGTAAGAACAGGATCACCCCCGCAGGTGCGGGGAAAACGAGGGGGTATACCTTTTCGCACCCCCAAAAAGAGGATCACCCCCGCAGGTGCGGGGAAAACTATTTGTGCAGTCAGTATGTAAAGCCTTTTAAGGGATCACCCCCGCAGGTGCGGGGAAAACCATCTAATCTCGGCGGGTACGCTCATCGGCCAGAGGATCACCCCCGCAGGTGCGGGGAAAACTCTATAACTGCCGCTGCGCTATGGGTACACGAAGGATCACCCCCGCAGGTGCGGGGAAAACTAAGTGCGGTCACGGTTTCGGAATGCGCTTCAAGGATCACCCCCGCAGGTGCGGGGAAAACTGTCGGTTGCAACCGCTTATGCGGCATAGTGTAAAGGATCACCCCCGCAGGTGCGGGGAAAACAATCGCCGCCGCTGGAGACTGCACCGCGCCCTGGGATCACCCCCGCAGGTGCGGGGAAAACCGGCGGCAAAGGCTTTCGGCTATGTCCGTACTGGGATCACCCCCGCAGGTGCGGGGAAAACAAGCTGTGACGTGCCAACAACATGCAATCGTCTGGATCACCCCCGCAGGTGCGGGGAAAACCAGAAAACCCCGGTGCTGTCGATTGGAACACCAGGATCACCCCCGCAGGTGCGGGGAAAACGAGCCGGGCGGCTGCCCGGCAACGCTTTGCGGAGGATCACCCCCGCAGGTGCGGGGAAAACCTGCGCTGGACGATACAGCACATATCACAGTCAGGATCACCCCCGCAGGTGCGGGGAAAACCAAGCCGGGAAGAAGTCACCTTTTTTTTGCCGAGGATCACCCCCGCAGGTGCGGGGAAAACCCGATACTAAAGCCCGAAGAGCTGTAGTGTCAAGGATCACCCCCGCAGGTGCGGGGAAAACAACGGTTGATTCCTTTACCTCAAACAAGCCGAGGGATCACCCCCGCAGGTGCGGGGAAAACTCGCGAACTTCGTGCGGTTGCCGCTATCCTTGAGGATCACCCCCGCAGGTGCGGGGAAAACAGAGCGATATGACAGGCCGCCCAAGCATGGTGAGGATCACCCCCGCAGGTGCGGGGAAAACTCGGGGATGCCTAAATTATACCACCTTTTCCGAGGATCACCCCCGCAGGTGCGGGGAAAACAAGGGAAAGCGTCGCCCGACCAGCTGTGGTGGAGGATCACCCCCGCAGGTGCGGGGAAAACCGCAACCTCTTCAAGAGTTACAGCGTGCGCGTAGGATCACCCCCGCAGGTGCGGGGAAAACAAAAAAACACTTTTTGCCGTAGCGGTTATCGTAGGATCACCCCCGCAGGTGCGGGGAAAACACGATTTTGTTTGCACTCAGGATACCATGCGTGGGATCACCCCCGCAGGTGCGGGGAAAACCCTACGTTTGTGCCTGCCGTGGTGGAGGTCATAGGATCACCCCCGCAGGTGCGGGGAAAACATGAATTTGAACAGAATCAAAAAGCAAGCGGAAGGATCACCCCCGCAGGTGCGGGGAAAACAATATCTCTTGCGCGGAAAAGGTGAACGCCTTGGGATCACCCCCGCAGGTGCGGGGAAAACTCGGCGGCTAAACACCTGACCTCGGCAGGAACAGGATCACCCCCGCAGGTGCGGGGAAAACATGAAAGTTAGTTTTGTTGGCGTGATTATCGTAGGATCACCCCCGCAGGTGCGGGGAAAACAATGACAGTCGAACTACGCATTATCAATAATCAGGATCACCCCCGCAGGTGCGGGGAAAACTCAATAATACTGACGAATATATAAATCATGTTAGGATCACCCCCGCAGGTGCGGGGAAAACCTTTTTGTATACATTTTGCAAACTGCGCAATTAGGATCACCCCCGCAGGTGCGGGGAAAACATATTGCAAATGCGGAACTTTATAATCCGAATAGGATCACCCCCGCAGGTGCGGGGAAAACATGCGGCAACGCTGACAGCGGCAAAAGAATATGGGATCACCCCCGCAGGTGCGGGGAAAACTAATTCGGTTGATAAGATCTGTTGCGAACGCAGGATCACCCCCGCAGGTGCGGGGAAAACTTGTCGGCTACTGTATTTTGACTGCTTTCCGCAGGATCACCCCCGCAGGTGCGGGGAAAACTTTGTCGAATGCGTATACAATTTCTAATCCATAGGATCACCCCCGCAGGTGCGGGGAAAACAATAAAACAACTCGAAGAGTTCGGCGCGAACCAGGATCACCCCCGCAGGTGCGGGGAAAACGGGACATTGTGGTCAGACGCACAGCGGGATACGGGATCACCCCCGCAGGTGCGGGGAAAACAATACATATGCCGTATCCAACAAGGGCAGGATAGGATCACCCCCGCAGGTGCGGGGAAAACTTCGTTGCCTGTCTCCTGGAAAACCGCTATAGAGGATCACCCCCGCAGGTGCGGGGAAAACGTGTCCTTGCGTCTGGCTCAAAATCTGTGGGCAGGATCACCCCCGCAGGTGCGGGGAAAACCACATATTCCCTGACATTCCAAAAGTCTAACTGGGATCACCCCCGCAGGTGCGGGGAAAACCGAGCTTTTGTGGGAGCAAAGCGAAACGCGCTGGGATCACCCCCGCAGGTGCGGGGAAAACAGGCTTATACCAAAATTCAACCGTTTCATTCAGGGATCACCCCCGCAGGTGCGGGGAAAACAGGCTTATACCAAAATTCAACCGTTTCATTCAGGGATCACCCCCGCAGGTGCGGGGAAAACTACTTTTATCCAGTGCCTTAGCAGTCGGCCAAAGGATCACCCCCGCAGGTGCGGGGAAAACATGATGCAAATGGAAACGTAACAAGCGCAAAGAGGATCACCCCCGCAGGTGCGGGGAAAACTGCGAAGTACAAAGCGGATTCACGCCCGCCGAAGGATCACCCCCGCAGGTGCGGGGAAAACCTTTATTTTGCGAGCGTATCCGCGCAAAATTCAGGATCACCCCCGCAGGTGCGGGGAAAACAATCTTTTGTTGCCTTACCGCTCTTGCTGAGCAGGATCACCCCCGCAGGTGCGGGGAAAACTTTTGTATCCCCTATCACTGATAAGTTGGAGCGGGATCACCCCCGCAGGTGCGGGGAAAACGCTATACTTTTATACAAACTAAAGGTTGCGTTGGGATCACCCCCGCAGGTGCGGGGAAAACCGGAACATTATATTTGAACTTTTCCATTTCCAAGGATCACCCCCGCAGGTGCGGGGAAAACGCATTAATATTCCTTTTGTCTTTGAATCTTGAAGGATCACCCCCGCAGGTGCGGGGAAAACTCAACCGCATTACGGAAATTGCAATGGCGGGTAGGATCACCCCCGCAGGTGCGGGGAAAACAATTTCGTTGTTTCGTGAAATTCAGTAAACTTAGGATCACCCCCGCAGGTGCGGGGAAAACAGTTCCTCTTTATCAACTCTTACACATAACTCAGGATCACCCCCGCAGGTGCGGGGAAAACATTTTTTGCGTATTGATAGTAAAAACGAACTAAGGATCACCCCCGCAGGTGCGGGGAAAACCTAAATAATTTATTTGACAGCAATGATCCGAGAGGATCACCCCCGCAGGTGCGGGGAAAACCCTTATCTGCAAACGGATATGATGTCGGAAAAAGGATCACCCCCGCAGGTGCGGGGAAAACAACTCAATGGCCCGCGGATATGTATCTAAAAAAGGATCACCCCCGCAGGTGCGGGGAAAACACGTTTCAAACGCTTATAAGCGATAAAGGAATAGGATCACCCCCGCAGGTGCGGGGAAAACACATCATCAACTTCCAATTCTTCGGGAATGTCAGGATCACCCCCGCAGGTGCGGGGAAAACCATGATAGGGAGCTGGGCAGAGCAAAGTTATTAGGATCACCCCCGCAGGTGCGGGGAAAACCAATGTCAACAGGTTCAATGATAACATCTCTCAGGATCACCCCCGCAGGTGCGGGGAAAACCACTCGAAAGAACGGAAATTGGCAAAATAAGTAGGATCACCCCCGCAGGTGCGGGGAAAACCGAATGAAGATAAGCGGCCAAACACGTTTCAAAGGATCACCCCCGCAGGTGCGGGGAAAACTTAGCATTTGTCAGCATTGTATCACTATATGCCGGATCACCCCCGCAGGTGCGGGGAAAACTTGCATTGCGCGGCGTTCGTTTATAATTTGCAAGGATCACCCCCGCAGGTGCGGGGAAAACCAAAATTTTTGATGCGAATGATATACCTTGTTAGGATCACCCCCGCAGGTGCGGGGAAAACAGTTATGGCTTTGGTAGATATAACGTCTCTCCAGGATCACCCCCGCAGGTGCGGGGAAAACGTAAAGCTACAACAGCCGCCGCCGCACTTATAAGGATCACCCCCGCAGGTGCGGGGAAAACTTAGAATGATGACGGAAGATGATAACTACTTCAGGATCACCCCCGCAGGTGCGGGGAAAACAGGTTTACTGAATACTTCAAATGCGCGATCTTGGGATCACCCCCGCAGGTGCGGGGAAAACGCAAGCGGATTCTTCCGTTTTCCCGAACATATAGGATCACCCCCGCAGGTGCGGGGAAAACTTTCATTTTACTTGTTCCTCCGTTGATGTTTTAGGATCACCCCCGCAGGTGCGGGGAAAACCCGTTGTACCCATCAAATAGTGTGCAGGAACTGGGATCACCCCCGCAGGTGCGGGGAAAACCTTTCAGCAACAAATTTTTTCTTGCCTCCTTAGGGATCACCCCCGCAGGTGCGGGGAAAACTAAAAATGAAAAAGTATTTCATGTTCTAAAACAGGATCACCCCCGCAGGTGCGGGGAAAACAAATTATATTCCGTTCACTGCAACGGATGCAGAGGATCACCCCCGCAGGTGCGGGGAAAACTCATCAAATCCTGCCTGTGATTTCGGTCCCCATGGATCACCCCCGCAGGTGCGGGGAAAACCCACACCAATTTGCATAATTACCCGCCGCGTTGGGATCACCCCCGCAGGTGCGGGGAAAACTCCTTGTATCGTTTCTTAAGTGAATTATATTTGGGATCACCCCCGCAGGTGCGGGGAAAACCTGACAAATGCTAAGGAATACACCGATAGGAAAGGATCACCCCCGCAGGTGCGGGGAAAACTAAGGGGTTTCTGACACGCGACGATGATGCGGCAGGATCACCCCCGCAGGTGCGGGGAAAACAAAAGCAAAGCCGATAGACTGTATAGCAGACTGGGATCACCCCCGCAGGTGCGGGGAAAACTCAAGATTATGCAATTGTTCGCACTGGCGATAAGGATCACCCCCGCAGGTGCGGGGAAAACACTAAAAAGATCCTTTAAGAATCAGCCTTTTTGTTCCTGAGCAGTTCAAATTTCATTTAACTTCTCAAACAGCCTGAATGTAAGTTTGCAATCCGGAAGCGCACGGTGACGTTCTCCGACATCAATTCCAAAGTATTCGCAAAGATGCCCAAGCGAATACTGTTTAACTCCGTTCACGCGCCTGCGCGCCAAGGCAAGAGTATCTGTGCAGGAACTGCGAAACAACTTCACGCCGCAGCGTTTTGCCTCCGAAATCAGAAACCCGCAGTCAAAATCCGCATTATGGCAAACAATCGGGCGGTTCGCAACGAATGCAACAAGCCCGTTGATTGCCTCGCTCAGAGGAATGCCTTCAGCTGCAAGCATTTCATCCGTAATTCCCGTAAGGCGGACAACATCCGCACTCAGCGGTGAATCCCGCCTGACGAGCGTTTGAAATTCTTCTGCCTCTTCTCCGTTTCTTATCAGCAGTGCACCGATTTCAATAATGCCGTCCCTCTCGGGCGAAAGCCCCGTTGTTTCAACGTCAATAACAACATAGTCAGCCCGCCTGCGCGCTTTTTCCGCACGACGCGCGAGCAGCATTTTTCCTGCTCTGCTTTGCGGAGCCCCTGTCGAATTGTCTTCTGCCTTATGCAGCTTCGGAAGCGGGCGGCGCATAAGCAGTATTCCGTCAAGATCAACGGGCTCCCAGTGAGCATTATGAACTTCGAATTTCATCTGCTGTTCACAGCGCGCGCTGTAAACCATGGTTGCGCGCCCGCTTTTCAGGTTTTCGCATATCCGCGCCCAAAGCTCCGTGCGAACGCGCGCATTAATATTGCCGGCATACACTCCGGGGCTGATTTCACATAACCACTTGGACAGATCCCCCCGAACTTTCGGCGGGCAGTCGCTCAAAGTAATCACTGTCAACGTCAATCCTCCCGATAGGATTTACCGTATTCTGCACTGCCGCTGCGGTCATCCCAAAGATAGAGCGGCTTGCAGCCTTCTTCGCCGAAATCGGATTCATCGGAAAGAAGGTATTTGATATCCTTCACCATTCGCTCCAAAATATGGCTTTCTGCAAGCGCATTACGCACACTGCGCCTTGTTTGGGACGGGATATCCTCCGGAGACTCTGCCGCAAGCCGAAATGCGATCGGAATCGTGATTTCCGCCTTGTACAAATCAGCAATATCATAAACGAATGAAAGCGAATGACCGATATGCACAAAGCCGAGGCCGGGGGAACAGCCGAGTGCGCAAATCACGGCGTGAGCAAGGCCGTACAGACAGGCATTCCCTGCGGACAATGCCTGATTTACCGGATCTCCGGATGAAAAATCCTCCGGATCATAGTCTCGTCCATGCCACGGAACGCCTGTTTCCTTTGCCCAATGCCGATAAACGGAACGCATACGGCTTCCCTCGCGCCCGCGCAGCTGCTGCAAAGTCAGGTGAGCCACATCCTCTCCGGAGAACCGCAGACTGTACATCTTTCGAACAACGTTGAGATGCCCCCGCTGGTTCGTCACAAGAGCAGCCTGTTTCACAAGCAGACGTGAACTTCCCGTCAAAGCACAGCCCCCGGTGTAGTACCGAACACCATGTTCCCCGACCCAGATTACACTCACACCTGCATCACCGATAAGCTCCATTGCACGGTGAGTCACATCCGTTCCCGGGCCGAGCATGAGCACCGAAATTGCAGCGGCAGGAACATGAATGATCCCGTTTTCATCCGTAACGGTTATCGCGCTGTCCGCACGGCTCAATTTACAGTGCTCAAAGTAAAGAAAGGTCATTCTGTCGCCAATCTGCGGCAGAGACTGAACGGAAGGGCGGATCATCCCCGGAATTTCAGCCATTGATGCCTTCCCCGATGCCCACAACTGTCATAAGTCCGTTTCCGTAAGCCTTACCCCTGCCGAGGCCCTGAGTCAAAGTTTCCCGAAAGCGGGCTGCATCCGTAACTGTCAAAATGCCTTCAAAAGTTACGGAAAGCAGTCTTACTTCCTTGTTCTTTCCGCGTTTTTTGAAAGAATACCTGTTTGAATGAACAACACGGAATTCATCGGGCGCGAGTTCAAATCCGTAACTTTGCGCATGAGAAGCAAGCCACTCCTCCTGCTGTCCGACCGAAATAAGGGCTGTTACCTTTCCGCGAGCCTGCGGATCGTCTTCGCGCTTGATGCTCTTTGTGGGATTGGCTGTCAGGCGAAACCTCCAGCGGCTGCCTTCCGCAATTCGTGCAAGCAGGGGATCGTATGATTTTGTTTCAACGGTAATTCCGCCGTAACCCAGCTGCTCCGCCGCACGGGACAGCTTTGGCCTGTCCTGCGTCAAAACGAGCAGATACATCTCCCCGCCGAGCGTGTCTATGCGCCAAAGACTGCGCGCACGATTTTTTTCATCCGCGGCATCGGAAGCTTCGGACGGTTCTCCGTTCAAAACTTCAATCGCACCGTGAATCTGCTGCGGATTGACAAGTGCTTTCATTGTTTCGCGTTTCTGTGTGTTAAGCTTGATTCTCGAAAGATACATCTGCGTCCTCCAATTCTGCAAACGCGTCATGCTCCGCTGCGTCCGTATCCTTCTCCGCCTTGTTAACGGATTCATACGCCGCAACAGTGCGATAGGTATGTTTACGGCAGCGCGGGTCAAACGAGACCGCAAGGTCACGCCGCGCTTCACGTCCGATCACTCTCGGTTCGTCCGCATCCGAATTCTGCTCATCATCTTCCGAATAATCCGCATATATGTGCGCTGTCATATTGTACTTCATCCGTGAAGAATCGTCAAGCGTCGGATACGTCCGCAGCACTTTAATCAGCCCGTCCTCCTTAATGTCGTCAAGAACGATCGGCAGCGTCGGAGGGCAGGAACGCCTGCCCAAAAACAGCGGAAACACCGGATGCGACAACGCGAATTCAATGCGCTCCAAAAGTTCCCGTTCTCCCTCCAATCCGACAAGGAAGACGGCATCCGAAAGATAATAACGTTCGGTAAGATATGAAGTCTTTTCTGCATGCGCCATATGGAAATCCCGAAGGAGCTTTCCCGCGCGGTCAATGCGGACGCCGATTCGCAGCGCATTCAGCTCGCGGAGCTTTTCCGGCTCGTTCCGCCGAATGCCGAGTGCCGCTGCAAGCAAGCCCACAATGCCGCTTTTTGACGGTTCCCTTCCCGTTTTTCGGATCTCGAATTTTGAATTTTCGGTTCCCCACGCCTGCAGCGGAGCGGAAAGCCGAAGAAGCAAAACAGCCATTACATGCCCTCGCTCTCGCCGAGATATTCCTTAACGCACTCCGCAACCGACTCAAGCAGTCTGTCGAGGCTCATGCATTCCGCAAGCTCTCCGACGGCTTCACCGACTGCAAATGCACAATCGGGCTTAGAGGCGTACTTATCGTAAACCTTGTTTGCGTATTCAACAAACTTTTCTTCGGATTCTTCCGAATAACCGCCGTTCTTTGCCGAAACGGGCTTTTCAAACGCACCGCAAAGGTTAACGGGCTGATCGCGCCGAATTGTGACATAGACCATGCTCGGAAGGGTGCGGTTTGCAAATGTGTTCTGTTTGCCCGTGGGCATTGAGCGAACAAACGCTTCAACAAATTTTGCCGCCATCTCCGCCGTGACCTGTTTCCCGAGGGCATTCGAAAGCTCAACAAGGTTGACCGTTGCATAGCGATAGAGCGTTGAGGAGTTGAACTCCACCGTTCCGAGGTGCCCCGCGCCGGTATTATCCTCCGGAGCAAGATCGTCAACGGCGGTGAAATAATCGTATTCGTTCTGAACGGTGTGGGTTGAAATGCTGTGCGCAACCTGCGCGGAGGCATCGCAATTCAGCGTTGCTTCGGAAGCAACCATTCGCCCGAAAAGCGCAATATCAACGGAGGGGTTGTCCTTGAGGGCTTTTTTGCAGGCCTCCTTATCAGCCGTGCCTTCGGAAACTGCGATCTCGGCAAGTGCTTTTGCCTGTGCCGCACTCATGAAAAAGAGTGCTTCCGCCTTTTTGTCTTTTGTTTCACCTTTCTTATCGTCTTTAAATTTCAAGCCGGCGCTTGTAAGCACTTTTTCCGCAAGTTCCTTAGCCTTTTTCGCATCGGGGTTCAGTTTCAGAATCTCCTCTGCAACCATGCTTATAACGTTCTTTGTTCTCAACCCGAGCATATCCGGTTCAATGAGTTCTTCGCGGAACATTTCGCGCATTGCATGTTTCCACGCCTGTGAGGAAACGCGCGCACGGGTCGTGCCGCCGTAGATCGCCGTTTTGGGGCTGCCGGTATCGTCGCGGTTGACGCAGCTCGGCGGAACGGTTTGGAGTACGTGTACATCAAGATAGCATCTGTTTTTCATAGTTTTGGTTCCTTTCCACATTAGTTTTCATCATTTTTTATTTGGCGGCAGAAATCCTGTCCCCATTTGAGCCTTACTTTTGTTCTTCCTTCCGCATAGCTGTAATTATACAGGTCAACGGCAAGATCCGCATAGTCAAGTTTTATACCGTTGCCGCTGAGAAGATTTATCACGCCGCGCAGGTGGTGGTTGAGCTCGGGCAGATCCGATGCCGTTGCGATCTTGTTGAACCTGGCGCGTATGCGCTTCAACTCATCCTCGTCCTTGGCAAGTTTTCGCACCGAAGCCCCGAACTTCATTCCGTCCTCATTCATCCATTCGGACCTGAAATCATGCCCCTGCTGATGCAGTGCAAACATGGTCAATGCGGTGTAAACCGCCCATTCCGCGGGCGAAGCGTTACCGTCGTTCCGATAAAACTCCTCCGGAAGATCGGTCAGGAATGCTCCCCAAATTGCGGGAAGCTCCCCGGGGGCGTGTCCGATTCCGTGCCGCAGTTCGGCAAGCTCCGCTCGGCGCTGATTCTCGGGCAGCGTTCTGAGCCGCTCGAGTTTTCGCTTCATAAAAGCGGTGATTCTTCTTTCTTTTTCAGTCATTGTTCTCCTCCTTCGGATAAAATTTATTCAATTTGACCTTAAAGTAACGATAGGCGTCGGGAGCGGAATAATACCTTTCTTTATCATTCTTATCCTTTACCGCACGGCCGACAATTGCCGCCGTGCCCGCCGATTCAACAAGCTCTTGACCGATGCGCAATGCGATTCGTTTTGCTGTTTCGCGCCACCTTCGGATGGCTGCGCGCTCCTGCTCCGAGCTGATCGCCCAAGTCGGATCGATCGACTCAAGCCAGCTTCTGAACGGCGCATCAATTTCATAATAGAACTGCTCCTGTGCGCGTGCAACGGCAGCGCATTTCTTTGCAGATTCATCGTCCGCGCCGGCTGCGATTTCAATATTGACGGCAAGGTTTTTAACTTCCTTGGCAGTTTCACCGCAGTTTTGGATTTCGGTTTCGATTTTGTCCCGCCAATGTTCTCCAACCTCTGTGATAAGATCCGTGTGGAATGTCAGGGAGTCGGAGAGGATGTTTGTGTAGCAGCTCTTCATGGTATCATATTGAACGGAACAGATTCGGAAGCTTATCAATCTCGTTTTGTCAATAAGTCCCTCTTTTTTTATATAGTTGATCCATCCAACGATTCCCGGGGTATGATTTCCGTCACCGAAATCGAAGCAGACGGAAAACTCTCGCCACATCTGCGCTGCGTAATTGTGCGCTTTCGGCTTACATACCTCATTGCCACCTTTTGAGGCTTCACGATCGACCCGCCAAATCGTCATTGGCTCCAAAAAAGCATTTTCGCTTGTGAAGAAATCTCCGCCGCATATTCTGTACGCCGTAACAAAGCCCTCACTGCGAACCAACATTACTCGCCTTGACTGAAGAGTGTAAAGCGCCGCAAGGTTATCCGGCATGGCGATTTCAACTCTTGGCCTGCTGCGGACTTTCTCCTCCCAAATTGGCTTCTCCTCTTCCCAAACGCTGTTACCGCCGTAATTCAAAGCTATATAATTCAGCAAAAGATCCTCAAACAAATTCTTGCCGTGTACTGCAATAATTCCAAGGTTTCCAAGCCATCCGATTCCCGCTAATTTCTTTCCGGATGAGGCATTGATTTTTTTGCTTTTGCCCCTCTCGTTTGAAGAATCGTCGAATGCATTAACGTGCAAAAGCCACCTTGCAGCTTCCGAATTTGTTAGCCGTTCCTTTTCCTCTCCCGAACGCGCCGCGAACAGACGCGGTTTATTGTTGCTTTCGGCTATAGCGCTGTTGAGTTTGCTCGCAGAGAAAACGGACGCTGTTTCATCCGTGTTTACCGATAACGCCTGATAAAACGGCCTTTCCGGATGAAAAATCCAAAACCTTTCGTGTACGGACTCAAGGTAATCCCTTATCGGCTTTTCGGGCAGCCGACCGGCGGTCCAAAGCTCCTTCCAGCGTTCCTCCGCATCCTCCGGCTCTTCGAGCGGCCACTCCTCGCCGTCCGGTGAGTATCTTGAAAAAACAGTGTGCAAAACCGCAAGCATCAGTCGGAGCACCGCAACATCCTGCGTCGGCAGCTCGCCCGCAAGCTCAACGTATTCATGAGCCTTCAGCAGCGCATCCGTCAGTGAAAGCTCATCAACGGTGCAGTCGCTTTTCCGCGCAAGTATCCATTTTTCGTCAAGCAGATTGAATTCGATTTCCTTCATCATTTCACTCCTTTACATAGGTTAATCCTGTTTTTATATCATAATGCAGCTGCACTCCGGCAAGGTCTGCATTCAGGTCTTCATCAAAAAGCAGAACGACCTCCTCTTTGAGCAGTGCCGAATCCTGCCATGCGGAAAAAACATTTTGTGTTTCGGTCTCAAGCTGCTCAATCGTATCATCTATTTTCCAACGCCTCCCGAAGAAACCGGGGAGACGGAGTTTTTGCCGTGCGATAAGCAAAGCTTCCTCCCTTGAAGGCGGCCTGTCGGCGGGAATGATCGTTTCGGGCTTGTCCGCAATTATGCGTATCAGTCCCTCTCTGTCACGCATCAATGCGATAACGTCAACCGACGGGTCCCCGTCGCGCACGGCTTTTTCGCCCGTCTGTTCGTTGTTCGGCTTAATATCATTATCAAGCCAGCCGTCCAGGCATTTACCTTTTTTATTTGACGGCTTCGAAATCAGGTAGTTTTCTGCGCTGCGCCTTTTCTTACCTGTTCTGAGCTTGTTCTCTTCTTGCGCCTTTTTCATGCCCTCGGTCAGTTCTCCGAGCATTTCGTTATTTGTTTCGTCATAGGTCTGCTGAACAAGCAGGGGAATATCGCTCGGAATCGTCAATTTGTTCGGCAGCAATGCCCGCGTCCGCATCAACAGCCATTCACCGTAAATCGCCGCACTTCCCGAATCAAAACTGTCATCCGTTTCATTAAGAACAAAGCAGCTTGCCGTTTCCAGTCCCTGCGGACGAACCCTGTTATGTCGGTGCAGCCTGCCTGTGCGCTGCAAAAGCAGATCCATCGGGCAAAGTTCCGTTATCATAAGATCAAAATCAAGGTCAAGCGATTGTTCAAGCACCTGCGTTCCGACAATTATCAGTCTGCGTCTGCTTTCCGGGGTGGAGTGTTTGCCCACACGCTTAAGTATCTGCTCCTCGCGCTTCGCACGATCTGTCATTATGAACTGCGCATGCATGATAATAACTTCGGCTTTCGGGAAAGCGGACTGCAATTCAGCCGCAATTTCCTGTGCTTTTCGCACGGTATTGACGATCACGCCCACACACCCGCCGCGTTCAACCGCATATCCTGCCGTTGCGGCAACCTCATCGCGGATAATCCTTCGAACGGATACTTCCTTATTTTCGCCGTCAAACGCGAGTGCCTTCTGCTTTACGGTGTTATTTTCGGTGTATGTCAGCAGGGGGTAAGCAAGGCTGTGTTTCCACGCTTCATCGGCAATTGTCTTGTCAACGTGAGCCTCGGTATGCTTTGCGCGGCGTTTTTCCGAATCGGTGTAAGCCTCAATAAGCTCTGCGCGGCGTTTTTCCGGAAGCGTTGCCGAAAGTATAATCACGGGAACCTTGTAAATTCCAAGCCATTGTATCGCCATATCAAGATATTTGCTCATATAGGCGTCGTAAGCGTGACATTCGTCAACAACGACCACTTTTCCGGAAAGACCGAAGTGTTTCAGCATCACATGCTTTTGCTTCAGTGCCGCCATCAGCAGCTGATCGACCGTTCCGATAACAAAATCCGAAAGCAGGGTTTGCTTTCTTCCCGAAAACCAGTCGTGCACAATGAGTCCGCTGTCCGACTCGATGTTCAAATTGCTGTGCCCGGTGAACAGCTCCCGATAGTCCTCATTCAGAGCGGCATTGCCGTGCGCAAGCTTTATCGCCAAAAGGGTTTGCTCATCCTCCGCCAACCCGCCTGCCCATTTTTCAAGCCGCGGAAAAATTCCGTTTGAAGTTGCCTGCGTCGGCATTCCGAAGAACATACCGCCTGCGCCGGCTCTTGCGGCAAGTATTTCCGAAAGTGCAAGTGCCGCTTCCGTCTTTCCCAATCCCATAGGGGCTTCGATTATGTAGATTCCCGAGGACTCTGCATCCGTTGCGGTTGAAATGATATCCGCCTGCGTCGGGTTCGGCAAAAATCCGAATCGTTCTTTAAATGCTTCGTCATCCAGTCCGAAGCGCGCCGTTGAGTTCCATATATCAGTGAAGTGAATTTTGTTCCACGCCGCCTCCGTTCGCTCGGGGTAGTCGCTGAATTGACCCTGCTCATCCGCCGATATGAGCGGAAAATATGTTGTGTTGCTTGCGATCCAGTCCGCCGTTATCAGCATTCCGGAAATAACCACCTGCGCCGGAACCGATATATCGGGAAGCGCGCTCAAATCAGAAAAACCAGCGCTTTCAAGTGAATA
>OLSD01000647.1_pt1 | contig 33260 bp, 23 predicted proteins | sample 1672211 | NCBI WGS metagenome assembly OLSD01 (sample SAMEA3136659, study PRJEB25190) | human gut metagenome | reverse complement strand
AGGGGGAGCGCGGGGGTTTCTTCTGTTCCGACGGCGATGCGCCGGGTTGCAAGGACGATGCGACTACAGCGCGAAGTCGCCGCCGACGAGCGTGGAGACGGGCTCCTCGTGGTAAACGGCGGAGATGGCCTGAGCGAACTCCTCGGCGACCGAGATGGTCTTGATCTTGCCGCCGACCTCGACGGGAATGGCGTCGGTGACGAGGCACTCGACGATCGGGGCGTCGTTCAGACGCTCGATGGCCGGACCGGAGAAGATGCCGTGGGTGGCGCAGACGTAGATGTCGCCAGCGCCCATAGCCTTGAGCTCCTTGACGTTGGCGCACAGGGTGCCAGCGGTGTCGATCATGTCGTCGTTGATGATGCAGGTCTTGCCCTTGATGTCACCGATGATGCCCATGACCTCGGCGGCGTTGTGGCGCGGACGGCCCTTGTGGGCGATGGCCAGGTCGCAGCCGAGCATGTCGGACAGCTTCTTGGCGGCCTTGGCGCGGCCCACGTCGGGGGAGACGACAACCAGGTTGTCGGTGTCGAAGTGCATGTCGTTGTAGTACTGGCCAAACAGCGGCAGTGCGGACAGGTGGTTAACCGGGATATCGAAGAAGCCCTGGATCTGGCCCTGGTGCAGGTCGAGGGTGATGATGCGGTTGACGCCGGCGCGCTCGAGCAGGTTGGCGACGAGGCGGGCGGTGATGGGCTCGCGCGGGCCGGCCTTGCGGTCCTGGCGGGCATAGCCGTAGTGGGTGATAACGGCGGTGATGGAGCGGGCGGATGCGCGCTTGGCAGCGTCGGTGGCGATGAGCAGCTCCATGAGCATGTCGTTGACGTTGCCGCCGGCCACGGACTGAATCAGGAAGACGTCGGCGCCGCGGACGGTCTCGTCGTAGCGGGCGTAAATCTCACCGTTGGCGAACTGCTTTAGCGTAAGGCCCGAAAGCTCGACCCCAAGGTACTCAGCAATCTTCTGAGCGAGGGGACGGTTGGAGGAACCGGAATACACGCGGATGGACTTGCGCATATTCTCCGACTTCTCGGGATCATTAATCGGCATTACCCTTCTCCTTTATATCGAATGCCATATAGATGCCTTTTTGCATTGTAACCGCGCGACGGGGTTTATCGAGTCCTGATAACGTCTTTACCGTCAACGGACACGAACCGACCACTCATCCGGTTGCGCAGGTCACGATAGAAAAAGGAGCCGCCCCCCACGGGAACAGCTCCTTAGATGCTTGGTAAAACGTTATGCCTCGTCGTCCTCGTGCAGACGGCGGCGGTAATCGGCGGCCCAGCCCTCAATGTTTACCTGACGGGCACGACCCAGGCCAAGTGCGTCGGCCGGGACCGGCTCGGTGATGACGGAGCCGGCGGCCACGAGCGCGCCGTCGCCGATCTGGGCGGGCGCGACCATCATGGTGTCGGAACCGATGAAGGCGTCCTTGCCGATGACGGTCTTGTGCTTGTGCACGCCGTCGTAGTTGCAGGTGATGGAGCCTGCGCCCACGTTGACGCCGGAGCCCATGGTGGTGTCGCCGATGTAGGACAGGTGCGGCACCTTGGAGCCCTCGCCGATCGTGGACTTCTTGATCTCCACGTGCGTGCCGGCCTTGGATCCGTCGAGCATGTGGGTACCCGGGCGCAGGTAGGCGCGCGGGCCGCAGTCGACGCCGTTCTCGATGACGGCCTCGATGGCGATGGTCTCATCGATGGTGCAGCCGCTGCCGACGGTGGTGTCGGTGAGGCGGCTGTTGGGGCCGAGCTGGCACTCCTCGCCCACGGTGACGTGGCCGATTAGGTGCGTCTGCGGCCACACGACGGTGTCGCGGCCGATAACGGCGTCGGGGCCGATCCAGGCCTGCGTGGGATCGATGAACGTGACGCCCTCGGCCATCCAGTGCTCGTTGGTGCGGTCGCGCGCAATGGCGGTGAGCTGCGCGAGCTGGATGCGGCTGTTGACGCCCAAGCCGTCGCGGTAGTCGTCGCAGTGGAAGATGGAGACTGCCTGGCCGTGGCCTTTGAGGATCTCGAGCATGTCGGGCAGATAGTACTCGGACTGCGCGTTGTCGTTGCCGATCTCATCAATGTGGGCGGCGAGCTGCGCGCCGTCAAAGGCGTAGCAGCCGGCGTTGCACTCCAGCAGCGTGGCGGCCTGCTCGGGCGTGCAGTCCTTCTGCTCGATGATGCGCTCGATCTGGCCGTCGGCACCCAGCTTGATACGTCCGTAGCCGAAGGGGTCGGGCGGGGTCATGGTCATGACGGTGCAGGCGAGCTCGCCGGTGGCGACGGTTTGCGCGAACTTGGCGACGGTGTCGGCGGTGATGAGCGGCAGGTCGCCGTTGAGCACCACGACGGGGCCCTCGGTGATGCCGCAGGCCTCGAGCGCGACCTTCACGGCGTGGCCGGTGCCCAGGCGCTCGGTCTGCTCGACGCACTCGACCTTGGTAGCGCTGTTGGCATAGGCACCGTCGATGAGGGCGCGCATCTCGTCGGCGTGGCTGCCGATGACGACCACGACGCGGCTGCAGCCGGCCTTGATGGTGGCGTCGACGATCCACTGGACCATGGGCTTGCCCAGGATCTTGTGCGAAACCTTGCAGTGGTTCGACTTCATGCGGGTGCCCTCGCCGGCAGCGAGGATAATTGCGGTTGCGTCCATGTGATCTCCTGTTACGTTATAGAGACGTGTGTTTGGAAACGATACACGGCGCAATATGATACCGCAGGCATATGTTGAGCGCGTAGCGATTGGTTTGCGGCGGTTGGGGCTTGCGCCGCCGTCGTGGCGTTTGCGCTGCTTGCGTGCGGCGTTGGCGGTGCTGCGGAGCTGTCGTTTGAGCGAGGGGACGGGGGTGCCCGTGGACAACATACAAGAGGAGTTTGGCGGCGAGCCCGTCGCGGCGTTCTCGATGTCGCATCCGGCTGTGCCGGCACTCTATATAGTGCTGACGCTGGGGCTCGCCATGTTCTCGATGCAGCCGGTGCTGATTGCGCTGTCGCTTGCGGGCGGGCTGGCGTATGGATTTGTGACGCGTGGGGCTGCCCGCACGCTGGGCGCACTTCGCTGGCAGCTGCCGGTGATTTTGATTATCGCGCTGGTCAATCCACTGTTTAGCGCTTCGGGTTCGACGGAGCTGTTCCGTATTGGCATGCGCGCGGTGTATCTGGAAAGCATGGTATACGGCTTGTGCATGGGCGGGCTGTTTGTGGCGAGCGTGCTGTGGTTTGAGGCCGCGGCGTCGATGCTCGAATACGACAAGGTACTCGCACTGTTAGGCAACGCCGCGCCGGTGATTGCGCTCATGATCTCGATGTGCATGAGGCTTATCCCGCAGTTTTTGCGCCGCGGCCGCACGGTGCTGGCGGTGCAGGACGCGATTGATGTACCGGGGCGTGCGCCGGCCGACCCCGTGCGCTCGCGCCTGCGGGCGTCGAGCGTGTTGATGGGCTGGGGCATGGAAGATTCGCTGGAGCGCGCGGACGCGATGCGCTCGCGCGGGTGGGGTGCCGCGACACGTCGTACGACGTATGCGCGGTATCGACTGGGGCGCAGCGACGTTGCCGCGCTGGTCGGGCTCGCGCTGTTTGGTGCTGCCGCGGTGGCCGTGGCGGCGACCGCGACGACGCAGTATTCGTTTTATCCGCAGCTCTCGGTGCCGGCGCCGTGGCTGGGCTATGTCGTGTACGCTGCCTGGATGATGCTGCCTTGCGCGTTGCACGCGATTGATGAGAAGAGGTTTGGCTGATGGCTCGGTTGGATAGGAGCTCGGCGGCGGGTGTGGCATATGGCTCGGCCGCGCCGGCGATTGAGGCGCAGGGCCTTAGTTTTGCCTATCCCGGGGCCGAGGCACCGGTGCTCGAGGGGCTTGATTGGCGTGTTTTCCAAGGTGCGTTTGCACTGCTTGTTGGCGGTACCGGTTCGGGCAAGTCGACGCTGCTGTCGCTGCTCAAGCCCGAGATCGCTCCAGCGGGCGAGCGCACTGGCGAACTGAGCGTGCTGGGCGAGAGCGTTGCCGACATGGACGTACGGGCATCGGCGGAGCGCGTGGGCTATGTGTTCCAGGATCCCGAGAACCAGATCGTGTGCGAAACCGTGTGGCACGAGATGGCGTTTGGCCTGGAAAACTTGGGGCTAGCACGTGATGAGATGCGCCGTCGCGTAGCTGAGACCAGCTATTTCTTTGGGCTGGAAGATTGGCTTCACCGCGATACTGACACGCTTTCGGGTGGTCGCAAACAGTTGCTGTCGTTGGCGGCCGTTCTGGCGTTGCGCCCGCGCGTGCTGCTGCTCGACGAGCCCACGTCTCAGCTTGATCCGGTTGCGGAGAAGAATTTCCTGCACGCGCTGTTTCGTGTGAATCGCGAGCTGGGCTGCACGGTTGTTGTGGCGACGCATCAGCCGCGGCCGATGCTCGAGTATGCGACGTGTACGTACCGGATTGAGGGCGGTCGCGTGCGCGAGGTGGCGGATATGTCTTCTTTGGGACGCCGAGAATCGCTGTTTTCCGATGACATGTTGGGGTGGGGTGCCATCCGATGTGCAAAAAACGGAGTATTCAGCAGGCGTGAGGACAATTTGGGTTCTCTGGAGCCGCCCGGGGACGTATCGAGCGCGAAAAAAAGTTCGGAATTGGACAAATCGTCCGAATTTGTGGCGCAAACGTCGCTCGAGAACGGCTCGGAAGCCTTCTCGCGCACGGATGGAAGCAGAATACTCCAAAAAATGCACGGCGGGTCGGCTACCACCCTGTCGGAAGGCTGGTTTCGCTACGATCGAGCGTCCGGCTGGGTGTTGCGTGGGCTCGATGCGTCGTTTTCGGCTGGTGCGGTGCATGCGGTTGTTGGCGGTAACGGCTGCGGCAAGTCGACGATGCTCTCGGTGCTGGCGAAGACCGCCAAGCTGCAGCGCGGCCGCATGGTGCGCGGAGCGGCCTCGGCGGCGCTGCTGCCTCAGAATCCCAAAGCATTGTTGGTTGCCGAGACGGTTCGCGATGAGCTGATGGAATGGGCCTCGACCTGCGGATATGACGAGAACTTGGCGCGGGAGCGTGCGGCGAGCTTGGGGTTGTCGGGTCTGGATGGACGCCATCCGTACGATCTTTCGGGCGGGCAGCGTCAACTGCTTGCATTGGCAAAACTGCTGCTAATCGGCCCCGAACTGCTATTGCTCGATGAGCCCACCAAGGGTCTAGACCTGTTCAGCCGCCGCATCATCGCCCGCGCCCTGCGTGACCATGCGAAGGCTGGCGGCACCGTCATTATGGCCACGCACGATCTGGATTTTGCCGAGCAGGTTGCCGATGACATTGCCATGATGTTTGACGGTGAGATTGCCTGCATGGAGCCCCCGGCCGATTTCTTTGCCGACAACGTGTTCTATAGGGCGTAGACGGCCTCGTGACGGCAGGCACGGGCTTGCCGTTTGGGCACCGGGCGCCGCTGAGGGGCGCCATGGGCCCAATACGGCTATCGACAACGGATAGACGGAGGTAAACCCTAGGGGTATAAGCGCGTCAAAACGCGTCCTATGCGAGCCATGAGTGGTCGTTCTCCTCGCGCGAACGGGACGTGGTGTTATGGCGCCGAAGAATGAAATAGACCGTTTTACCTGCCAAAATAATCTGTTTGTACAACTAAGGTTGAGTGAAATTGATCGTTTGGCTCATAGAATAAACCTCCTTTCCGACCGTAGTCTTTCCAGCGAAATCCGTTTTGGACTGAGAAGCGGATCGCAGGAAAGGAGTTTGCGATGCAAGCGGATACCGTACTTAAGGGGAAGGTGTTCACGTCCAATCGCGCAGAGTTTACGGCTCAGGCAGTAGCGATTAAGGATGGCGTCTTCGTCTATGTGGGTGACGAGGCGGGGGTGAGCGAGTACGTCGGTCCCGACACCAAGGTGATCGAGGCGGGCGACGGCATGTTCATGCCGGGCTTCTGCGATGCTCATATGCACTTCTCGTCTGGTGCTGGCCAGTTTGCCTACGAGATCGACATTTTGGGTCTCGAGACCGTGGACGAGTACGTGGATACCATCCGCAAATATGTGGAAGAGCATCCCGGACGCGAGTTCTATAAGGGCATGGGTTGGGACAACGCCGTGTTCGAGAACGAGGGCAAGATTCAGGCCAAGGAGCTGCTGGACGCAGTGTGCCCGGACGTGCCGATGCTTATCGGTTCCTACGACGGCCACTCCTATTGGGTCAACAGCAAGTGCCTCGAGAAGGCCGGCATCGGTCGCGGCTTTGTGAGCCAGGAGGCTGGAACCATCGTTTTGGATCCCGAGACGCAGGAGCCTACGGGTCTTGTGCGCGATTGGGCCATGAACGATGTCTTCAAGGCGATTCGTTCCTATACGGTCGAAGAGTTCAAGAGCGCCATTCTTACGTTGCAGGAGGACTTGCTTGCGGTCGGTATTACCAATATTTACGAGCCGATTCTTCGCGATGAGGTCAATGCTCAAATTGCTCTCGAGGAGCTCGACATCGAGGGTAAGCTCAAGCTCAAGGTAACCTCCGGCTTCTATTGCAAGCCCGAGCACGAGGGCCTCGACAAGATCGATCGCTGCGCCGAGGTTCGCGATTCCTATCGCGGCGAGCACTATCAGTGCAACAACATCAAGTTCGTGCTCGATGGTGTCATCGAATCTGGTACGGCTTACCTGCTGGATGACTACACCGACAAGCCTGGTTTCCGCGGCGTTCCCAACTGCGAGCCCGACGATTACAACGCCATGGTTCGCTATGCCAAGGAAAAGGGCTTCCAGGTGCATGTGCACGCTATCGGCGACGCGGCCATCTCCATGGCGCTCGACGGTTTTGAGTATGCCCAGGCAACCGATCCGAAAGATGACTGGCGCCCGACCATTACGCACCTGCAGGTCATGCGCGACGAGGACATCGATCGTTTTGCCGCGCTCAAGGGTATCGCTTGCGCCAATCCCACATGGCACTTCAAGGACCCCGTGTGCTATGAGTCCCTGGAGCACGCTCAGCTTGGTGAGCGTGCCGAGTCCGAGTATCCGCTCAAGAAGTTCTGGGACCGCGGCATGGTCGTCACTTCGGCGACCGACTTCCCCGTGTCAAACCCCGATCCCATGGAGGGCTTGGAGGTCGGCGTGACTCGCTGCGCGCCCGGCGACGCTTCGGAAGAGACCGTGCTCGACCCGAACCAGCGTGTATCCGTCGAGGACATGATCTGCGCCGGCACCATCAATGGTGCGTATCAGAACTTCCTCGAGAAGCGCATCGGTTCCATCGAAGTGGGCAAGGAAGCCGACTTCGTGCTCATGGACCGCGACATCACGTCCATCGATCCCCACACCATCCACGAGGCCAAGTGCCTCATGACCGTCATCGACGGCAAGACCATGTACGAGAAGGAAGGCGAGTAATATGGCAGAAACCAGCCCTAACAAGCTCGCGCGTAACTACACGCTTATCGGTCTGTTCCTCTTTGCAGCTCCCTCGATCCTGCTGCAGCTCTGGACCGGTATCTATCAGATTTTCGACACCGCTATCGCCACCAACTTCAACAGCACGGCGACGCTTTCGGCCATTAACATCGTCTATCCTGCTCAGGCAGTGGTAGAGGCCATCGCCTTCCTGTTCTCCGGCGGTTCCGCCGCCCTTCTGGGCAAGCTTCTGGGCGAGAAGAAGACGACCGAGGCAAACAAGACCTTCACTTGCGTGCTTCTCATCTCGACCATCATTGCTACCGTTTGGGGCTTTGCCATCAGCTTTGCTGGCGACCAGGTGTGGTACTTCATGGGCGCTGACGCAGGCCTCGCTCCCGTCTGCACCACCTATTGGAACGTGCACCGCTTCTTCATGCCGCTCTACACCATCCAGCTCGGTTTCCAGATGTGGCTGCTCACTGCTGGTAAGCCCACGCATTGCATGGTGATCACCATCCTTGGTGGTCTGGTCACGCTGGGCATGGACGTTGTCTACCAGGGTACGCTTGGTCTGGGCACCACGGGTGCAGCTCTTGGCTTTGGTACCGGCTCTGCCTTTGCCGCCATCGCTTCTGCAGTCGTCATCTTCTCCAAGAGCAGTGCCCTGCATTATGACTCGCCGGCCTGTCCCGCGAAGAATGTCGCCGAGAGCTGCAAGATCGGCCTTGCCGACTTTATCTACAGTGCCGCCACCGGCTTCATGACCGCTATCTACAACATCCAGGCCATGAAGTACTTTGGGGCCGACGGCGTCGCCGTTGCCGCAATCTTCCTGTACGTGCAGCTCCTCTTTGTTGGCCCGTTCATTGGCTTTGGTAAGGGCGCTACGCCGATCATTAGCTATCAGATCGGCGAAAACAATCCCAAGAAGATTCACGGCACGTACCAGAAGTACCGTCGTCTGAGCGCTATCCTCATCGTCGTTATTGCTGTCCTGGGTATCGTTATGATGAAGCCGATCCTGTTGGTCTATGGTCAGGTCCCCGGCGACCCCGTATATACCCTCGCCTCCCAGAAGTGGATTCTCTTCGCCTCTTGCGCTGGCCTCGTCGGCATCAATATCTGCATTCAGAACATGCTCACGGCCTTCAACGACACGATGATGCCTCTCATCATCTCTACCCTGCGTTCGCTCGTTCTTCCCATCGCTTTGCTGCTGGTGCTTCCCATGGTCATAGGCGGCGACGGCGTGTGGCTGGCTCTGACCGTTGCCGAGGCCTTTACCGCTGTGGTTTCGTTCTTCTTCCTCAAAAAGGGTGCCCAGAAGTACGGCTACAACACCGATGAGGGCGTCGAGCTTCCCGAAGAGGTTCTCGAGGCTGCTCGCGCTGCGGCTGCCGAAGAGATGTAAATCAAACAATCGGATTCTGCAATAAATTGCGGGCGGTAGGGTTACTCGAGCCTTGCCGCCCGTCTCTTGCGGGTTGCGACCGGTTCGAATATCCGCGGGGTACCGTTGCGCTATCATGAGTCATGCGTCTCGTTGCGGCAAAAGGGGAGGACAAGCTCGTGGGGTTTTATATCTATCTTTACAACGTGTTCTTCCTTTGCCTCTTTGCCTGCGCCGCTTTTTTCTGCGGTGTGACAAAAGGCATGACGGAGAGCAAGCGCTTTGCGTACCTCTCTATGCTCATGGCCCTGCTGGCCCTCGAAGGAGTGGCCGATATGGGATCGTCCCTTGTGTCGGGGACGTTCTCTTCGGGAGGCAGCTTTGGCCCCCATGGTGCTTTGACCCTTTTTGGAATAGCGAAGACGCTCTCTCAGATGGGCGAGGAGATCCTCTTCTATTTGCTGGCATGTGATGTGACCAAGCGTACCGCACGATCGGCTTTGTTCCTTCTCTTCCCGGTGCTCGCTCTGGTTCGTTGCTTGGCGGGGACAGTTTATCTGGGCATCGTATCCGACATTGTATTTCTCCTTATCGATCCCTTGGTCATGATTTCGCTTTGTGCCTGGAGCCTGATGGGCTTGGCGCATTCCGCCCCCGTGGAGGATGCTGATTCTCGCGCGCTGCATCTTTTGCGTTCGCTGCTTCTTTTGTGCCTTTGCGCCTACGCCGCCTCGATTGGCGAGGACCTTATCTACGCAGCCATGTATATGCGTTCTGGCTCGGTTCCGTTTTACGTCGGCAAGATTGTTATTATGGAAGACGCTCTGTGGGCCGGTCTTGCGGTTTCTTGCATTATCTACGCACGCCACTATCAAGATGAGTTCCACGTGCGGCGAACCGAGCAGCTTGTGCGCGATCGTCTGGATTTGTATCGCTTGGAGACGGAGCAGCGCGCGGCGGAGCAGGGCGCCAGCAATATTGCCGATTTCTGTGCGCTCTACGAGCTCACGCCGCGCGAGCAAGAAGTATTGTCTCGAGTTCTGACGGGACAGGGGAATCAGCAGATAGCAAACGATTTAGTTATCTCGTTGGGAACGGTCAAGGCTCACGTCCATAGCATCTATCGAAAACTGTCTGTCTCGCGTCGTAGCGAACTCATGGGCATGTTTTACGAGCGCTCGCGTGGTGCTGCCGCTCCTGCGGAAAAGTAATTAAAACTGGCTTTCCAGTAGAGGCGCGGTTTCTCCACGTACCGTATCACTACGAAAACTAAAGGAATATATGAATATGAATACTCGAGAAACGAGGGTCGCTGGCATAATCAATGCCCTGGTGGACCCGCTCCTGATGTGCTCCTTTTTGCCTATTATCGAAGGCAAAGCGGCACTCGATATGTCGAGTCCTACCGGTTTTTGGGGGCAGCTTGCGCTCGCTGTCGTCATCGCAGAGGCGGTGAGCTCACTACCGCAGTTTGGAAGGGTCGTTGGGGACTGGGTTGATTTCTTCGGATTCAAACCGGGTGGCCCTGCGTCAAAGATCGCGGGCACGGTGTTCGCCGCCACGCTGCTCTTTTTGATTATCGGTTTGGCTGAGATAGCGTTCCAGACCGGCTTTGGTCTCGTGGGCGAAACGACCTATTTCTCTCGTTGGGTAAAGCTTGCAACCGGCGGTTGGGCCTTTGTCGTGGTTGGCGGCTTGCTGTTCGATCCGGTTGCAGCAAAGGCCGCCCATGTTCTCGTGGGCGAAAAGGCCCCGCAGACCGAGGAAATGCTCGAGGTGGAATAGCCTGAAGGACAGGCTCGTCTAACGAATCATTCGCGATAGTTTGCCTCTCCTTTTGCGCGCATGCGATTGGCTTCAGTCGCATGCGCGTTGTTTTGTTTAACGAGTGGAATGTATCGTCGATAAACCTGTGCTGCGCGTGTGCCACAATGGGGCGCGAACGATAGAGAAAGATCGCAAGAGGAGCTCGCGTGTTTGCTCGTATATGGCGCTACATAGAGGGGCCAGTGCTTTTGTTCGTGCCGCCAGGCATGGGCATCATGCTGTATCTGGGCATTGCCCAGGCTGCTTTGTTGATGCTCGCTATGGTGGCGCTGGTGCTCGCGCTGTTCTTTGCGGGTTACGAGGCATCTCGTCCGGGTTTGCGCCAGATTATGCCCACGCTGGTTCTGGCAGCATTGGCCGCGGCGGGGCGCATCTTGTTTGGCCCCATTCCCGACTTTAAACCCGTGAGTGCCATCGCCATTATCGCGGGGGCGACGCTTGGTCGCCGCAATGGTTTTATGGTCGGTGCGTTGGCGGCGCTGACCAGCAATTTCTTTTTTGGGCAGGGCATGTGGACGCCGTGGCAGATGTATGCCTGGGGGCTCGTGGGATACGTTGGCGGTGCGCTGGCGCATGCCGGCGCTTTTGATCGCGCCGATGGCACCGTGCGTATGCCGGCGCTGCTGACCTACGGCTTTGCTTCGGGTTTGCTGTACGGCGTTGTGATCAACGCCTACGACATTATCGGTTTTGTTCAACCGCTCACGTGGGCGGGTGCCATGGCACGTCTTGCCACGGCAGTGCCGTTCGATATCACACACGGCCTCGCGACCTGCGTGTTCTTGGCTGCCTTGTACAAGCCTTGGTGCCGTCGCATTAACCGTGTCGTCGTGAAATACGGGCTGTAAGGCATTTCGCGTTCCCTCACGAGCTTGCGGTGGAATGGTTCTCGTTTTTGGCTATTTGCTGCCCAAACAGGAACTATTCCACCGCACCTTATAGAGGGAGAGGGGTCACATGATCTGTTTTCCTCTGTCCCCTAGAGGAATTACTTGGGGCTAGAGCTCTAGCGTGAGGGTGACGGGGCAGTGGTCGCTGCCAAAGATGTCGCCGCGGATGCCGGTGTCGCGAACGTTGGCGGCGATCGAATCGCTTACCAGAAAGTAATCGATGCGCCAGCCGGCGTTGTTCTTGCGGGCATTAAAGCGATAGCTCCACCAGCTGTAGACGCCCTCGACGTCGGGGTTTGCCGCGCGCCAGGTATCGGTAAAGCCGGCGTTGAGCAGCTCGGTAAACTTGCCGCGTTCCTCGTCCGAAAAGCCTGCGTTGCCGCGGTTGGACTTGGGGTTCTTAAGGTCGATCTCCTCATGCGCCACGTTAAAGTCGCCGCAGGTTACGACGGGTTTGCCGGTCTCGCGCTCGAGCGCGTTCAAAAAGCCGCGGTAGGCATCGTCCCAGGCCATACGCACGTCGATGCGCGCGAGCTCATTTTGTGCGTTGGGCGTGTAGACATCCACAAACCAGAATTTGTCGAACTCGAGCGCGCAGACGCGGCCCTCGGTTGCGACTTGGGCGACGAGCACGGCCGCCTCGCCTCCGCCGGCGTAGGGCAGCAGCGCATCGGCGCGCAGTACGCGCAGCGGCTCCTGGCGGCTAAAGACCGCGGTGCCCGAATAGCCTTTACGCTCGGCGTAGCTCCAGGTTTGGTGATAGCCGGGCAGGTCAATATCGACCTGGCCTTCTTGCAACTTGGTCTCTTGCAGTGCCAGGATATCGACGTCGAGTTCTTGCGCGATCTGGATAAAGCTCGGGTCCTTTTTGAGCACGGCGCGCAGGCCGTTGACGTTCCACGAGGCGAAAGTGTAAGTCTGAGGCATGGTGTCCTTTCGACGGGGTTGGCAGGCTTAAGATTAGCGCAACAGGGGCGGGGTGGGATCCGCGCATGCTGACTTAAAGGCCGCATGCTGGGACGTCGCTCAACGCTGCCCGACTAACAAGGACGGAGGACTCATATGACGCAGGCAATATCGGACCCCAGGCAGGCCTCCGCCGCGCTGGCGGATCTGTTTGACACCCACAAGCGCGTGGTCTTCTTTGGCGGCGCTGGTGTTTCCACGGCAAGTGGCATCCCCGATTTCCGCAGCGTGGGCGGCCTGTATCACCAGCAGTTTGCCTATCCGCCCGAGACCATGCTGTCGCATAGCTTTTACGAGGCGCATCCGGCCGAGTTCTTCGACTTCTACCGCACCAAGATGATCGCGCTTGGCGCCAAGCCCAATCGCTGCCACACCAAGCTGGCCGAGCTGGAGCGCGCCGGCAAGCTGAATGCCGTGGTGACGCAAAATATCGACGGCCTGCATCAGATGGCCGGCTCGCAGCGCGTGTTCGAGCTGCATGGCTCGGTCCACCGCAATGTCTGCCAGACGTGCGGCGCAGTCTACAGCGCCGAATGGATTTGCTCGCGCGAGCACGAGGACGCCGCGGGCGTGCCCGTGTGTCCTGCGTGCGGCGGGCGCATTAAGCCCGATGTGGTGCTCTACGAAGAGCCGCTCGACGAGCATGTGTTGACCGGTGCCGTTGCCGCCATCGCCGCGGCCGATGCCCTCATTGTGGGCGGGACCTCGCTCGTGGTGTATCCGGCGGCGGGCCTTACGCGTTACTTTACCGGCGATACGCTGGCCATTTGCAACCTTGCTCCCACCGATCAGGATGCAAATGCCGACCTGCTGATTTCTTGCGACATCGCGGCCGCGTTTGCGTTCTAGCCCGCGCGCGCGGATACAATAGAAAGACTGAGTGCAAAGCGACCCCGCCGCCAGCTCCCCAAGCTCGGCGGCGTGGGCATTTTAGGAGGATGTTCATGGCGAACGACAGCAAGACATGGCGGTGCGGAAAGTACGAGCTCAGCTTTGACCGTCCGCGCATCATGGGCGTCCTCAACGTGACGCCCGATTCGTTTAGCGATGGCGGGGAGCACTTCGACCCGGATGCTGCCATCGAGTACGGCCTGGCGATGCTCGACGCCGGCGCCGACATCATCGACGTGGGCGGCGAGTCCACGCGCCCCGGCTTTACCCCGGTCAACCCCGACGAGGAGGCTCGCCGCGTGCTGCCCGTGGTGCGCGCGCTGGCCAAGGAGGGCGCCATCGTCTCGATCGACACGCGTCATGTGGCGGTTGCCAAGGCGGCCGTGCGCTGCGGCGCCTCGATCGTCAACGACGTGACCGGCTTCACCGATCCCAAGATGGTCGAGTTTGTTAAGACGAGCACCTGCGGCGTCATCGTGATGCATGCCGGCGAGGTCGCCGCGCCCACCCGCACGCACGCAACGGTGCAGCTCGATACCTCGGCAGCGGCGTTTGTTGCCGAGAAGGCGCGCGAGGCGGCTGCCGAGGCCGCGCGTGAGGCCGAGAAGCCGGCTCGCCGCCGTCGCGGCAAGCTGCTGGGTGAGCCCAAGGTTGAGGCCAAGCTTCCGGGCGGCGTGGTGCAGCCCTCGTTGCCGTTTGGCGAACCGGAGCCCACGTCCGAGCCCGCAACCGAGCTGGGGCAGGAGACGCCGGCCGCCGAGCAGGTTGCTGCCGCCGAGACCGTCGCGCCCGCGCCCGAGGCCGCGCCCGCAGCCACCGAGGTCGCATCGGAGTCCAATGACCACCTGGCAGCCATGATGCGCCGCAGCGCCCGCCGCGAGGAAGCCTACGTGCCCACCTCGCAGCTCCGCCGCTTCACCCTGCCCGATTCGGCGCCCATCATGCGCCGCGTTATGGGCTTTCTGTCCGACCAGGCCCGCACGCTCATCCATGCCGGCGTGTCTCGCGACCGCATCTGCATCGATCCTGGCCCGGGCTTTGGTAAGTCGGCTAACGAGGACATCGTCATCCAGCGCGAGACTGCCAAGATGGCGTCGCTGGGCTACCCGCTCATGTGCGCCGTGTCGCGCAAGCGCTTTGTGGGCGCTGTCTCGGGCGTGACCGAGGCCGCCGCGCGCGATGCCGCCACGTTTGGCGTGTGCCTGGGCGCCATCCAGGCCGGTGCCAACATCGTGCGCGTGCACGACGCCGCGGGTTTTGCGCAGTTCCTGAACGGTTACTGGGCCGTCGCCAAGCCGCAGCCGCGCCGTGCGTTTGTGGCCGTGGGCTCCAACCTGGGGCATCGTTGCGACAACATCCGCGCCGCGCGCGACATGATCGCCGAGATTCCGCTCACCTGCGTGTCCAACTCCTCCAAGATCTACGAGAGCGAGCCGGCCTACGAGACGCGCCAGGACGCGTTTGCCAACGCTGTCATCGAGATTAAGACCGAGCTGGCGCCGTTGGTGCTGCTCGACGAGCTCATGAAGATCGAGGTCGAGCTGGGGCGCGACCGCTCCAAAAAGGTCAAGGTCAACGGCCCGCGCACCATCGACCTGGACCTGCTGTGGATGGACGGCGAGACCCACGGCGGCAAAAAGCTGCGCCTGCCGCATCCGCTCATTGGCGAGCGCGACTTTGTGCTGGTGCCGCTCGAGGACCTGATGCACGACCCGGCGCGGTTCTTCCGCTACAACGGCGTCGAGGTCAAGGAGCCCGAGGACCGCGTGGGTCATATCGTGGGCGAATTGGGGCGTATGTAGATGATCGAGATGAATGCTGTTGCCGCCGGCACCGAGCTCGACGCGGCGCGCGACGCGGGCCGCGAGGGCGTGTCCGCGGGCTGGTGCGCGTGGAGCGCGGGCGATGCTTCGCTGACGTTTTCGCTGGTCGTGCGTCCGGATGTGAACATGCATGCCTTCCACGGCCTGCCGTTTGTGGCCGCGATGGGCATGATGGACGCGCTCGTGGGCACGGCTTCGACGCCGGGGTTGGGCCTTGCCGGTAAGGTGGGTATCCAGTGGCCGAGCGATATCGTGTGCGGTGCGCCTGCGTTTGAGACGTCGCTCGCGCGTGTTGCCGTGAACGGCGGTGCCGGTGCTGCGGGCATGTTCGGTGCCGTGACGGTGGATATTGAGCGTTCGGCGTTGAGCGAGCTCGGTGTGGGTGTGGCTGACGAAGCGCTGGTCGAGGCGCTGGCCGCCGCCATGCTGGCCCGCGTGGACGCCTGGGCGGTTGTTGCCAACACGCCGCAAGGCGCCGCGGGGCCGCTGGCTCCCGTGCTGGGCGAGTACTTCGACATGGTGCCGCTGCTGGGCCGCCAAGTTGCGGCGGTGTCGCCCAACGGTTTGCCGCTTGCGGTCGGTGTGTTTGCGGGCCTGGACATCTGGGGCCGAGCGACCATCAAGACCGATGCCGGCGAGCAGGAGTTTCCGCCCGAGGCTGTACGAATTCGCGGACTGTAGCGTCTCGGCTTCGCCAGAGCCTACGCTAACTCCTGCATGCGGCGGTAGATTTCGCAGATGCCTTTGATGGTGAGTTGGCCGTCGACTATGTCGAAGGCGTCGGTCGAATCGGCGACGATGCTGGCGAGGCCGCCCGTGGCGATAACGGTGGCATCCTCGCGGCCCAGCTCGCGCTTCATGCGCGCGACCAGGCCCTCAGCCATGGCGGCGGCGCCCGTTACGGCGCCGACCTTGATGCACTCCTCGGTATCGCGGCCGATGGCGTGCTCGGGCGCCTCGAGCGGAACGCTGGCGAGCTTGGCGGCTCGGGCGGCGAGCGCGTCCATCGAAATGCGGATGCCCGGCGCAATCGCTCCGCCAATGTAATAACCGTCCTCATCGATGACGTCGATATTGGTCGCGGTGCCAAAGTCCACCACGATTGCCGGCGCGCCGTAGAAAGTTTCGGCCGCAACGGCGTTAGCGACGCGATCGGCGCCTACGGCCTGGGGACGCGCCGCGCGCAGCTTGGTCACCGCGGCCGTCTGCGGTCCGATGACGATGGCGTCTGCGGCAATGCGGTCGGCCACGGCGTGCCATTCGCGCGAGAGCTGCGGCACCACGCCTGCAAAGGCGATCGCGTCGACCGCGTCGAGCGAAAGGCCGTACATCTTGAAGAAACCCATCAGGCGCACATGGATCTCGTCGGCGGTATAGGAGCGGTCGGTGGGCATACGCCACGACTGCACCAACTCGTCTCCGTCAAACAGGCCCATGGCCGTCTGCGTGTTTCCCATATCGATAGCGAGCAGCATGTCTACTCCCGGTGTTGGCATAAAAGGACGCGCACCATTGTATACGCGCCGCCGACGGCGCTCGGCTGCGATTCGTTTACGGTGATAGGGGCTGAGGGGTTTAAATATGAAGGAATTATGCTCTACGAGATTTTCCTTGCCGTTTACCGAACTCCCGCGTAATATTCTTTCTTGCGCACATGAGGCGCCCAGACATTGCGGGGTGGAGCAGTCTGGTAGCTCGCCGGGCTCATAACCCGGAGGTCGTAGGTTCAAATCCTGCCCCCGCGACCAAGAACTTGCAGCTCGTCGGCCTAGCCGGCGAGCTTTTTTGTTATTTCGGGACCGTGTTTTCGGTCCAATTCTCGGCCTCTCAAACAAAATCTCGATCTGTAACATCTAGACCCGATTTGGGCGGCTAGGTGTTACAGACCGAGATATACCGGTGGGTTGGGTCGTGTTTGTCTAAATCTGTAACACGAGGGACGGATTTTGCCGAGTTGATGTTATAGATTGAGATTTTCTAGCAGGCGGGTTTGGTTTGTCTCGATCTGTAACAGTAAGACCCGGTTTTGCCGCGTAACTGTTACAGATTGAGATAAACCGACGGGCCGCCCCGCTCTGCCCCATCCACCTGCCGCCACCTGATATTCGCCGATTTCCGTTGTGCTGCTGTGCCTCCATGCCATATCCTCTAGACAACTACGCGGCAACATCGCCGCCGCGCCTACAAGAGAGGAATGTCCATGACCGCACCTGCATCCAAGCTGCTTCAGCCCATTACGGTTGGCCCCCTTGAGCTCAAAAACCGCATTATGTTTCCGCCGCTGACCACCGGCTACGAGGAGCGTGACGGCTCCATTGGCGAGCGCAGCCTGGCTTTTTACGAGCGCTTGGCCCGTGGCGGCGTGAGTTACATCGTCATCGGCGACGTTGCTCCCGTCATGACCGCAAGCCCCACGCCCAAGCTGGCGACCGACGCCCAAATCCCCACGTTTAAGGCCCTGGCCGATGCCGTCCACAAGCACGGCGCCAAGGTCGCGCTGCAGCTGTTCCACCCCGAGTACGACGTGCCCGGTGTCGGCCGCATGGTCATGGGATCCATGGCCGCCGCCAAGGCCGCGCAGGAGGCCAAGGCCGCCGGCGACGAGGAGACCTTTGCCGCCAAGATGGCCGAGTCCAACGAGATCCGCAACCAGGCCTACGCCAAGCTGCACCACGACATGCAGCACTTTGTGAACGAGGCGAGTGTGGAGCAGCTCACCCAGATCAAGGAGGCTATCGCCGCCTCGGCCGCTCGCGCGCAGCAGGCCGGGATCGATGCCATCGAGGTCCACGGCGACCGCCTGGTAGGTTCGCTGTGCTCGGCCATCCTCAACCAGCGCACCGACGAGTACGGCGGCTCGTTCGAGAACCGCGTTCGCTACGCGCTGGAGGTCGTCGCCGCCATTAAGGAAGCCGCGCCGCAGCTGATGGTGGAGTACAAGCTCCCCGTGATCATGGAGAACCCCGACGGCACGCCGCGCGGCAAGGGCGGCCTGCAGCCCGACGAGGCCTGCGAGTTCGCCAAGCTGCTCGAGGGCGCGGGCATCGATATGATCCAGGTCGCACAGGCCAACCACACCGGCAACATGGGCGACACCATTCCGCCCATGGGCGCCATGCCCTACAACTGGACGCTGCCCGTGGCCGAGCGCGTCAAGGCCCTGGTCTCCGTGCCGGTGGCAACCGTGGGCCGCGTGGTTTCGGTCGAGGCCGGCGAGAAGATTCTGGAAGACGGCGCCGCCGACATCATCGCCTATGGCCGCTCGCTCATGTGCGACCCCGACATTGCGCTGAAGGCCGCCACGGGTGAGCCCATCCGCGAGTGCCTCAACTGCAACAAGGGTTGCGTCGATGCGATTCAAAACCGCAAGTACATTTCGTGCGTGCTCAATGCCGAGAACGGCGACGAGGCGACCATCGCCATCAAGCCGGGCGAGGGCGACAAGAAGATCGCCGTGGTGGGCGGCGGCATCGCCGGCCTGGAGGCCGCGCGCGTGGCGGCCAAGCGCGGCTACGACGTGACCGTCTGCGAGGCGAGCGATCATCTGGGCGGCCAGATTGTGCTGGCGGCTGCGCCTCCGCGCAAGGACGAGATTATGCGCTCGGTCGAGTACTACGAGAAGATTCTGCCTGGCCTGGGCGTGAAGGTGGAGCTCAGTCATGCCGCTACCGCTGAGGACCTCAACGCCGCCGACGCCGCGATTGTGGCCGTGGGCGCGCACGACGTGGTCATCCCCGTTCCGGGCGCCGACTCGGAGAAGGTCGTCTCGAGCTGGGACGTGCTGGCCGGCAAGGTGGAGCTCAGCGGCCGCGTCGCCGTCATTGGCGGCGGCCTGGTGGGCACCGAGACTGCCGAGTACCTGCTGCAGCACGGCTGCGAGGTGGCGATCGTGGAGATGCTCGACAAGATTGCCGCGGGCGAGTCCGAGACCATTCTGCCGCTGATTATGAGCGACTTTGCAGAGCACAACGTGGAGCAGCATGTTAAGACCCGCCTGACCGCCATTACCGACGAGGGCGTGGAGGCTGTTCGCACCACCGAGGACGGCGCCGAGGAGCCGGTGAAGATCGCCTGCGATTACGTGGTGATGGCCGTGGGCTCCAAGGCCAACGCGTTTGACCTGGATGGCGTGACGGTGCCCGTGACCTGCGTGGGCGACTGCTCGGGTGAGCGCACCGCCGACATTGCGAGCGCCATTCGCACGGCGTATCACGCGGCCAACGAGCTGTAGTTGAACATCGCGGCCAGGCGGGGCGGTAGCACGGATCCGTCTCGCCCGGCTGTGTCCCGTCGGGTGTCAACCGGTGCGGGGCCTGCAAGCGCAGCAGGTCCCGCCCTTTTTGTTTTGCTCCGATGAATGGCAATGCGCGGTAATCATGAGGAGTGAGGACGTCTACTGCCTTGCAGATCACTCAAAAATATTGGGGGAGGGGTTAATAACTATATCCTCTATACCAAAGGACATAAAGAGATGCCAATTTTGTTGACAAGCGAATGACGATTAGCTGCGAGTCAGCTACCAGCGTAAATAATCGATAAAGAAATGTCGTAATTTGGTGCCAAATGCCCAGATAACGCCGCGTCTATTTTAATTAACTGCTTTGAGCAAACGGTAAAATGCTACTATCTAACTTGCACGTAAGAAAGCAGATTAACGGTTAAGGCTAAGAAGTGGCAGGTATGTCGGAAGCAACTAGGACTCGCACGCATGCGCCCGAGGTTAGGCAGCGCGCCGTCGAGGCCCTCCAAGAGGGGGTCGGTCATCGCGCCCTCGCCGCGGAGCTTGGCATTCCCCAGGCCACGGCTCGTCAGTGGGCCCGCGCGTATGCCGTGGGCGGTGCCGACGCCGTTCTCAACGCCGGTTCGCATCATCACACCTATTCGTACGAAGTTAAGCTCGCCGTGGTCAAGGACCGCTTGGAAAACGGCTTAACGGTTCGCGAGGCCATGATCAAACACAAGATTCCAAGCGAGTCTTCGGTTAAGGCCTGGTGCCGCCAGTATCGCGAGAGCGGTGAGTCCGCACTGGTCGATAAGCCGCGAGGTCGCAAGCCGCGCGTTAAAAAGGCGGAATAGCAAACGGGATGGTGCGCCCACAGGGGCGCATTTTTCTTGCCGCGCCAACTTTTTGGACCGGCGCGAGCCTATCGGGACATCCTCCAACGTGGCCAATAAACCGCGCGCAGTGGCCCGCGCGTCCGTCGCTGCGGTAAGGGAACGTCACCCCTCTACTCCAATGCGGACAGACTCCTTGCCCCGTACGCCTAAAACTCCCCAGTTGACCGAAAACCTGCCGCCGCTACTCCTCAATTGAGCTATAACGTTAAACAATTGCAGCATTTTTGCATGGGGGAGTGATGGTATGACGCTACTGTATTTCCTTACCCTGTTTCCGCTGGTACCGGCGCTGGGCATGCTGCTCGCGCGCGGTGATCGAGCCCGCGATGCGGTAGGGCTTGTAGGTTCCGGCATTATTATGGCGGTGACAGTTGTAGTCGCCGTCATGTTTTTTGGCACGGGTCCGCAGAGCTTTGAGGTTGCCCCCGGCACCTCGCATGTGCTCTCGATCGTCAGCTCCGTTATCGACGTCATCCTGTGCGCCGTCATCCTGTACAACGCGTACAAATATAGGAACGCGCTCACCACGGTGCTCGGCATAGTCCAGCTGGTGGGCTCGCTCGCCTTTGCAGCCATGACGTTGCCCGCGGCCGAAGCCGTCACGGCGACGCCGCTCTACCTGGACTACATGAGTGTGATCATGGTCCTCGCCGTCGGTATCGTCGGCAGCCTAATCTGCGTGTATGCCCTGGGCTACATGAAGGACTTCCAGGCTCATGACGAGCACGAGGCCGCGCTGCGCGGGCAGACCGCGCCCGACCGTCGCCCGCAGTTCCTGGCACTTATGTTTCTGTTCCTCTCGGCCATGTTCGTCATCGTGACGAGCGATAACCTTGAGTGGCTGTTCTGCGGCTGGGAAATCACCACCGTGTGCTCGTTCCTTATGATTGGCTACACGCGCACGCCCGAGGCCATCAAGAACGCCTTTACCCAGATCATCCTCAACATGCTGGGCGGCATCGCGTTTTTGGCGGGCCTTATGTTTCTGCACGTTAACGGCATGCCGCTGACCATCTCGGGCATGATCGTGCTTTCCGGCGCCGGAACCGCGCAATCCGCGCTGCTGGTGATGCCGGTCGTTCTGCTGTCGCTCGCCGCACTCACCAAGGCCGCACAGATGCCGTTCCACACGTGGCTGTTGGGCGCCATGATTGCCCCCACGCCCACGAGCGCCCTGCTGCACTCGTCAACCATGGTCAAAGCCGGCGTGTTCCTGATGGTCAAGCTCAGCCCGCTCTATGCCATCTATCCCGTGACTGGCTTTATGGTCACGAGTGTGGGTGCCATCACGTTTTTGCTCGCTGCCCTCATGGCCATCTCGCAGAGCAACGCTAAACGCGTCCTCGCGTACTCCACCATTTCCAACTTGGGCCTCATCAGTGCCTGCCTGGGTGTCGGCGCGCCCGAGGCCGTATGGGCAGCCATCTTCCTGATCCTGTTCCACACGGTGGCAAAGTCGCTGCTATTCCTGTGTGTGGGCACCGCCGAGCATCATATCGGCAGCCGCAATATCGAGGACATGGACGGTATGTTCAGCCGCATGCCGCACCTAACGCGTCTGATGATGCTGGGCATCATGGGCATGTTTGTGGCGCCGTTTGGCATGCTCGTGTCCAAGTGGGGCGCCCTGGTGGCGTTTGCGCAGACCGGCAACGTGCTCATGATCATGGTGCTTGCCTTTGGCTCGGCCGCGACGTTCTTCTTCTGGGGCAAGTGGCTTGCCAAGCTTTCGGGCGTCGACCCCACGGCTCAAAACGTTGAGGTCAATGTCCATAAGACCGAATGGATGGCGCTCAACACCATCGCCGCGCTGCTGATTCTGTGCTGCGTGGCGTTCCCGCTCATCTCGAGCGGTCTGGTGTCGCCTTACTTGGCCATGGTGTTTGGCCGCGTGCCGTACGTTATTGGCAAGGACGCCATGTATCTGATGGTGGTTATCGTGGCGTTTATCGCCGTGGTGCTGCTGACGTCGTTCCGCGTGAGCAATAAGCCGCACGTCAACGTGTACCTTTCGGGCGTGGGAACCGACAAATATCGCCATTTCCGCGGCTCGATGGGACGCGAGGTGAAGGCCGAAAAGCGCAATTGGTATTCGGAGGATGCCCTTGGCGAGAAGCGTATTGGCCCCGCGGGTAGCGTCGTGTGCTGCAGCATTATCTTGTTTGCGCTGCTGTGTTGCGCGTGGATTGGGCCCGAGAGACTTGCCATGAGTGCGCCCTCGGTGCTGCGCGGCAAGTATTTTGAAGGTTCGGGTGTCGTGGGCATTTTTATTGGCACCGTGGCGTTTGCCCTGCTGGCGCCGCTTGTGGGCGGCCTGATCGACGGCGTTGACCGCAAACTTTCGGCCCGTATGCAGGGCCGCGTGGGCCCGCACCTGCTCCAGCCTTTCTACGACGTTGCCAAGCTGCTGCGCAAAGCCCCTGCCAGCGTAAACACCATGGACGATACCTATATGGCGTGCGCGCTCATCTTTACCGTGGTGGGCGGCGGCATCTTTGTGTCGGGCTCTAACACGCTGCTGTGCGCCTTTATGGTTACGCTCGCCGCGATCTTTGTGGTGCTGGCGTCCGCCTCGACGCAAAGTCCGTTTGCCCAGGTTGGCGCCGATCGTGAGTTGCTGCAGGTTATGAGTTACGAGCCCGCCGTTCTGCTGATGAGCGTGGGCCTGTACCTTGCCACCGACAGCTTCGATTCCATTGCCGTGACGGGGCAGTCGGCCCCCATCATCGTGTACAGCGCGCCCATTTTCCTCGCGCTGCTCGCGGTGCTTACCATCAAGCTGCGCAAGTCGCCGTTCGATCTTTCGTACTCGCATCACGCGCATCAGGAGATCGTCCAGGGCGTCGCCACCGAGATGAGCGGCGGCACGCTGGCCAAGATGACCCTTATGCACTGGTGCGAGACCGTGCTGTTTTTGATGTGGGTGGGCATGTTCTTTGTTTGGGACAACCCGGTGAGCTGGGTGGTCGCCCTGGTCGTGATGGCTGCGACGTATTTTGTCGAGGTACTGATCGACAACACCTTCGCACGCAGCACCTGGCGCAGCTGCTTTAAGCTCGGATGGGGTGTGGCGCTGGTGTTTGGCCTGCTCAACCTTATGCCCATCCTCGTCGACGTGTTTATTTAGGAGGCGGCATCCATGGATCATAAAATGTCGCGCTCGCCGTGGGTTATTCATTACGACGGCTCGAGCTGCAACGGATGCTATATCGAGGTGCTGGCCTCGCTCACGCCGCTGTTCGATGCGGAGCGGTTTGGCGTGGTCAACACCGGCAACCCCAAGCATGCAGATATCTTTTTGGTGACGGGGTCGGTCAATGCCCAGAACCTGCCCGTCGTGCGCCAGATCTACAACCAGATGCTCGAGCCCAAGTGCGTGGTGGCCTGCGGTATCTGCGCGTGTTCGGGCGGCGTGTTCCGCGATGCGTACAACGTGATCGGTGGCGTGGACCGCGCGATTCCCGTGGACGTGTACGCGCCCGGGTGCGCCATTCGTCCCGAGACGGTGATCGATGCCATCGTGGAGGCGTGCGGCATCCTGGATCAGAAGGAAGCCGTGATGCGCGCCGGCGGCGACCCGCTCACCGTGGGCGGTGCCGCAACCTGGGACGGTGGCGTTGAGCTGGGCGAGGACGGGTTTGTGGCTGCGGGGGCCGGGGCTGATGGTGCCGGTGACGGTGTCGAGGCCAACGTGTCCACCAGGTCCGCCGCGCCCGCCGCTGCAAAGGAGGCCGAGTAATGCAAAAGGCTATCTATACCACCGTCGGGATCGACGAGCTCCTGTCGCATGTCCAGGCGCTCAAGGGCGTCGGCGCGCGCTTTGTGCAAATGCACGCCGAGCGCAACGTCGACGACGGCACGTATCGCCTGGTCTATACGTTTATCAACGTTCGTGTTGCTCAGGAGCAGATTGCGCAGGACGGCAGCTATGCGATCGAGAACCTGGTGGTTGAGGGAATTAATCAGTACCAGGAGATTCCGTCCATCAGCTCGTACTATCCGGCAGTATTCCCGTTTGAAAACGAAGCGCACGACCTGTTTGGTCTTGCCATCACCGATATGCAGATTGACTTTAAGGGCTTTTTCTACCAGGTCTCGACTGCCGAGCCCATGAGCGTTATCACGCCCGAGGTGAAGGCCGCGCGCGAGAAAGCCATGAAGGTCCGTGCCGCTGCCGAGGCCAAGGCGCGCAAGGCCGCGGCCGAGAAGGCTGCTACTGCCACGGCCGCTGCGGGGGAGGGCACTGCGGGCGCTGGCGATGCTGCGGGCGCTGCCGTCGCTCAGCCCGCTGCGGCTGCCGGCTCCGATGCTCAGCACGATGAAACTGCTGCGAAGGCCGCGCTCAAGGCTGCCGAGATGGAGGCAAAGCTCGCCGCCATGGATCCCGAGAAAGCGGCCAAGGTCCGCGCGGCGCTTGCCGCCAAGGCCGCCCGCGACAAGCAGAAAAAGGAGGCGTAAGGCCCATGGCACATCGCTCCGTTATTCCGTTTGGCCCGCAGCACCCGGTGCTGCCCGAGCCGCTTCATCTGGACCTGGTGATCGAGGACGACCGCGTCATCGAGGCAATTCCGCAGATCGGCTTTGTGCACCGCGGACTCGAGAAGCTCACCGAAAAGCGTGATATGCACCAGTTTGGCTACATCGCCGAGCGCATCTGCGGCATCTGCGCCGTGGGCCACAGCCGCGGCTATGCCAGCGCCTGCGAGCGCATGCTCGACATCGAGGTGCCCGGCCGCGTGCAGTATATCCGCACCATTCTGCACGAGCTTTCGCGCATTCACTCGCATCTGCTGTGGCTGGGCCTGCTCGCCGATGCCTTTGGTTTCGAGGCACTGTTCTATCGTTCGTGGACCCTACGCGAGCAGATTCTTAAGATCTTTGAGAGCACCTGCGGCGGCCGCGTGATCCTTTCGATTAACGAGATCGGCGGCCTTAAACACGACATTGAGGACTCCGAACTGGCGGGCATTGTCCAGACGCTCGATGCCATGCGTCCTGACTACGAGGCCTTGGTGCATACGTTTTTGGACGACAATAGCTGCGGCGAGCGCCTGCACGGCGTGGGCGTGATCAGCAAGAAGGACGCGCTGGATCTGTCGATGGTCGGCCCGTTCGGTCGCGCCTCGGGCGTGGATTACGACGTGCGCATGTTTGGCGACGGCGCCTATGCTGATCTGGCCGCGTTTGAGCCTATCGTTGCTAGCGATGGCGACTGCTATGCCCGCTGCCAGGTGCGTTGTGCCGAGGTCACGCAGGCCATGGATATTATCAAGGAGCTTGTGGGCAAGATTCCGCACGACGGTATCGGCGGGCGCACCAAGCTCACGCCGGCCGACGGTGCGCGCGGCGAGGTTGTGATTGAGCAGCCGCGCGGCGAGGCGTATTACTATGTGCGCGGCAGCGGCACCAAGAACCTGGACCGTTTTCGCGTGCGAACGCCGACGTCGCAAAACCTGGCGGGTCTGACGCATGCGCTGCAGGGCGTGCTCCTTGCCAACGTGCCCATGATTATCCTGACCATCGACCCCTGCATTAGCTGCACGGAAAGGTAGGCGCGGCATGAGTTTACTGACATTTGCCAAGACGGCCTTGGGTTCTATGGTCAAGCAGCCGGTCACGGTTTGCTATCCGCAGGAGAAGCTCGCGGCGCCCGAGCGCTTGCGCGGGCATATCGTCAATGACATGGATGTGTGCATCTGCTGCGGCATGTGCGCACGGCGTTGCCCGGCGGGCGCGCTCGCGGTCGATCGCAAGGGTGGAACGTGGTCGATCGATCCGTATGCCTGCGTGGTGTGCGGCGAGTGCATCGAGAGCTGTCCTAAACACTGCCTGACTATGGACACTGCCCGCACTCCAGTCGCGGCGGACAAGACTCCCACGGTAGAAACCAAGCCGGAGTAACGCTGGGATAGAACTGGAATAGGGGCCGGTGGGGCAATTTTGCCCCACCGGCCCCGCGCTTAAACGCGCGGTTGTGCCGTCGCGAACAAAACTATGCCGGATTACTACGATAAATCGCCCACCTCCAACCACACCGCATTTGGCAAAATCAAAACCGCAGGTAGACGGCTTGTAGTTTTGCGAAAAAATCACGCGTGGTCGGGAATCTCGTTTTTATCGTAGTAAACCGGCATAGTTTTGAAATGACACCATATTCGTAACAGCACTTGATCTCCCGTGGACAGAGGGAAACGGATCATTTTGGCCTCGCGAGGACATCCGTGTGGCCCGTTCGCCATGAAATGGGCCTATCTACTACGTTTGGGCGGCGTCCCTCAACCACGGCAAAAAATGCGAAAAGAAAACCGCAGGTAGAACGCCTGCGGTTTTCTGGAAAACACGGTTATGGTCAGGGGTATCGGGTTAAACGTAGTAGATGGCCCGATTTCGTGGCGAGCGTTACCAACTGATCCCCCGGGGACGGAGGAAAACGGATCATTTTGACCTGTTGGCTCCGAGCCGCATCCGTTTTCCTGCGAAAACTCTCGTGTCTCAACTTTGGTGAGACATTTGTCTCACGCCCAAAATCAAATCTGGAACGTGTGTCACCTGCCCTAATTGTGTCTCATTTCGTAACTTTAGGCTGATGCAAGGTCTGAGACCGCGAGAAGGGAGACACGATGGGTAAGTACACGAGGGGTCTCTTGGCGGTGATACTGGCCGTAGTGCTGGTGTTGCCAGCCGCAGCATTCGCCATGCTGCCCGAGGCCAACGCCAGGTCCAGCACAGGAATGGACGGACCGATAATGACCGGAAAGGTCGCCGACCCCGACACCAGCGGTCGCTGGGAAATCTGGGCGGCAGGCCACGGTGGCAATAAGGTAACGACCCAAAACGTCGGTCGAATCTGGACCGACAAGACGGTCAAGGCAACCGAGGAAAACGAAGAGTCGGACTTTTTGACCACGCTTTCGGCGATGTCCTCGACGTCTAATTCAACCGTGACGGTTACCACGCCGCTCGACATCGTGATGGTGCTGGATGCCTCTGGCTCGATGGATCATGAGATGGGCGGTGGAGATCCCACCAGGCGCATCGATGCGCTGGAGAGCGCTGCCAGCAGCTTCATCGACGCCATTGCCAAACAAAACGAGGGCATCGAGGGCGTGGATAGGCAGCATAAGGTTGCTATCGTTAAGTTTGCGGGCAAGACGTCCAACAATATCGGCAACGAGACGTATCGTGACGGAGGATACACCTACAATTACACACAGGTTATGAAAGACCTGACCGATTGCTCCGGCGGCAACGTGAAAGCTCTTAAGCATAGGATTGCCCAGATTACACCCGCTGGTGCAACGCGCGCCGACAATGGTCTGCAGCTGGCAGAGGGTATCACTTCTGGTCGCGCGGACGCCAAGAAGATTGTTGTGTTCTTTACCGACGGCACGCCAACGAAAATTGACAAGTTTGATCCTACGGTTGCTAACGCTGCCGTGACGGCTGCCAAGAACATGAAGGACAGCAAGGCCACCGTTTATACTATCGGCATCTTTGATGGCGCGGATCCCAGCGCTGGTATCCAGGATTCGGGGGAAAGCCAAAAAGAGAACAAGTTCATGCAGGCCGTTTCGAGCAACTATCCCAATGCCACGGCATGGAACGCTCACGGCACACGCGCGGAAAACTCCGACTACTATAAGTCGGCGACCAATGCTGAAGAGCTCAAGAAGGTCTTCGACGACATCTCTCAGGCCATCACATCGGAGCCGCCTTATCCGACCGAAATCCATAAGGGCTACGACGAGACCAAGTCCGGCTACATCACGTTTACCGACGAGCTGGGCGACTTTATGCAGGTCGACGGATTTACCGAAGTCGTCATCAACGGCACGCCGTTTACCGAGGCGAGCAAGACGGTCAACAAAGAAACCAATACCGACACCTACGAGTTCGCCGGCAAGGCAAAAGACCTGCTCATTACCGTGCAGCGTGCCGGCGATGACAATCCCCAGAAGGGCGATATCGTAACGGTCAATATTCCTGCGTCGTTGATTCCGCTGAGTCACTTTAAGACCGTAGACGGCAAGCTTTCGGTCGACAGCGTTAAGCCCATTCAGGTGAAGTATGCCTCGAGCGTGAAGAGGGACGCCCTCGATAACCTGTTTACGCCTGAGAAGGTCACGGGACTCAAGGACTACATCGAGAACAATACGACTGTCGTTGACGGCACCAAGACCGTGAGTTTCTACGCGAACAAGTGGAGCGGTGGTGCGTTGGGTGATACGGTCGCGACCTTTGAGCCGGCCGACACCAACCGCTACTACTACTTCCAGAAGCAGACTCCCATTTACACGGACAAGGGCTGCACGCAGCCTGCATAGAATTCGCTGGCAGATACCGGTACCTATTACTACAAGGATGAGTTTGAGGAGCAGGGCGAGAACAACGAGGCCAAGCCCACCACTGCCGTCATCGAGTTCATCGGTGGCGACGCTGCCAAGTTTGACGGCGCTATAGTTGCCGACAAGGACGGAAACCTGTCGTTTAGCGTCGGAACCGCACGCCTGGCCTTTATCGATGAGCTCCACACCACCAAGGAGAGCGTGGGCGGCAACAAAACCGATACCGCGACCGACGTACTCAATCCCAAGTGGAACAACATATCCGCCAAGGCGACCGCGACGCATGTCAACTCCTACCTGGGCAACAACGGCAAGATCAGCTTTGCGTATGACATGACGCCGGCAATGGTGAACACCAAGGCCAGCTTTGGTCTAACCAAGGTGCTCGAGGGCCGCGCCTGGACGGATACGGACACGTTTGAGTTTGGGCTGACGTCCGAGGGCAATGCTCCGATGCCTGCGACTACGACTGCGATCGTGCACGGGGCCGACCTGGACGACAAGGGCAAGGCTGCCATCGACTTCGGCACGATTGAATACACCGAGCCTGGCACGTACGTCTACAAGGTTAGCGAAAAGCACGCCGGGACCACGATTGACGGCATTGCCTACAGCGGTAGCGTCGCGGAGATCACCGTGACGGTGACGCCCAACAAGAAGGGTGAGCTCAGCGCCGCTGTGAAGGTGGCCTGGAGTGAAGCCGAAGTGACCGAGTTCAAGAACTTCTACGCTGCGGATCCTGTTGAGTCCAGCGTTACCGACCAGATTACCGTGGCCAAGTCCCTGACCGGGCGCGACTTGACGGAAGGCGAGTTCAGTTTTGAGCTGCGTGAGGTTAAGGGCGAGGACTCTGAGCTTATCGAGACCGTTGCGAACGCCGCCGACGGCAAGGTGACGTTCAGCACCATCAAGTACACCGAGATCGGCCAACACACCTACATGCTGCGCGAGGTCAAGGGCGACGCCGGCGGCATCACCTATGACGATACGATCCACACTGTCGTGACGACCATTGCCGATAACGGCAAGGGCCAGCTGGCCGCTACGCACGAGCTGAAGGGCGCCAAGGACGTCAAGAGCATCGAGTTCAAGAACGCCTACACCACGAATGCTGCCGAGGCATCGCTTACGGGCATCAAGAACCTGCAGGTTCCTGATGGCTTGACCCCGGCTGACATTGCCGGCAAGTTCACCTTTACCGTGACCGGTGAAGAGGGCACGCCCATGCCCGCGAACGCGAGTGTGACCAATGATGCCAAGGGCAAGGTCGACTTTGGCAAGATCACCTTTACGCTCGACGACCTTAACAAGGCTCTGGGCGAGAAGCCCGAGAAGCGCGAGCACACCTTTACCTACACCGTGACCGAGTCCGGCGAGGTCGCTGGCGTGACCAACGACGCCAAGCCGTCGCGCGAGGTTTCCTTCACCGTGACCGATGACGGCAAGGGCAATTTGAGCGTGTCCCGCAAGCCGGACGGCAACGCGGCATTTACGTTCACCAATACCTACAGCGCGACGCCTGTCGAGACGAGCGTCACCGACCAGATTACCGCGAACAAGGTTCTGACCGGGCGTGAGCTTGCTGCCGGCGAGTTCTCCTTTGAGCTGGTCGAGGGCGACAAGGTCGTCGCCAAGGGCACTAACGCTGCCGACGGCACGACTGTCATGGACAAAATCACTTACGACATACCCGGCAAGCACACTTACACGCTGCGCGAGGTCAACGGTGGAATCACCAGCAAGGGCATCACCTACAGTGACGCCAAGTACACCATCGAGACCACCATCACCGACAAGGGCGACGGCACGCTCGAGGCGAAGCATGTCCTGAAGGGCGACGAGCCTGCCGAGTTCAAGAACACCTACAGTGTGACCCCGCTCGACGCAGAGCTCGACTTTGACTTGAGCAAGGCTATCGACGGCCGCGACTGGACGGATGCGGACGAGTTCGGCTTTACCATCACCGCCCCCGAGGGCACCCCGCTGCCCGATCCCGCAACCGTAACCGTGAGCAAGAAGGACGCGGAGGACGGCATCGCCGCCATCAAGTTCGGCAAGATTCGCTACACGGCTGCCGGAACCTACAAGTACGAGATCCGCGAGAACGCGGGCAACGCGGCCGGCATGACGTATGACGGGCATGTTGCGACCGCTGAAGTAATCGTGACTGAGGACGGCGAGGGCAAGCTGCTCGCCAGCGTCACCAAGAAGGAAAACGGCCGCTTCACCAACACGTACCGCTCCGAGCTCGACTATGCCGCGGCCGGCGGCCTCAAGCTCAGCAAGAGCCTCTCCGGACGTCCCATGACCGAGGGCCTGTTCACCTTTACCGTGACGCCCGCCGACGAGGCTTCGGCCAAGGCGCTCGGCCTGCTGCCCGGCGCCAACAACTTCAAGTCCCCTGCGACGGCAGAGGCAACGGTCGGTCTGATTGACATTCTGGCGGGCCATGAGGTCAAGTTTACGCAGGCTGACGCCGGCAAGACCTTTGCGTACACCGTGTCCGAGAAGAATGACGGCAAGCCCGGTTACACCTACGATGACGCCGAGCGCACCGTGACGATCGCCATTGCCGATGACGGCGCCAGCACGCTCACCGCCACGACGACCGTCTCCGGCGGTCCCGAGGGCACGCTGGTGACCGAGTACAAGACCGGCGCGGCTGCGGTCGAGAGCGCCGTGGTCCCGTTCGTCAATAGCTATAGTGCGACGACTAACACGCCTGGTGGCACCGCTGCTCAGGTCGTTGCCGCCAAGACCCTGACCGGTCGCCCGATGGTTGACGGCGAGTTCTGGTTCGGCATTGCCTATCAGGGTGAGCTTGTGGGTTACGAAAACCTCAAGCCCAATATCGGCGGGCATGTGAGCTTTGATGCGCTGCACTACGACACCAAGATGCTTGCTAATCTTGAGGCGGCAGGGCTTGCCCATCGCACTGACAAGGACGGTAAGCTCGCTTGGACCATTAACTACATTGCCTACGAAGCTATAAACGGGCTGCCGAATGGCGTTTCCGCTACAACGTGGTACTTTGGCTTTAAGGTCATCGTCGTCGACAACGGCGACGGCATCCTGACGGCAACGGTCGACTACGGTGGCGTCGAGCCCTTGTTCGAGAACGTCTACGGCGCCGATGCCGTTGACGCTGCGCTCGCCGGCACCAAGAAGCTCCAGGCTGCCGAGGGCCTGACCCCGGCCGACATCACGGGCAAGTTCACCTTTACCGTGACTGCCGACGAAGCGGGCGCCCCGATGCCCGAGCGCGCGACCGCAACCAACGACGAGGTCGGCAACGTGGACTTTGGCAAGATCCACTTTACGCTCGAGGACCTCAACCGCGCCCTGGGCGTGACGACCGACGCTTCTGACGACGTGCCGAGCGACGCTGAGGCCAACGCTGACAAGGCCGAAGTTGACGCCGATGAGAACGCCGCCAATGAGAACGACGCCGAGGTCGATGGCGACGAGTCCGACGCCAACGACGAGTCCGAGCCCGCAGCTCCCACCGCTCCGCGCTCGCACACCTTTACCTACACGGTGACCGAATCCGGTAGCGCCCCTGGCGTGACCAACGATGCCAGCGCCACGCGCAAGGTTTCCTACACCGTGACTGACGACGGTGCCGGACATCTGAAGGTCGTGCGCGAAGGCGACGACGGTGCTGCCTTCACGTTCACCAACACCTACAGCGTGACGCCTATCGATTCTTCCGTGACTGATCAGGTCAAGACGGTCAAGCGTCTGACCGGACGCGACCTTGCAGCAGGCGAGTTCACGTTTGAGCTGCTCGAGGACGGCGTGGTTGTCGCGACCGGCACCAACGACGCCAATGGCACCGTCGCGCTGAGCCCGATCCGCTACGAGGCACCTGGCGCGCACACGTACATGCTGCGCGAGGCTTGCCCCAACGCGCTCGGCCTGTACAAGGGCGTCACCTATGACGGCACGACCTACACCGTCGTGACCACCGTCTCCGACAACGGCGACGGCACGCTGACCGCGACGCACAAGATCGAGGGAACTACTGAGTCGGCTGGCTTTACCAACAAGTATCATGCCATGCCCACGCAGGTCTCCATCGGTGCCATCAAGGTGCTCGAGGGACGCGAGCTCAAGAAGGACGAGTTTAGCTTTAAGCTCGTTGGCGAGGACATCGAGTCCACTGTCACCAACGATGCCGACGGCAAGATCAACTTCGACAAGTTCGAGTACGACGAGCCCGGTACGTACGTCTACACCATCAGCGAGGTCAAGGGCGACGAGGCCGGTATGACCTACGACAAGTCCGTCTTTACCGCGACCGTCAACGTGGCCGATGACGGCGAGGGCAACCTCAAGGCGAATGTCGCCTTTACCAAGGGCGACAAGAGCGTCGAGGGTATCGTGTTCAACAACACGTACAAGAAGCCCGAGACGCCCGTGCCGACGCCCGATCCCGGCACGCCCAAGACCGTGACGAACATCGTCAAGACGGTCAAGGGTTTCCTGCCCACCACGGGTGACCAGCAGGCCGCCGCACTGCTCATGGCATTCGTCATCGCCATGGCCGGCGTCGGAGCTCTGGTCTGGGGCATCCGTAAGCGCTAGACGCGCTGGCAGCGCCCGGGGCCAAAAGGCCCCG
>OLSD01000642.1_pt1 | contig 33491 bp, 37 predicted proteins | sample 1672211 | NCBI WGS metagenome assembly OLSD01 (sample SAMEA3136659, study PRJEB25190) | human gut metagenome | reverse complement strand
AGTGAGTAAGGCGACCTTGTTCCAACCTGGGCTCGGTTTAGCTATTGACTGAGGGATTGACGTAAACAATAACAGCCGGAGGAGCAAAAAGAAAGAGACTGCCGAAGCAGTCTCTTTTAGTATCACAATAAGTGAATAACTTATTTGACTTCGATGGTGGCGCCGACTTCCTTGAACATGGCGACGATCTTGTCGCACTCTTCCTTGGGCAGGCCTTCCTTGATGGGCTTGGGAGCGTTGTCTACCAGGTCCTTGGCTTCCTTCAGGCCCAGACCGGTCAGCTCGCGGACGGTCTTGATGACCTTGATCTTCTCGGAACCGACGTCCTTCAGTATGCAGTCGAACTCGGTCTTTTCTTCAACTTCGGCGGCGGGACCGGCGGCGGGGCCGGCAACGGCGACGGCGGCGGTGGCGGATACGCCAAATTCCTCTTCAAGAGCCTTTACCAGGTCGGCCAGCTCAAGAACGGTCATAGCTTTGATATCAGCAATAAGCTGCTCTTTATTCATTATCTTGTTCCTCCTGTGTTATTCTTTGTTCTAACTTGGGATAAATTATTCCGCTGCTTCAGCGGGTGCTGCATCGGAGCCGCCCTTCTGCTCCTGAATCTGGCCAAGAACGATAGCCAGCTTGGAAATGGGGCTCATCATGCTGCCAAGCAGCCTTGCGATAAGCTGCTCTCTGCTGGGCAGATCTGCCAGGGTGTTCATGCCGGCTGCGTCGGTGACTACGCCGTTTATGATACCGCCCTTTATCTCGCACTTTTTCAGCTTCTTGACGGTGTCCTTCAGTATACGCGCGGGCGCTACTGCATCGTCATAACCGAACGCGAAAGCAGAGGGTCCCTTCAGATAGTTGTGGAAGCTTTCGTCCACTCCGTTTGCCTGGGCTGCGCGGTTGACGATGTGGTTCTTCAGAACGACATATTCAACGCCGGCCTTGCGCATTTCGCTGCGCAGGTTGGTTACCTCCTCAACGGTCAGTCCGCGATAGTCGAACACTACAACAGACTGCGCCTTTTCGAGCTTTTCGCGGATCTCTTCGACCTGTTTCGCTTTTACCTCGATATTTGCGGGGTTTGCCATTGGTTTCACCTCCTTACAAAATGAAAATCCTTTGCCTAAGACAAAGGATGAGAGCTTGCTGAATAAGCTTGCATTCACCTCGGCAGGAAATTAAGTCCGCATGGGACGCCTGCTGTCTTCGGCCTGTATTTTGATTTCCACGGGGCAGTATACTATACCGCCCCGCAGTTGTCAACGGATTTTTTGAGATTTCCTCTATATTTTTTTATAGAGAAGCTTTATTCCGGCTCAGGCGATTCATTCGCCTGAACGGATGAGTTCTGTTAGGAACTCTTAGAACTTCATGCTGTTGAACTTGACGCCGGGGCCCATGGTGGTGGAAAGCACCAGGCTCTTTATGTAGGTGCCCTTAGCGGCGGCCGGCTTGGCCTTGATAACGGCATCCATCAGGGTGTTCAGGTTCTCCTGCAGCTTGTCGGCGCCGAAGGAAACCTTGCCCACGGGAACGTGAACGATGGAGGTCTTGTCTACGCGATATTCAACCTTACCGGCTTTGATATCGTTGATGGCCTTGGTCACGTCCATGGTAACGGTGCCGCTCTTGGGGTTAGGCATCAAGCCCTTGGGCCCCAGTATACGAGCTATACGGCCGATGGTGCCCATCATGTCCGGAGTAGCTACGCAAACATCGAATCCAAACCAGTTCTCGGTCTGGATCTTCTTTACCAGATCATCGTCGCCCACGAAATCGGCGCCGGCGGCCTCGGCTTCCTTAGCCTTGTCGCCCTTGGCGAAAACCAACACGCGAACGGTCTTGCCGGTACCGTGAGGCAGAACCACGGCGCCGCGGACCTGCTGGTCGGCGTGGCGGGGGTCTACGCCCAGACGGATAGAGGCTTCGACGGTCTCGTCAAACTTGGCCTTGGCGGTGGAGAGCACCGTCTCAATGCCTTCGCGGGGATCGTAAAGCTTCTGCTTTTCGATCAGCTTTATGCTGTCTTGATACTTCTTGCCATGCTTCATATTCTATATTCCTTCCTGTGGTAATAACGGCTTATGCCTCCCACATCTCCTTTAGGCTTGTTCAGTCCTCAACCGTGATACCCATGCTGCGGGCGGTGCCGGCTACCATGCTCATGGCGGCTTCCACGCTGGCGGCGTTAAGGTCGGGCATCTTGATGGTGGCGATCTCCCTTACCTGGTCCTTGGTCAGCTTGGCAACCTTCTGGGTGTTGGGGCGGCCGGAAGCGGACTGCAGGCCGCAAGCCTTCTTGATAAGAACGGCCGCGGGGGGAGTCTTGGTCACAAAGGTGTAGGAACGATCCTGGTACACCGTGATGACGACAGGGATAATCATGCCGGCGTCCTTGGCGGTGCGCTCGTTGAACTCCTTACAGAAGCCCATTATGTTCAGCTGATGCTGACCGAGGGCGGGGCCTACGGGCGGTGCGGGCGTTGCTTTGCCGGCGGGGATCTGAAGCTTCACAAAGCCTGTGATCTTCTTTGCCATTTGAATTTCCTCCTAAAAATAATGTGGTGCGAGCGGCCTCTCCCGCTTTTTCGGGCGGCCTCCCACTTTATGACAGCCTCCCCTTATAAGAAGGCGCATAAATCATGCCTTAGGCGCAGAGATGTCCCTGCGCTTTTATTTTGCCCTTTATCAGAGCTTCTGCACCTGGATATAATCCAGTTCCACCGGTGTGTCGCGGTTGAATATGGATACGGTCAGCTTTACCTTCTGCCGTTCCGGATCCAGCGCTTCCACCGTGCCTATGAAGTTTTCCAGCGGACCGCTTACCACGCGCACGCTCTCGCCAATGGAAAGATCCAGCTCGATGGGGATATACTCCACGCCAAGCTTTGTAACTTCTTCATCGGTAAGGGGCACGGGCTTTGATCCCGGGCCTACGAAGCCCGTAACGCCGCGGGTGTTGCGCACAACGTACCAGGTTTTGTCGTTCATGATCATCTTGATCATAACGTAGCCGGGCAGCATCTTGCGGGTTACCACCTTGCGCTTGCCGTCCTTCATTTCAACTACCTCTTCGGTGGGGTAGCTTATCTCTAAAATCATGTCCTGAAGGCCGCGGTTTTCAACCGTTTTCTCCAGGTCCTCCTTGACCTTGTTCTCGTAGCCCGAATAGGTATGGGCAACGTACCACTTGGCTTCTTCGGCCATGATACTTGCTCCCTAAATTACATCAGGCCCAGCAGCGCGTCCGCAAGGGCGGAAGCATCGCTGCTTTTGCCTGCCAGGCTACCAAGAAGCGTGAAGCCCTGACCGAACAGAAAATCAAGCACGCCTATAACAACGGCGAAAAGCACTATGAACGCAAGCACGGTTGCGGTGTACTTGGCAAGGTCTTTGCCGGTAGGCCACGTAAGCTTTTTCAGTTCGCCCACAACGTCCTTAAAATAACGGCCGATACGCGCGAACAGGTTGGGCTTCTTCTCCTTTTTGGCGGTTTTTACATCGTTTGCCATTTTTATGTTCCTGTCCTTTCGGGCTTACTTAGCTTCCCTGTGAATGGTGTGCTTGCGGCAGAAACGGCAGTACTTGGAGAACTCGATCCTGTCGGGGTCGTTCTTCTTGTTCTTAAAAGTGTTGTAGTTACGCTGCTTGCATTCGGTGCAGGCCAAGGTGACTTTTACGCGCATAGTGGTTATTAGCTCCTCTCAATTTATGCCCTGTCCCAACGCGGGATAAGGCCAATAAAATCCGTTTGTTCGGCCGATACCGAACCTAAATAAACCCCCCAGTCGGGGGTTGCTTAGTTAATGTACCACACCTTTAGGCGCTTGTCAACTCAAAAAACGCTTTTAATGCGCAATTTATTCAGATATTCTCGGCTCTTGCGCCCATACCGCGCCCCGCGGCACAATATGTTGTGCAGGGGAAGTTACCGCTGCCAAGCGTGAAGGTGCTGCTTACTGTATGGCGAAAATTCAATACAGCTTATCGCTTATGTTTTCTATACTATCGGGATATGATATCACCGCGCCCGTGTCCGCGCTCCAGCCCTTGCGCCCGTCCCCCATGTCCTCGAACAGGCAGATTATTACTTCATCAGCGGTTTTGCTCATGCGCATGTAGCCCACGAACTCAAGGCTTTCGCCGCTCCTGTACGTTAGCGCGCCGTAGCCCTTATCCTCCGCGCTGAAAGCAACGTTCAGCAGCTCCCCCGCCGTTACCGGCAGGCAGTCTATTTCAACCTTCCCCGCGAACGAATCCCCGCCGAAAAGGCTGCTTTTATATGCGCCGCTTATGGTGAGCGCGGTCTGCCTGCGTTCGGCAGGGCTGCCGTTTTGCACAAGCGTTGCGTCAACGCGGCGCTCTATGCTGCGCTCCTTCGGCAAGGCAAGGTACACAAACGCCAAAATCAGCGCCGCGGCCAATATGATGAATAGTGCTTTGAGATTTGTTCTTTTGCGTTCGTTCATATCTTTCTCCCCATACCCACCCTTTCCGCTGCGCGGTCGGCGGATGCTATTCTTCATCCTGCTGCTTCTTTTCCTTTATGTATCGGCAAACGCTGCGTATTCCGCCGATTAAAAACAGCATACCGCCAACAATAAAAATCAGGTTCTGGTTAACTGTGGCCGAAATGAAGGCAAGTATGGAGGCTATGAAGGAAAGTATGGCACAGAATAACCAAGATGGTCCCGAGCTTTTTTTTCACGGCATATGCCTCCTTTCTGTTTCTTCGTATTTAATGTTTCCGCTTCAATGCAGCCGCGCCGGGCATTGCGCCGCATATGAGCAGAGCCGCCGCAAGCGGAATTATTGCGCCGCCTCCGGCCTGCGGCATGGCAGCGGGCGATTCGCCGCCCAATTGGGATAGCCTTTCGGCAGCCGTAACGCACAGGGGAAGCCCACTGAGCGCGGCGTCGGCTTGAACAAAGGCTGCGGCGGCTGCATGGTCGGCGGGGATTATGCCTACATCCACGGCATTATTCATCTCGTTTATTCCAACGTAGGAAAGCCCGTAGCCCTTCTCCTTCAGCAGTGCGGACGCGGTATCGTGCGCCGCAAGCAGCTCATTATAGGAATACTTCGCCGTTTTGAATTTTACGTCGTCGCGGTAGGCCGCGCTTATGTGCGCAAGCATTTTGTCCAGCGCCGCGCCAAGCTTTGCGGCGGTGTCCGCATGGCGCTCCGTAAGCAGTACGCACAGCTTATCGCCATCCGAGGTATCAACGTATGCGCCCGCGTATTCGTCGGGATATTTGCCGTTGAACCCCGCAAGCAGCTCGTTATATGCGGCGTTGGCATCGCGCACGCCTTCCGCAAGGGCGGGTACGGCAACGGCCATGCACAGCGCAAGCATCAGCGCCGCAATTACAATTTTTTTCATATTCGATCCTCCTGTTCCTTTATTCCGTCCTTTAACTCATCTCCCGTCCTCATTCTACGATTATTTTAGCATGAAAAGGCGGGGCTTTCAATAGAAAAGTCCCGCCTTTAAGCCATTTCTCCCCATACCCACCCTTTCCGCCGCGCGGTCGGCGCCCGGTGATGCCGGGTGCATTTGTGCGGGGTGTATTGTGCGCTGTTACGGGCGTTTGTGTAAAGGGTAAGCGTTGCGCCCCGACCCGCTATGTATCAGCGCCGGCTCATTCTCAGCCGGCAGAGATAGCGCCCGCCCCGCGCGGCGGAAAAACCGATTATTGTAAATTATTTGCGCCTATATAAGCATTGTGTTCCAGTTCAGCTTCTGTATCGCCGCGTCAAGCTGCCTAAGCTCTTTCGACTTCGCATCCACCGTTTTCTGCATGGCCGTAACGTCCACGGTGGGAAGAATCTTTATCTCCGTTTTGGAGTAGCGGTCTATGCGCTGGCTGGCCTGCTGCAAAAAGTCCCGCATTATGCTCAGCTCCAGCGAAAGCGCATCGCGCCGGGCAAGCAGCGCCGTAAGCGTCTGCCCGTCAAGCACGGTTGCCGCGTTGGTCAGGTTTATGCGGCGGATAAGCTCCTCATATGCGCTGCATTCGGCATTGAGCAGCTCAATAAGCCTGAGCGGATCCTCGGCGGGCGCTTCACCCTCCTGCACCTTGGCATTGTCGTTCAGGCGGGAATGCAGCTGCGATATCCGCGTTTTTATATCCGCGCGCATCTGCAGCGCCTCCGCCAGCGACATTCCTTCGTTTACGGTATTTATATCCATATAGCTCCCCCATATAAGTTGATATTTGTATTATATCACATAAATTAAGCTTTTGCCGCAACTTTATGGGGCTTGACAGAAATGTGCGCTGATGCTATCATATCCGCAACAAAGGAATATATGCCTTATCAAGAGTGGTTGAGGGACGGGCCCTGTGAAACCCGGCAACCTGCGTGCGCGCAAGGTGCCAATTCCCGCGGCATTAGCCGAAAGATGAGCGATGGAATCTTCGTCTCGTTTTTCGCGGGGCGTTTTGTTTTGCCATGAAAAGCAAAACGGGCGCATCCCGCGAACAGCCATGCTTGATGGTGAATATGAAACGGAGGTTCATTTTTTATGAAAAAGCTTTTTACGTCTGAATCGGTGACCGAGGGACATCCTGATAAGGTTTGCGATATTCTAAGCGACAGCGTGCTGGATGCGCATCTTGCCGTTGACCCGTATTCCCGCGTGGCATGCGAATGCGCGGCGACAACCGGCCTTGTGCTGGTGATGGGCGAAATAACGTCCAAGGCGCAGGTGGACATAGCGTCCCTTGTGCGCTCCACCGTGAACGAAATAGGCTATACGGATAATTCCACCGGTTTTTCTGGCGACAGCTGCGCGGTGCTGGTATCGCTGGATAAGCAGTCGGGTGATATTGCCATGGGCGTGGATAAATCGCTTGAGGCGAAGGAAAGCGGCGCGGAGGATATGGCCACCGGCGCGGGGGATCAGGGCATGATGTTCGGCTATGCCACCGATGAAACGGAAGAGTATATGCCCCTGCCCATATATCTGGCCCATGCGCTTACCCGCAGGCTGGCGGCGTACCGCAAGGGCGGCGCGGACTTCATAAAGCCGGACGGCAAGGCGCAGGTGAGCGTTGTTTACGAAAACGGCACGCCCGTGAGCGTGGACACCGTGCTCGTTTCCACGCAGCACAGCGCGGATGCAACGCAGGCCATGCTGAAGGACGCCATTTACAACGAGGTTATAAAGCCCGTTATCCCCAAGGCTCTGCTTGCGAGCGACGCGCGCATTCTGGTCAACCCGACAGGACGTTTCGTAATAGGCGGCCCGCACGGGGACAGCGGCCTGACGGGGCGCAAGATAATAGTTGATACCTACGGCGGCTTTGCGCGCCACGGCGGCGGAGCCTTCAGCGGCAAGGACCCCACAAAGGTTGACCGCAGCGCAGCCTATGCCGCGCGCTACATTGCCAAGAATATAGTTGCCGCGGGCCTTGCCAAGCGCTGCGAATTGCAGCTGGCTTACGCGATAGGCGTGGCGGAGCCCGTATCCGTATTTATAGACACGTTCGGCACGGGTGCGGTGGACGAGGATAAGCTGCTTGCCGCCGTGCGCCGCAGCTTTGACCTTAGGCCGGAGGCCATAATCCGCGCGCTCGATCTCCGCCGGCCCATATACCGCCGCACCGCGTCCTACGGCCACTTTGGCGATCCTGCCATGCCGTGGGAGCAGCTTGACCTTGCCGAAAAGCTGAAGGCCGCGCTTTAAGCCGCCCATTGCCGGACATACATGAATATTTTTGCATGTTCGGCAAAAAAACTGTTGACACAAATATGCACCATTGTGTATAATAACCCTTGCCGTGAGATTTATGTGCTCGGTTCGTCTAGTGGCCTAGGACACCGCCCTCTCACGGCGGGAACAGGGGTTCGACTCCCCTACCGGGTACCAAAAAAGCCCCAATCTTGGGGCTTTTTTCATACTATGTTAGTAACCTGTTAGTAGTAGAGTTCGTCTTTTATATAACATTCAAAGCGTCAATCTTAGCTTTCCTGCCAATATGCGTATATTCCGCACTTTGACTATATCGGGTATGGCGCATTACAGATTGTATAATTGCTGGTTGTACACCAGCTTCAGCAAGCAGCGTTGCCGTGGAGTGACGGCACTCGTGTGGAGTGTGCGGTTGTATGCCCAAATCTTCGAGGAGACGGTCGAAATGCTTACGGAACGTAGTGTCAGTCATAGCCGTAAAGGCTTTATCCACTATGAGGCGTTGCACAAGCGGTTTGATTTTATCTATGATTATTATCTCACCTGCTTTGCTCTCTGCCGTCTTTATGCCGCCCATCATGTATCCATCTTCGATATGCACATCTTCAGCCTTAAGCCCCAGCAGCTCTCCCAAGCGCATGCCTGTGTAAATCATCAGGAGCGTAGCCCCGGCGTATATATTACCCGTGCTATTGTAGCAGTCCCATAGCTTTTGTGCTTCTGCGGGCGTAAACGGTGTTTTATGCGGGATTGGCTCAGGCGGCAGCTTAATATATTCAGCATAGCTTTTTTCGGCGTACCCTGTTATTATGGCATATTCGCCCATTCCGGCAAAGAGAGCCTTCATGTTCTTGCGCGGATAGTATTTATCTGTCAGAGCGTCTACAGCCGCTTGCATTTCCACCAATCCCACGTCCCGCCAATATTCATCGTGCAGCTGTGGGCAGCTATTATATGCCGCTGTTAGTATCTGCTTGCGCTTGGGCGTAATGGTGGAATAATGCGTTGCGCTCCATTCGTAGTATACCTGTGCAAAGGTAACCTTGTCCGTTGTTGGTTTGGGTGGTATGGCTAACCACTCAAGCGCGGCCTTTTTGGTTTTGAATCCGCCTTTTGTTATGGAGATGCGTTTACCGTTCCGGAATATGGCGCGAGCTGCCATCCATGCATTACCGCGCTTATATACAGAGCCCTCACCGTTTCCCCTTTTACGTTTTGTTCGTGTTTCTTCTTGCTTCGCCCCACATATGGCGCAGAAATCGCCATCAGGAGCAACTTGATTGCATTTCCTGCATATCATACATTTGTTCCCCTTTCATAAATTTTCCTTTTGTGTTATGATGAGGGACAAGTTCAAACATGGACATTTTGTCCCCCTTAGGCTTTGCGTAGCTGCAACTACGCAAGGTCTATTTTTATTTATATTGCTAACCCACCTCCATATTTTACTACTTGACACACGCCGATAATGCGGTATAATACAAACAAACGTTCGGCACATGCGTTCAAAGGGAAGGACTATTATGAAGCATATCTATGTAAATATACCCGAAACAGGTGTTAAGTATTTTACTTCTCCACAGTTTCCCGCTGGGACTGTGCTTGTAAATACTGCCGCGTCAGGGAAGCCGCCGCGAGTAGGCCGTCTGGGTTGGCTTCCTCCTGTGGTTGCGGAGCAGATTCTCGGCTTACGAGGTATACAGCAGCGTCGAGAAAAGCACGCTCAAAATTTGAAGCATTTCTATATGCCCGAACAAGATACATTTCTTCGGCGGTGAAGTCGCCCATTTCTATGCGGAAAGCCACCTGTTCTGCCGCCTGTTTAACATTTTCGGGCACGCTCTCCCATCCCATAAGATAACCCGGCGGAACGTTAAGCGCTTTTGCCAGGGCTTCAATCTTCGCGGAGGGTATGGCAATTTTATTAAGCTCATATTTATTTATGGTGGACTTGCCAACGCCTATAATTTTTCCGAGTTCTTCTTGCGTCATTTCTCTCGAAAGTCTTACCATTTTAATTCTTTCACCTAACATATTTTTCACCTCATTGATATAATACTATATAGTCGATTATAAAGCAACAATTTTTTATTTTTTTGTGCAAAAAAGTGATTGACAAGCTACTCTGGATGGTGTATCATGGTAGCGTAAAAAGAAACCGAAGGAGGTGTTTGGATGGTTGATACAAGGGCGCTGCATGGCGTGATTGTGGCAAAAGGTGAAACCCAGAGAAGTATTGCCGAGAAGATAGGTATGCCGCTTTCAACGTTTTGCGCTAAAATGCGGCGAAAATCATTCAATAGTGATGATATGTTCGCCTTGCGCCGCGTGTTGGGTATGAGTGACAGCGTGGCAATTGAAATTTTTTTTGCAGACGAGGTAGCGTGAGAATCTACCAAAAGAGCACATAAAGAAGGAGAAACCATGGAAGGAAAAATCGCAATAGCTATTATAGCAGCGTTGCTCGAACGAGCCGCAGTAGCACTTACAGAGATAATGCAATATAAGCATGGCCTGTCACTGTCAGGTAACAAGAACATAGGGAAAACGCTTCTATGGCTCGACATCGGGCACTCTGTGCAGGTCCTGTGCTGGTCGGTTTTAGGTGTAGTTTTTGCTACGTTAGTTTAGTAGATGTGGCAACCTCTGCACTAAGAGCGTCAACAAGTTTCTGATATGTTGCATCAAATTCGTGGTGCGTGGTTTGGGACATCCAGTTCTCAACATAGGCGTTGGCAATGTAGATAAGTTCCCGCTTTGATTGTGAAACATAGGGCAAAACGCGCCCAGCAGCAGGATAGTAATCATATGGTGAAATGCCGGTATTCTCATAAATTAAAGCCAGCTTTTCGCTATAAGCAGCAATAGCTTCCACTCTTGCCGCTTCAAAAATTTCTATTCTGCGCATAGTTTCTTCGTGGCGAAACTGCCGACATTGAGAAGCCCAATTCACAATGCTAATCAGAACTTGAGTTGCTACGCCGAGGCCACCGCCAACAAGAACGCCAATAATGGCATCGTCCATGAAATCACCTCCATTTTACGGAGATTATAACACAAACAGGAGACAAGGAGAACGATGAAACAGAGAGACAAGATTGAAAAGCAGGATATGCCCCCAGAGGACATAAAGAAGATGCTGCACATAGCCTGCTGGGCATATGCGGACGCAGCTAAGAAAATCTGCGAAGCAAATGCCGTGCTAAGGATGTACGGGGTGATTGCAGGCGAACGCGATATAAGCCTTGAGTTAGCCGAGGATGGTTCAAAGACGCTCAACATGCCCCTCTGCAAAGGGATAAAGGAATTGGCGGCGATGCTGGGCGCAGAAGTCCACTACCCACGGCGTTGCGGTGGATTCGACTATTCGAAGTTAACCTGCACATACAACGGAGTTCGGTTTACACAAGCCGGTCAGGCGCAAGACACAATTAAGTACGACTTTTTCTAAGGAGGGACAGCAATGGAACGTGATGAGATTTATCTTCTGCCGGCAGAAGCAGCCAAGGTGCTTGGAGTGAATCCGCAGAACCTGCGCAGCCAAGCACAAGACGACCCGGCGAAGCTGAGGTTCCCAGTCATAGTGATTGGAAACCGGACGCTGATACCGCGTAAGCCGTTTTTTGCTTATCTGGGCATAGCCGATGAAGCTCAGTAAGGCCGAATTTATAGCCCGCGTCAAGGCCGATAAGGTAGCAGAAGCCGAGCGCAAACGCCGCATAAAGTGGCGCGGGAGATGGGAAGCGGCTATGGCGATAGCCGCACACATGGAACATTGGCAGAGGTACGGAAGATGAACATTTACGAAATTGCATTATGGGTATATATGCTTGCGGGGGAAGCCCTGATGCTGGCGGTTGCTTTTAACATCAGCTGATAGCCTGTTATGTCAGCTTTTTCGGGCAGTCTGCCCAGCTCCTGCGCTTGCCGCCTAAGGTAGGCGAGCAGTTCTTCGTCGCTTGCCTTGCTGTGTTCCTTCGCAAACTTCTGCTCCAGTTCAAGACGAGTCTTTTCATGAGGATCCGTTCCGATTTGTGCCTGTGCCATTATGTTTTTCCCTCCTAAGCATAAAAAATTGCGGCAATTCCGGGGTTCTCCCCTAAAATTGCCGCAACCGCATTTTTGCAAAGCACTGTTCATGCGCCGTTTTACCGCACGGGCGCACCAACTACAAACCTCGTAGGTCTTCTGACTCACGCTTATGGATTTTATCCTGCGTCTCCATCGCCTTCTCAGTTTCCCAATGACCGGCCTATGCCATGATGGAGCCTCGGCGCTTACAGCGGCGGTGCCGTTCGGGATTTCCACCCGATTCCCTTGTTCATCTCCGGTTTTCGTCCGGAGCCACGACGTTCCTCTATTTTTTTTACCACAGAATACTGTTTCCGTGGTAATACAAGTAAAACATTCCTTGTACCTTGTAATTATAGCATCCGGAATAGGTCTAAATCAAGAAAATAATTCGTTTTTTTGTCACAATTACGCAATTATGGCAAGCGCTTTCCGTATAGGCGCTTATATGTGCTGTTTTGGTGTATTTCCCCTGCTCACAGTGTATTATTCAATAAATTTCAATCAATAGAATCGGTTAGCTTATCCATGTCTATACCACAGAAACAGTATTCCGTGGTATTCTTATGTTATCAACTTCATCTTATCAAGCATACGTTCATATTGTCTGCTGCTCGCGGCAACATATATGCGCGTGGTTTCTATGGAACTATGGCCCAGCACATCTGCCAGATGGGAGAGATTCTTCTCAATCGAATAAAAGGCACGGGCAAAAAGATGCCTCAGGTTATGTGGGAATACCTTGCTCCGTTCCACATGCGCCGCGTCGCAGAGCCTTTTCATGTCGTGGCAAACATTCGCCCTATCGAGCGGCTTGCCGCCTTTGGTGCGGAATACTGCGCCCGTGTCTATACGCTGCCGCCTCGCATATTCCACAAGTTTTTTACACAGCTTGCTCGGTATTATGACCGTGCGGCTTTTGCCCTTCAGCCGTATTTCCATACGCCGCTCTTTTACCGCATCTACTGTTATGTAGCTCAACTCGCTTATCCTTATCCCCGTTGCGCAGATGGTCTGCATGACAAGGCTCAGCCTATCGTTCCCGCTTGCATCAGCTGCATTTACCAGCCGTTTATATTCCGCCGCGCTCAATTCCCTGTTTTCCGCTATGAAGGCTTTGCGCTGCACCTTTAACAGATGCACTTTATATTCATCCGCGCCGATGAAGGAAAGGTAGCCGTTTATCGCCGCAAGCTTTGTATTCACCGTGCGGCTGCTGAAATTCTCCGCAAGCGTTTCGCGGTATTCAAGCAGCGCGCATTTGTTCAGCGCGTTATGCTCCAAATATTCCGATAGCCGTTCCACTTCGTTTATATATTTGGTTATGGTTGCATGCGCCTTTTCCGCCATCAACAGATATTGCTTGTAATCGTTTATGCTTTTGCGTGTGACGCTCCGCTGCATGTGGGCCCCTTCCTCATCCCCGCAGCGCGATATTTCGTGCGGATGGTTTGCAGCCTTCCATGCATACGGCAGTAAATTTATATATGAAAAACACACCGCTCCCATGCAGGGGTCCGCGGGCGCTTCTCTGTGCCAGTTCGCGTGGCGAAGCCCATTCCGTGCAGGTCTTCTGACTCAGGCCTCGCGCGCCGGCTGCGCCTTCCCAAATCGCTTCAGTGGCATATGCAGCCGACTCGTCCTTTACAGCGGCGCGTCCGTGCGGGGTTTTCACCCGACTTCCCTCTTAGCCGCCCACCTTCGGGCGGAACATGGAACCTGTTTATTCTTTTCTTTGACATTATCACCCCATCCCTCGTTTGTCAATCTTTTCCATGCGTTTGGGGTGTTGGTAATTTTTACCAATAGAAAAGTTGACGGGCTTGAACTGCACCTCGTTTTTATGTTCGTTTTATTGCGCAAATTATGGGGCGTATGGTCCGGGATGGGAGGGTGGAACGGTAAAGAAGATGCTTGGTATGGGAGAGGCAATAATAGGGTGAGTTTGGGGCGGGAGATCTGGGGAGAAGGAACCGCGGAAAAAAGAGAGCATAAATAAAAACATGAATAATGTGCGATAAGTTGCACAAACAAAAATCGACATGGTTTGCTTTATTTTGCCAGGATGAACTTGTAATCAACCTTAGCAAAGCACAACAAACCATGTCTACAATCTCGTCAACACCCTACCCAACAACATCTTCCATATAAACAACAAATCCGAACCCATTCCCTATCGGGATTAAGTTCGGATTTATCAAATGTGGTGGAGCTTACCGGATTCGAACCGGTGATCTCTACACTGCCAGTGTAGCGCGATAGCCAACTTCGCTAAAGCCCCATATTTGCTGCGCTTTCCGTTGCGCAAGATGTATTATAGCGTATGCGGGCGGGTTTGTAAAGAGTTTTTTTGCGGATATGCAAATTTATTGCGGAAAACGGAAAAGGGGACGGCGCGAGGCCGTCCCCATGCGTGCTGATTGATTTAGCCGAGCTTTGTGCCGCATTCCACGCAGAATTTTGCGCCGTCCGCAAGCTTTGCGCCGCAGTTGGGGCAGAAGGCGGACTTGGCGGCCGCTTCGGCGGGCTTTTTGCTGCCGCAGTTGGGGCAGAAGGCCATGTTCGCGCCGTTGGTCGCGCCGCAGGAGCACGTCCAGCCGCCCTCGGCGGGCTTGGGAGCGGGCTTCTTGCTGCCGCAGCCGGGGCAGAAGGCCATATTGTCGCCGTTGGTGGCGCCGCAGGAGCATTTCCAGCCGCCCTGCTGAGCCTGCTGCTGTTGGGCCTGCTGCTGCTGATACTGCATCTGCTGCTGGTTGGAGGCGGAGAACGCGCCCGCCATGTTGCCCGCGGCATTCATGCCCAGGCCAACGCCCATGAACGCTGCGCCCGCGCCCGCGGTGTTGCTGCCGGCGGCTTCCACGCCGCGCGCTATTGCGCCCTGAACGTAGCCCTCGCGCACGCTGGGATCGGACAGCATTGCGCCCTGATTGCGCATATTGATGAGCTTCTGGCTTTCCTCGTCATAGGACAGGGAGCCGATACCGACGGACTGCACCTGCATGCCGCGGTTCTGGTTCCATTCCTCGTCCAGCACGTTCGCCATGTATTTGGAAAGCTCGCGCGCCTTGCTGGTTACGAAGCTTATGCGCGTGCCGTCGGCGCTCATCTGGTTGATGGCGGCCTGAAGGGCCTCGAGGAACTCGTTAAGGTACTGCTCGTTTATGTCGTTTATGTCCACGCTCTCCGCGTTGCGGGGAATGGCCTCGGCATAGAATTTGAGCGGCTCCGTGACCTTTATGGAATAGGTGCCGTGCGCGCGCAGGAACAGCTCCGAATTATAGAAGCAGTCGAAATAGTTGATGGGGGTGCGCGTGCCGAACTTAATGCCCTTTATCTCCTGAAGATTGATGAAGAATACCTTTTGGCTGGAGGAAGGCGTTCCGCCGTACTTGATGCGGCTGAAGGTCTCCTTCAGAGAATCGCCGAACTGGCCGCCGAAAAGGCTCGGCATGGAAGAATTATCAACCTTAAAATAGCCGGGCTCCGCAGTATAGTCCACTACCTTGCCGCCGTCAACCAGCATCATGAACTGGTTATCGTAAACATGGATTATGGAGCCGTTGGACACGGTATCCGCTGTGCCCTTGGTGTTCTGGTTGCGGCTATCGCCCTTGCGCACCTTTATGCCGCGGGTGAAAACGGTGTTGTCTCCCATGGGAGCAGACTCGATAACCTCAAGCCAGCTATCCGCCAAACCGCCGCCTATTGCGCCGGTCAAGGCCTTGATTATGCCCATAATTTTGTCCTCCTGATATTATTTCTGTTTGCTTTATTATCCCCGCTGCACACCCCTTTGTCAAGCAAATGGCAGGTAATGCCGCGGAAATTTGTCAATTCGCGTCCTTGAGCGCCGTGCCGTAGGGCTGCCATGCAGGATCGGGCGTTTGTCCGGATGCGAGCGGCGCGCCCGTGCCTACGCGGACTTCGGGAACGTTGCCGCCATAGGTATCGGTATAGAGCAGCTTGCTTTCGGCCAGCTTGCCGTCCACATACTTGTCCTGATACGCCTCGGCAACGTAATACTTATGCCCCTGAATATCCTCTACCTGATAGCCGGTGGGTATGGAAGCATCGTTTGTGTATATTGCCCCATCCAGGCGGGAGCGTTCCTCTATTATTTCGTTCCTTGATTGATATGTTACGCCCTCGGGGAGCGGTTTGCCGTAAACGTAAACGGTTATGGTATGGCGGCTGGAGCTGCCTTCCACGTTTTCCACCTTAGCGAATATATACGCGGGCATATCCGTATTGTTCTTCCAAACGAAGTCTATGCCGCGGGTATCCACCGTTGCGTCAAGCCCTACGGGAACGTAGTCCGAAGGTATTGTATGCGCACGGCGGTCAACAATTTCCATGTTGGCGCAAAGCAGCGCATTGTAAAGCGTTGTAGATACCTGGCATATGCCGCCGCCGGCCTGAATGGTATATTTCTTGCCGCCGCTTATACCGTTTGCGCCCTTCCAGCCGAGCTCGTATGTGCGCGGGCCGACAACCGTATTGAAGCTCCATTCCTCGCCGGGCTGGATGGTGTTGCCGTTTATTATGTCCGCCGCCTTCTGGATATTGAACTTGCGGTTCTGCTTTACCTCGTCGTCCCTGCGGGCGGAAAATTTGGTGGTATAGCTGGCGATGAATGACGTTGCGGCTTTAAGGTCGTCTATATTGCCGCCGGGCAGCACGGCGTTTACCGTGGCCTCAACGGTGCATACAAACTCGCCCTGCTCAAGGGCTTTCTCTATCGCATCGGCCGTGGCTTCTTCATTAAGGGTAATGCCTTCTTCGCCGGCATGGTAAATAAAGCGCTCCTCCTGCGACCAATCGGTAACGGGTTCCGCATAGGCGGCGGTAGCTTCCGTGTTTATGCTTTGGCTCATGGCAGCAAGGGCGGATATTATCTTTCCCCTGTCCCATGTATACTTTGCATCGAACTCGCCAATGCCCCCGTCGGTTATAACAACGGTGTTGTCGTCCTCCCCGCGGCCGAAGTTCAGCCCGTCTGCCAAAGCGTCCGCAATGTCGTACCCCATGCCCATCGCGTCGGAATCGAGCGTCCAGCTGTTTTCACCGCTGCTTATGGTGACGGCAACGGTTTTCAGCTTCTTTTCGGCTGCGTTCTTAACAAGGCCTGTCGCCTCCTCCGGCGTCATGCCGCTCACGTCCACGCCTATCAGCTTAACGCCCGCCTTGAACCGCTTGCTGGTCTGCATCAGCTTATCCATGTCCGCAACGGCGTCCGCGCCGCCGCTGTTTGCTATGGACATTATTATTATTACGCATATAAGCGCCGCCGCTGCCAGGGCGATCCATTTGAGCGTGCCGCTGCCGGACTTTTTCCTTTTGCGCTTCTTATGCTGCACCTGATTCGCCGCGTGCCGGGTATTCGCCTTGGCTGCGGTGCTGTGCGCTGCTGTGCTGCGCGTTGCAGAGCTGCGTGCTGCGGCGCTGTGCGCTGTGCTGCTCCTTGCGGAAGAACGACTTGCCGTGCTGCGGGTCGCGGTGCTGCGGGTCGCGGTGGTGTGCGCCGCGGTTGTGCGCTTTGCCGCGGCGGAAGTGCGCGCCGATGGTGCGCCGCTTTTTGCCGTGCTTCGCGCCGCCGCGGGCTGCGTTGTGCGCTTGGCGGTGGTCATATTCTTTTTCATATATGACGGAAGCTGGGGGCCTGCGTTATAGCTTCCGGAATACTTATCGTTTGCCATTTTTCCTCTTTCTGCCCGTTCAGGCATAAAACATCATCCTATATTGTAGTCTAATTATGTGAATTGTGCAAGAATATAGCGGGTTTATTTACAGAATAGGCAAAAAATGCAATGCTGGAACGAATGGAATATGTTACCTTTGGGACTGTATGGCCTGAACAAATGTGCGCAGCATTTGTTCCGCATAGGCGCGCTGTTCCGCGCTGAGCGGCTCCACGGCGGCGTTAAGGTCATGCTCTGAATAGCCGGGCCGGGTACCGAACACGATATAATCGGCGCTTACGCACAGCGCACGGCATACTTTTTTAAGGCTGTCCGTGGTCATGCTCTGCTTGCCAAGTTCAATGGAAGCCATAAACTGAACGGACAAACCTGCCCGCTCCGCCATTTTCTCACGGGTGAGGCCAAGTTCTTCGCGGCGCTGCCGCACACGCAGGCCGATATCGCCGTATTCACCGTTTGCCATATGCAGCACCTCCTATAATTATATTGTAGGTGTTGCTATCAAAGCTATACATCAGCTATAATATATAAAATGCATCTATTATAGGAGATGTTGGCGATGAGAAATGGGTTGTGGATTGGCGTGCAGTAAAAAGCCCCCCCTGCTTGGCAATGTGCGGAAGCGGAGGGCCGGTTGGGTTTTGGCTTTATCAGGTCTGCGCTGCGCCGTCAACGCTTATTATCGCGCCGGTGACGTAGCTTGCAAGGTCGCTTGCAAGGAACAGGAACACGTTTGCAACCTCCTCCGGTTCGCCCACGCGGCCGAGCGGTATGGGCACGGATATATCAATTTTTATATGCGTATTATATTCTTTTCTGAATGGGGATCCCATATACGCATTGTTATTTTAATAGGAAAAAGTGAAGATGAGATTGCTATGCACCGCATCGCGTGCTAAACTAAAAAACAGAATATGGTCAAAACGGCCTGTTTACGGGGGACTTTTTAGCATGAGGAACATTGCCGTAAGAACGGTCTTTGCACAGGGCAGAGAATTTATATATACGCTGGAGCGCAAAATGGTAAAAAACATGAATTTGAGAATACGCAGAGACGGCAGCATATACGTTTCGGCAAATGAATTTATAAGCGATAAAGAGGTTGACAGGTTCGTCGGCGACAAGGCGGCGTTTATTGCAAATGCACAGGATAAATTCAAAAAAGCGGCGCGGCGTGAACAGCGGCCGGAGCAATACATAAGCGGGGAAAAGATTACGCTCCTTGGACAGGAATATATTTTGCAGGTGCTTCGCGCGGATAAGGAATCCGTATCGATCGAAGGAGGATATATTCACATGGCGGTAAAGGATGTTAATGATTTAGGCAGAAAAAGCTGCCTGATCGATAACTTCATAAACGGGCAATGCCGGGCCGTATTCGGCGAAATGCTGTACGAATTATATCCACCGTTTGAAAAATACGGCGTTGAAAGGCCGCAGCTGCGCATAAGGGACATGAAATCGCGCTGGGGCACATGCCACGTTAAAAAGGGCATAGTCACGCTGAATAAGCGCCTGCTCGCGGCGCCGAGAGGAGCCGTTGAATACGTTGTGCTGCACGAGCTGTGCCACCTTATATATCCCGATCATTCAAAGCAATTCTATGATTTCCTTGCAGCGATGATGCCGGACTGGAAAGAGAGAAAGCAGCTGCTTAATAACACATAGTGCGGCATGCATAAAAGCGCCGCAAGGCCCTCACCTGACTATGCGGCGCGGGCCCTGCGAACAGTGTTAGCGTGAATGCCTGTTTATATTGCGGCGCTATTTGGCGGCGCATCTATTTACGAATGTTTCAAATATGGCGCGGTGCTCCGGTTTTTCGGCATACAGCAATTCAGGATGCCATTGCACGGCGAACACGGAACCATCCGCATTTTCAACGGCCTCGACAACGCCGTCCATTGCGCGCGCGCTTACCTTCAGCCCGTCGCCTATGGTATTGAGCGCCTGATGATGAAAACTGTTGACAAGCATGGTATTACATTTGGCTATGCCGTGCATATAGCTGCCCGGCTCAATGGCCGCGCTGTGCGTGCGCTCGGTTCCGGCGGCGCCCTGATTATGGCAGATATCGCGGGATATCTGGCTGGGGATATCCTGATAAAGCGTGCCGCCGAAGGCAACGTTTATAACCTGTATGCCGCGGCAAATGCCGAGCACGGGCTTTTTCTTTGCAAGCGCGGCATGGATAAGGGCTATTTCAAATCTGTCGTTTGCGCCGCAGGTGGGGCCTATTGCGGGCACGGGCTGCTCGCCGTATACCAGCGGCGTTACGTCCGCGCCGCCGGTTATTATTATGCCGTCCACCATGCCGGCTATTGCATCAACGTCGGCAACATCGGCTATGGGTATTTGTATGGGAAGCCCGCCCACGGCCGAAATGGCATAAATATAGCCGGCCTTGGTAACAAAACGGTTATCCTTGGCAAGGTACCTGCTCATTATTCCTATACGCGGTTTCATGCTGATGCCCTCCTTATGCGTTGCCTTTAAGCTGCTTCACCAAATGGTACAGCAATGAAGCGCCGTAGCCCGTTGCACCGTATGCGCAGTATGCCGGCGGCTCCGTGCGGAAGTTTACGGGGGCCATGTCTATATGTATCCAGGGGATATCGTTTTCTATAAATTCGCCCACGAACATTCCGCCCAGCATGCAGCCGCCGCCGTCCATCGTTGCGTTGCCGGCGTTTTTCAAATCGGCCACGGGCGTTTTTATGCACGGCAGCATTTCGCGGTCGTTATCCAGCCGCCATATCTTTTCGGCGGAGAGGCGCGAGGCTTCCCGCGCGGAAGCATACAGCTCTTCGTTATTTGTCAGCACGGCGGCGCTGTATTTGCCGACGGCGGTTTTTGCGCTGCCGGTAAGGGTGGCAATGTCGGCGACGAAGCGGCAGCTTTCCTTGCGCTGTATATACGTTACCGCATCCGCAAGGGTAAGCCTGCCTTCTGCGTCCGCGCTTATGACCTCTATCGTTTTGCCGCTCATGGAGCCTATTATGTCCCCGGGGACGTAAGCATCCGCAGCGATCTTGTTTTCGCACGCGGCAATAACGCCTATTACGTTGGCCTTTAGCTTTTGATCCGCAACGGCGGTCATTGCGCCTATCACCGCGGCTGCGCCGCCCATATCGTCAAACATGTTCTTCATGCCGGGCGTGGTTTTTATGCTGTAACCGCCGCTGTCGTACACTATACCCTTGCCCACAAGGCCTATGCGCGGAGAGTCGCCGCCGTTAAGATAGCGCATCACGATAAGCACAGGCGGGGTATTATGCGCGCCGCGTGCCACGGAGAGGAAGCTTTCCATGCCAAGCTCCTCTATGGCGGCTTTGTCGAACAGCTGCACATCGAAGCCGTACTCCTTGCCGAGCGCGGCTGTATCCTCCGCCAAGGACTGCGGCGTTTGCTCGTTTGATCTTAGGTTGCATAGCCTGCGTGCGATTATCGTGCCGCGGGCGGTTGCCACAGCCTCTCTCAGGGCGGCGTCAAGGCCGTCTGCGGCGGTAACGAACGTTATCTGCTCAAGGCTTTTGTTTTCGGGGTTCGATTTAAGCCCGCTGTTTGTATACCCCACCAGCTGCGGCAGCCTTGCCAATGCACCGAAAAGCTCAAACGATTCGCTCAATTCGCTTACCTGATCGAGCATTATGGCAACGTGCTTTGCGCCAAGCTGCTTAGCCTGCTTAAATGCAGGCGCCGCTTTGGTGTGGATATCCCTCACGCTCAGCCTGTCTGCGCCAAGGCCAAGCAATATTATGCTTGTAAGCTTATCTCCCACGGGAAGGGTCATTGCATATGTTTCACCCAAATTGCCGCCAAAGCTGCCGTTTATGGCCAAATCAACGGCTGCGTCTATCTCCGGCGCTATGCTTACGCTGCGGGGGCTGCCCGCCCTGAATGGGACTATATATGCCTGCGCATCGGTGCAGGATTTTGAAATAATGTGGTTCATGTTCAGTTTGCAAGCTCCTTTCTGTATTGCTCGGCTTCTTTATTGTTTGCAAGCACAAAGTGGCCGTCCTCAAGCTCCAGCCATTCCGGTTTGTCCACGGAATAATCATGGCAGGCCGGGTCGTAGGACAGCGTTTTTTTGCCCTTTTCGCTCAAAGGGTCGGGCTGGGGTATTGCGGAAAGCAGCGATTTTGTGTATGGATGCAGCGGGTGCGCGAACAGCTTTTCAGTTTCTGAAAGCTCCACTATGCGGCCCTTGTGTATAACGGCAAGGCGGTTGGTTATGAAGCGCATTATGGAAAGATCGTGCGCAATAAAAAGATACGTCAGGCCGTATTCCTTTTGCAGATCGGAAAGCAGATTGAGCACCTGCGCCCTTATGGAAACGTCCAGAGCGCTTATCGGCTCATCCGCAATTATCAGCTCCGGATGCATAACAAGCACGCGCGCAATGCCTATGCGCTGCCGCTGTCCGCCGGAAAACTCATGCGGGAAGCGCGTTGCAAATTCGGGCGGAAGCCCAACGTCCAGCATGGCCTTCTTGACCTTCAGCTGCCTTTCCTCCTCCGAAGAAAAGCCGCCTATGTTATACAGCCCTTCCGAAACGATGTAGTCCACCTTTGCGCGCTCGTTGAGTGAGGCCATGGGGTCCTGAAATATCATCTGTATCTTTTTGACGATTTCCCTGTTCGTTTCCTTGGCTATTCTGCCGCTTATGCGCTTGCCCTTAAAGAGTATTTCACCCGAAGAAACGGGATTTATGCGGATTATTGCCCGGCCTATGGTGGTTTTGCCGGAGCCGGACTCGCCCACCAGACCGAATGTTTCGCCCTTATATATGTCGAAACTTACGCCCTTTATGGCCTCGAACTTTTTGCGGCCTTTGCCGAATTCAACATGAAGGTCTTTGACCTCAAGCAGTTTTTTCCGCGTTTCACACATTGGGGTTGGCCTCCTTCCATCTGTCCCTCAGCCGCTGAATTATCGCCGGGGGTTCTATTTTGGGCGAGCGGGGATCGAGCAGCCATGTTTTTGCATAATGCGTGGGGGATACTTCAAAGTACGGCGGGCGGATAACATAATCTATGTTCAGCGCCCGCGGGTTGCGCGGAGCGAAGGCATCGCCCTTTATCTCCTTGAAAAGGTTAGGCGGCGTGCCGTGTATTGAATAAAGCGGTTCGCCCTTTATGCCCAACTGAGGTAGACTTGAAAGCAGCGCCCATGTGTAAGGATGCTGAGGATTATAGAATATTTCGTTGCAAAGGCCGATTTCTATTATATCGCCGGCGTACATAACGGCTATTCTGTCCGCAACTTTTGCAACCACGCCAAGGTCGTGCGTGATATATATTATCGTCAGGCGGTATTTTTTTTGCAGCTGCTCAAGCAGCTCTATTATCTGCGCCTGTATGGTAACGTCAAGCGCGGTCGTGGGCTCGTCGCAAATAAGAATGTTGGGGTTGCAGGCTATTGCCGTGGCTATTACGGCGCGCTGGCGCATTCCGCCGGAAAATTCGTGCGGATATTGCTTATATCGCCTTTCGGGTTCGGATATTCCAACGTCCGAAAGTATTTCTATTGTTCTTTCGCGCGCTGCGCTGCCATGCAGGTTTTGATGCAGCTCCAGCGCTTCCTGAATTTGCTTGCCGACGGTTTTGAGCGGGTTAAGGCTGGTCATGGGGTCCTGAAACACCATGGCAACCTCCTTGCCCCTTATTTTAAGCCAGTCCTTTTCGCTGCTGAACTTGGCAAGATCCATGCCGTTATAAAGTATTTCGCCCTTTGTGACCTTGCCGTTTTTATCCAGCATTCCCATGAAGGTTTTTGTAAACACGGATTTGCCGGAGCCGGATTCGCCAACTATTGCAAGGCTTTCACCTTTATAGATGTCGAGCGATATGCCGCGTATGGCGGTAAGCACCTGTCCTCTAAGGTTGAACTGCACCTCAAGATCTTTTACGGTAAGTATTTTTTCGCTGTAATCTACTGACATGCTCTATCCCTCCTTATACATGGTTCTTCGGGTCGGCAGCATCGGAAAACGAATTGCCTATTACATAGAAGGAGATCGTTATGGCCGAAAGCACTATTGAGGGGAATATTATCTGATAGCGCGAGCTGGCGCTCATCATAACTATTCTGCCTTCGTTTATAAGATTGCCAAGCGACGGTATGCTTACCGGAAGCCCAAGGCCGATATAGGTAAGGAAAACCTCGCTGCCGATGGCGGCGGGAATTGCCAAGGCTATGCGCAGCATTATAACGCTGACAAGATACGGCAGCAGGTTTTTGGTTATCATGCGGAACGTGGGCGTGCCGAGGCAGCGGGAAGCAAGATTGTATTCCTGGTCCCTTATTATAACTATTGGTTGCGCACAAAGCGGCACATGGGCAGCCAGCCCATTACGCACATGGCGAATATCATTGTTCCTACGCCGGGCTTGAGTATATAGGATATCAATATGAGCACGATGCTGTTGGGAATATTGTGCAGCACGTTATAAACTTCCGTAAGGAATCTATCAAGCATGCGGACATATCCCCACAGCGCGCCTATAAGTATGCCTATGAACGCGTTGCAGAAGCCAACAACAATGCCTATCAGCAGGCTTGTGCGCGTACCGTGCCATATTCTGGACCAAAGGTCCTGACCTGTTGAATTGGTGCCGAACCAGAACTCTGAATCCGGGCGGTGATTCATATCGGGCGCGGTGCCGACCCAGAATATTTCGTTGGGGTCCTTCTGATTGGGCAGCATGGGCTGTATTATGGTGAACAGCAGCACCGCTATGAGCAGGTACATGAAGAACATGGCAACCTTGTTCTTGGTGAACGATCTCCATGTGGAACGCCAATATGAATAGTTTGAATAGCCGCCGTCCTCTGCATTGTCGCGGTTGTATTCGGCTTCGGAAAAAAGCAGCTTTTCGCCGTATTGGGCTATCTGCTCCTCTATGCTTTTTTCAAGCTTGGTTACCTTTTTCATCAGTTTGCTCCTCCTTTTCCGCCAAGCTTTATGCGCGGATCGCACAGCGCCATGAGAAGATCGCCAAGCAGCAGGCCCAGTATGCCTATGCTTGAATAGATAAGCACCAGCGCCTGAACAAGCGGGTTATCCTGGCGCTGTATGGCGGCTATGAGCAGGCCGCCCATGCCCGGGATGGAAAACAGTGATTCAACATATATTGAACCGGATATCGTCATAAGCACGCTTGCGGGCAGATACTGCGCTATTGGCACGAAGGCGTTTCGTACAACGTGGCGTACCATCAGCTTTTTGTTGGAAAGGCCCTTTGCGCGGGCAAAGCTGATGTAATCCTTAGTCATTTGGTCGAGCATATAGCGCCGCATCCACATGGCGTAATACGCAATTCCGCTGAGCGACATGCTTACGGCCGGCAGTATCCAGCTTATGGGCTTATCGGCATCGTAAAGAATGGGCAGTTTGAGAAGATCGGATATGTATATCTGAATAAACAGATAGTACACCGCGGCGGGCACGGCGTTTATTATGACCACATATGCGTTTCCCAGCATGTCCGGCGCCCGGTGCTTGAACCGGGCCATAAGCACGCCTATTGATATGCCGACTACCAAGCCTATTGCAACCGAAGCAAGGCCGAACGGGAGCGAATATGGAACCTTCTGTTTTATTATTTTCATTACGTCCACATTGGGGCGGAAAACTATGGATTTGCCGAAATCGCCCTTCAGTATGGACGTATAGAAGCGCATGAGCTGAACGGGTATGGGGTCCCGCAGGCCCATTGCCTTGAGGGAGGCCTCTATCTGCTCGGGATCCATTTTATCGAACTCTTCGCCGAAATAGCCGGATTCCGGCATAAGGCGCATGAGCAGAAACACTACAGTTGCTATTATAAAAAGGGTAAATACGGACTGCAGCAAGCGTTTTAGTATGTATTTCAGCATTGGTTATACCCTTATCCTTCTTTGATTTTGCAAGGGAAGGCGCGAAATCGTCCGCACCTTCCCTTTATTTGGGGGAGAACAATCAGGTTTCTGTTTTATTATTTTTCGGCGGCAAGGCGCGCTTCGGTACGCTCGGCAATGTACTTTTCCTTGGCGGCGGCGTATTCATCGCAGTTCATGGACTTTTCAAGCACAACCGCGCCCTTGAGCTTTCTCAGACCGTAATCGCCCATCTGGCCGCACATGCCGGAGAAAGGATCAAGCTTGCAGGCCTGATATCCGCCGGCGGAAAGGAAGCAGGGGATGACCATAGCCTGATCGAGCAGGTATTTTTCCGCCGCTGCAAAGCCTTCGTAACGAGCCTTGAGGTCGGAGGTTATGGAGTTGGCTTCAAGGGCCATCTTTTCAAACGTGCCGTAGCCAAGCTCCGCATCATAGCCGTCCTCGGCCATGAATATGCTGCCGTAGCGGGAGCCTATGCTGGACTTGAGCAGGGGGTCAAAGCCGCTCATGGGGTCGGCGTAGTCAGGGCCCCAGCCAACTTCCATGAATGCCCAGTTGCCGGCGTTGCGGATATCGGCATTGAAGCTGGAGCCGGAGTAGCCAACGAGCACTATGCCTATAAAGTCGGTGCCGAGCACGCCTTCCATCTGCTGCTCTATTACCTGCACGCGCTTTGTGGTGGCGTTGTTGCTGGCGTTATAGGGCATGTACACAAGTATGGGGAACGTTACCTGACCGGCAAGCTCTTCCATGGCCTTGGCCTTGTATTCAACGGCCTTGTCGGCGTTGAACAGGTTCTCCTGGGTGGAGTATTCGTCAAGGCCGCTCATCATCAGATAGTCAACGTCGTTCACCTGCACAAGGCCGGGCCTTGAATAGGTGTTTATGCACTTCTCTTTGTAAGTGTAGGCGTCAAGCGTCATGGTTGCGGCATAGCGATCGTAACCATAGAACATTGCCTTGCGGAAGTTCAGATTGTTGGCGGCTATCTTCCACGCGGAGGGGTTATACTGCTCCTCAAACTGGGGATTGAAGTTGAAGCCCATCCAATAGGACATATTGGTAAGCTGGGCGGGATGTACCTGATCCCAAAGATCCGGATCGGCCTTCCACTCTTCGATTATATCGGTGCCGAGGGTGACCTTATCGGTTTCGCCGCGCAGATACAGCTCGGGGCCGTTGGCGGAGGCTTCCTTGTTGTATTTCCATACGAGCTTTTTTATGGAGATTATGTCGCTGTGCCAGTAATTCTCGTTCATGACAAGTACGCGTTGATATTCGGGTTCGAAGGTATCGAAAAGATACGCGCCGCAGTACAGCAGGGTATCGTTGCTGGTGCCGAACTGATCGCCCTGCTTGGCAAGGAAGTCCGCCTGCGCGGGAAACCAGGGGTTAAGGGATACCATCTTGATGAAATAGGGCAGCGGCGCAACAAGGGTGTATTCAACGGTGTAATCGTCAAGCGCCTTTATGCCGACGGTGCTGAAATCGGCGGTAATGCCGTCGTAGTAGTCCTTTGCGCCGGCAATGTTGTGATACAGGGTGTTGGACACCTTGGAGGCATTGGCGGCATTGAGCACATATTCGGCCGCGGCAACAAAGTCACCCGCCTTGACCTCGGCGTATTCTTCGCCTTCATAGGTGTACCACATTACGCCCTTGCGAAGGTGGAAGGTATATACGGTGCCGTCGTCGGAAACGTCCCAGCTTTCGGCAAGGCAGGGCTGCATCACTCCGTAGCGGTCGAATTCCACAAGGCCGTCTACGCACAGCGAGCCGAGCACGGTAACGTCGGTTGCGGTGCTTTGCAGATAGTTCAGCGTGCTTACTTCCGCGGAATACACCTGAGTATAGGTAGTGTATACCTTTTCGGCGTTCTGCGCGGGGGTGTTGGTTTCGGTATTGGTTTGCGCGGGGTCGTTATTTCCCTGCGTGGGGACGTCGGTATTGTTTTGGTTGGGCTCGGTGGCACCTTGACAGCCAAACATGGCAAAAACCATAACGGCCGCAAGCAATAGGGCAGCAAATCTCTTGTACATTGTGATCCTCCTTCTTTTATTGAGCGTTTAGCCATATATTTTTCTATATGACTCTTATGATAATAAATAGATGCAAAAATCATGCCAACCGGAAGGGCAATGAGCAAAATAAAATAAAAATTTGTAAAATCAGCGGAATTTGGAGAAAAACGAAAAGCGGGGAGGTCACCCCCGATCGGCACAATGCCGGAGTGAGAAATAAAAAGCAGAATAAATCGGACGGAATCGTCCCAATAATTCGTCCAATTAAAGGAAAATGGTCGAATGTTGGCTTATTTGCCCATGCGGCGCTGCAGAGCGTCCCTTCCATCGTCGGTTATGCGGGTGCCGCTGCGGCCAAGCTGTCTGCTTATATAATTGCGGCTTTGCAGAACGTCCAGCTTTTTGCGTATTGAGTATTCGCTTAAGCTTATGCCCATGGCTTCCAGCTTTTTCTTAAGCGCGCTGCGGCCTATGTAACCATTGCTCAATACGGACAGTATGGCTATATCGTCACTGTCCAGCACTCCGGCGGCGGTGTGCTGCGGCTGAATATGCTCCGGCAGAGGCATGTCAAAGTCCCGCATCATTGTGTAATACTCCGCGGCGTTTTCAAGCTCTCTCACGTTGCCTGGCCAGTCGTAGCTTTTAAGCCTTGCCGCAAGGTCGTTTGGTATGGACTTTTGCCCTATAAAGCTAAGGAACAGGGGCACTATATCCTCCCTGCGGTCCCTTAGGGAAGCTATGTGGCACGGCAGCACGTTCAGCTGGTAATAAAGATCGCTGCGGAATATGCCCTCCTCCATCTTTGCCATAAGGTTCTGGTTCGTGGCGGCAATAACGCGCACGTCTATATCAATAATGCTGTCCGCGCCAACGCGCATCACCTGCTTTTCCTGCAAAACGCGCAGCAGGCGGGATTGGAGCGCCAGTGGCATATCGCCAATTTCATCCAGAAAAATTGTGCCGCCGTTTGCCTGTTCAAACAATCCTTTCTTGCCGCTTTGCCTTGCGCCTGTGAACGCGCCCCGTTCATAGCCGAACAATTCGCTTTCAAGCAGGCTTTCCGGCAGCGCGGCGCAGTTGACAGCGACGAACGGTTTGTTCCTGCGGGAAGAGGCGTTGTGTATGGATTGCGCAACGAGCTCCTTGCCCGTGCCGCTTTCGCCCTGTATAAGCACGGTTTTATCGGAACGGGAGAACAGCCGCGCGCGGCGTATGCATTCATCCATCACGGCGGAAACGTGCACGATATCATCAAAGCTATGCTTGGCAACAAAGCCTTTCTGGAGCGATTCCTCGCGGGATTTGCGCTCCAGCCGGCGGATATACGTTACGTCGTTGAAAAAATAAAGGTTGTGGTTTATCGTATCGCCAAAGTTAAGCGTTTCGTGGTTAATGAGCATTTCACGCCCGTTAACGTTAAGGGCGAGCGTATCGTTATCCATATTGGCTATGCGCGCCGCCGTTCCTTCCGGAAACACGGCGGATACATAGTCGCGGTTTTCGGTTATCTGCATGCGCAGCAGTTCGTTCATTTTGCCGTTGCTCAGTATTATGCGGCCATCAGGCGCCGTAAGCAGAACGCCCTGCTCTATGTGTTTAAGGATGCTGTTCATATACATGCTTTTTGAAAGCGTGTCCCGGTATTGGCGGGATATTACATCGCGGCAGAGCAGCATATTGAAGTAATTCATAAGCGGGCCGGCAATTTCGGATATGTTCACGTCCATAACATTGCAAAGCGCAAGCACGGTGGAAATGTCTATATGGCGGTTGCCTATGTCTATTATGTTTTCGATATAGCTTGGAACGTACCGGCTTTCGCCCGGGGTTATGGCTATTTTCAGGCTTGGGTCATAATGCCCGGCGGTGTACGGAACATATGTAAGCCCGTCTATATGCAGATCCATCAGCAGCTCTATCACGCCGGACGTGGATTGTTCGGAATCGTTGACCACAAGCACGTTGGTTCCCGGAGGGATCTTTGTTATTTTCTTATAGCCGCTTTCGGATATGGTGCGGGTTGTGCGCACCACCTTGGATTTGCTGGATACCTTGTCCGTAAGGCCGCCTATGTTGTACCAGCGGGTAACAAGAAAGGCGTCCGCCTCCACGGCGTCCAATGACGCTATTTGGGAAGGATATACTATGTCAATATCAACATCGTCGTTAAATACGGCCTTTACATCGTTGAATATTGCCTGCGCCACGCGCTGATTGCCGGTGACTATTACTACGCGCTTTCTTTTCATATGCTGTCCTCGCTTTTTATCCTTACTCTGCATGACGAAGAGGGTATATGCATTTCCTCGCGGTATTTGGCTACCGTCCGCCGGGATATCCTTATGCCGTCCGCTTCAAGCGATTTGGATATTTCGCTGTCGCTCATCGGGTGGGGTTCGTTGACGATAAGGCTTTTTATTTTAAGGGATATATCGTTGCGGCACAGCTCGGCTTCCGGCGTCGCACTAAGCTTTGCTTTGTCAAAAAAGGCAGCCATGCTCAGCACGCCGCGCGGCGTGGAAATATATTTGCCGCGTATCGCGCGGTAAACCGTGGATGGACTCACGTTCAGCCGCTCCGCGGCATAATCTATGCTAAGCGGCCGAATGGGCGCGGAACCGCTGCGCAGCGCCTGCGGCCGGCTTTCCGCTATAAGCTGCGCTATGCTCATCAAGGTGTCGCGCCGCTTTTGTATGCAGCCTATTATCCATTTTGCGGAGTCGGTCTTTTCTTTTATGTATGCCTTTGTTTCGGCATCGGTATTCGAATCCGAAATCAGCAGCGAATAATAATCGTTTAAGCCTATATTGGCGTAGCGGTCGTCCGGATAAACTGCGGCGTATTTTTGCGCAGCGTTATCGTAATGCAGCTCTATATCCGCAACGGCGTAATTTGTATAATTACTGTGGCCGAAGCCGTTGCCGGGCTTGGGCTGAAGTTTGGTCATTTTCTTAAACGCTGCTTCTATGCGCTTAACGGGAAGATTCAATTCCTTCGCAATGTGCTTAAACTGCCCGCGGCATAAGCGGGGCATATAATCATGCGCCAATGTGTAAAGAAGGGAATCGCTTTCCTTGTTCCGTGCCAATTGTAATTGCAAACATTCGCCAAGGCTGCGCGCGCCCACGCCCGCCGGCTCAAGGGACTGTATTATTTCAAGCGCATTATGTATGCAGGCAGGGCTGTATTTTTCGTTAAGACAATCGATATTTTCCGGAACATAGCCGTTTTCATCCATGCTGCATATTATATAAACCACGGCGGAACGGGCGGATTCATCCAGTTTAAGGGAAGCGATCTGCTCCAGCAAAAACGCTTCCAGCGTTTTTCCGGCGCTTTGCTGTGAATATCTATCGAAGGCATCCTGCCTTTCCGCATCCCAATCGCTGTAATGCGTGAAATGCTCTGGCGGCGAGAGCAGCTCTATCAGCGGATTTTCGCGCATGGCGTCGTCCACATATCGGTTTATTTCATCCATATTCATGGCTAAAATATCCATATATTGATACATGCGCTGGCCGATTATTTGTCGCTGTTCCTGACTTTGACGCAATCCCATGGCATAACCTCGTGAAACATAGTGGTTAGTTATTCCGTACTTTTATATTACCGCATATATACACAGGATTGCAAGGGCATTCACCCTTACTTGCTTTGCAATAAAATAGCGCGCCATTGCGCGGCAGATGCATTAAGCATACAATATATTCGGTTAAAAATAAATAGCAGATAATAAAAAACTACCTGCTAAATAATAAGGAGTAAACATGGCTATATACCTGCGCGGGCTCATGATGGGGCTTGCATACGTTGCGCCGATAGGCACGCAGAATCTTTTTGTTATAAATACGGCCGTTACGCAGCCGAAAAAGAAGGCGTTCCTTACGGCGCTGATAATAACCTTTTTTGATATATCGCTCAGCCTTGCGTGCTTCTTCGGCGTGGGTGCGCTGATGGAGGCGCTGCCGTGGCTTAGGAAGGGCGTGCTGGCGATAGGCAGCCTTATAATAATATGGATGGGTATTGGGCTGATACGCTCAAAATCCGGCCTTGCGGGCGATGCGGATACGGGCATACCGCTGCTGAAAACGGCGGCGATAGCGTTCACGGTAACGTGGATAAACCCGCAGGCACTCATTGACGGCACAATGCTGCTGGGTGCGGCGAGCGCAACGCTTACCGCGGGCGAAAAATTGCCGTTTGTTATAGGGTTCACGAGTGCGTCGGTAATATGGTTTTTCGGCGTTACCGCGGCAATATCCCTGTTCAGCGGGAAAATAACGGATAAGCTGCTGAGAATAATAAACATAGTCTGCGGCGCGATAATGGTGTTCTACGGACTCAGGCTTGTTTATAGTTTCATCCAATTGATGGGCTGGGCATAAAAAGCGGGGCTTGCGCCTTTGACAAATCCATGCGATGTGATATCATTATATATAAAAGGATATATAAGATGTTGCAAGAGAAAGAGAGAGCATGGAATTGGAACAGGTAAGCAAGGAAAAAGAGAAGGTTCACCGAGGAATTAAGCGACATATTAAGCGCGCCGATTCGGACATGACGAGCGGATCGATATGGAGGCTGCTGATAACATTTGCGCTGCCGCTGGCGGCGGGATTGCTGTTTCAGCAGCTTTATAATACTGTGGACACAATCGTTGTGGGCAAGTTTGTGGGTAAAGAGGCGCTGGCGGCTGTCGGCAGCACAAGCAGCATAATAAACATGCTGGTCGGGCTATGCTCCGGCCTGTCCATGGGCGCAAGCGTTGTTATATCCCAATCCTACGGCGCGAAGGACTACGTTCGGCTGCACGACGCGGTGCATACAACAATACTTGTTACGATAATAATGAGCGTTATCGCCACGGGCGTTGGCATGGCGATAGTTGACCCGATGCTCACGATGATGAGCACGCCGGACGACGTTTTCGGCGCGGCGCACGATTATTTGACCATATATTTTGCGGGCATATCGGGACTGTTTATATACAACATGGGCTCGGCCATACTGCGCGCCGTGGGCGATTCAAGGCGGCCGCTGTATTTCCTTATATTCTCGGCCGTGCTGAACGTTATACTGGACCTTGTGTTCGTAATAGTGTTCAAAATGGACATTGCCGGCGCGGCATATGCAACAATAGTCAGCCAGTTCCTTTCGGCGGCGCTTGTGCTGTTCGTGCTTACGCGCTCCGCCGGGCCGTATGCCATACATTGGGGCCACCTTTGCATAAAGGGTAATATATTAAAGCAGGTGCTGTCCATAGGCTTGCCCTCTGGCGTGCAGCAGGGGTTGACATCGTTTTCAAATGTGTTCGTGCAAAGCTATGTGAATGCGTTCGGTTCGGACTGCATGGCGGGCTGGTCAAGCTACAACAAGCTGGACGTATACGCGCTGGTTCCGGCGCAGAGCATAGCCATGGCGTCCACAACGTTCGTCGGTCAGAACTACGGCGCAAGGAAGCTTGAGCGCGCTCGGCAGGGCGTTAAGCAGGCGCTTATAATGAGCATATCCATGACCATATTCCTTTGCGCGCTGCTGCTTATATTCAGGGATCAGCTCCTTACGCTTTTCACCAATGATTCGCTTGTTATACAATACGGCTCACGCTTCATCGGCATGATAGCGCCGTTCTACTTCTGCACCTGCTTCAATCAAACGTTTGCGGGCGCGATGCGCGGCATAGGCAAGGCCAAGGTGCCCATGATAGTGATGCTGTCCTCGTTCGTGGTATTCCGCCAGATATTTCTTTACGTCGGCACAAAGCTCGGCGGCGGATTCGTGCTGGTGTCGCTCGCGTACCCGATGGGCTGGGTGGTTTGCAGCATAGCCATGTATGTATGCTATAAGCGCAGCGCCCTGTGCCATCCTGAAAAGGCGCAGTTTGCCGCGGCAGACACGGCAAAGGACGGGAACACGGAGGATGCGATAGAAACCGCTGATGAGGGAATAGAGTAAGCGCGCTTACGCGCGCGGTGAAATCCGTTCTTACGAACGGGTGAAATATTGCTTTAGCAATGTGAAATATGGCTGCGCCATGTGAAATCCGCCTTGCGGCGGGTGAGGTTCGGAGTTGAGCGCCGCCAGTGGCGGATGAAGCGAAACGGAGAACGGGCA
>OLSD01000635.1_pt1 | contig 33698 bp, 19 predicted proteins | sample 1672211 | NCBI WGS metagenome assembly OLSD01 (sample SAMEA3136659, study PRJEB25190) | human gut metagenome | reverse complement strand
ACTCAAGAATTTCGCACCAAAGATTTTGTTGTGCGCTCAGCTCATAGTATTGAGCATTAGAGATGCAAATATTGTGTCGGATGACATGCCTTAATACGCAAGTTTTGCATACCTTTGTAGAATATAAGAACGGAATGTATAACAAGTATTAAAGAAAAATCAGAATGCAAGACTTTGCTGCAATAGATTTCGAGACTGCCAACTACGCGCGGTCGTCTGTTTGCTCGGTTGGCGTTATCATAGTGCGTGGCGGTGAGGTGGTGGATAAGTTCTACTCGCTTATCAAGCCCGAACCTGAGTATTATAATTACAGGTGCACTCAGGTGCATGGTCTCACCGCTGCTGACACCGACGCTGCGCCCGTCTTCCCCGAAGTATGGGCACAGATTGAGCCGAAGCTACGCTTGTCTGCCGATGAGCAGAAGCGGTTAGGAAGTGAGTATCTGCCGCTTGTGGCTCATAATAAGGCGTTTGACGAGAGTTGTCTGAAAGCCGTCTTTCGGGTATATCAGATGGATTATCCCGATTATCCTTTCTTCTGTACGCTCGTCCGTTCTCGCAAGGTTTGGCCACAGGGACATCACAATCTGGACATTATAGCGGCACGCTGCGGTTATGATCTGACACATCATCATCATGCACTGGCGGATGCTGAAGCCTGTGCAAAAATTGCGTTGGAAATACTATAATATCCTTCTGATTGTGAAAGAATTGGAGGTTTATAAGGCATGGAAAAGTTAGGGGTGAGAGTGGGGTTACTCTATCCCTAACTTTTCCATTTTATTGTATATGGTCTTTCGGTCTATTCCGAGCAGTCGTGCTGCCTTTGCCTTGTTGCCATTGGTCTGTTGCAGGGCGGCTACGATGCGTGAACGTTCTGAGTCTTCGTCGTACAGGGCTGTTACTGGGGCTGGCTGCGTCGGTCCCATAGCGAGTGTCAGCTCTGTGGGGGTGATGAGATTGCCGCGGGTGAGGAGTACGGCGCGTTTCACGACGTTGTTAAGTTCGCGCAGATTGCCGGGCCATGAGTGGGAGGCAAGCAGTTCGGCTGCAGCCGAATCGAAACCTTCCACCGAGCGGTTCAGCTCCTCGTTGGCGTGGCGCATGAAGAGGTCGGCAAAGAGGAAGAGGTCGGTGCCGCGCTCCGAGAGCTTAGGCATGTAGATGGTGAACTCGTTGATGCGGTGATAGAGGTCTTCGCGGAATCGTCCCTCGCTTACGGCATCGGCAAGGTTCTCGTTTGTGGCGCAAACCAGGCGTATGTCGATGGGAATCTCCTCCGTGCCACCGACCGGTCGGATGCGGCGTTCCTGCAAGGCGCGAAGCAACTGCACCTGCACGTCGTAGCTCAGATTGCCCACCTCGTCGAGGAACAGCGTGCCACCGTTAGCCGCTTCGAAGGCGCCGCGCTTGTCCGTATCGGCACCCGTGAACGAACCTTTCTTATGACCGAAAAATTCTGATGCAGCCACATCGCGTGGTATGGCGCCGCAGTCAAGGGCGAAGAACGGTCGGTCATGTCGCGGGCTGAGGTCGTGAATGCGGTGTGCCACATATTCTTTTCCCGTGCCCGAAGCTCCGAGTATCAGTACGGACATCGGGGTGGGCGCCACAAGTTCCACGTAGCTATAGAGCTGTCGCGACGCCTCACTCTTTCCTTCTATGTAACGTGGCGCGGTTTCCGAATTTTGAGTTTTGAGTTTTGAAATTTGAGTTTTGGGCGTTGGATTTACTTGCTGAGCATTCTGATCCATCGCATCGTTGATCTTCTGCAACAGGATGTCGGGCTGCACGGGTTTGGCAATATAGTCTGCTGCTCCCGACTTCATTGCAAGGACAGCGTTTTGCACTTCAGCGTAATTGGTCATTACGATGAAGGGGGCATAAATGTTGTGTTCGTGCATCCATGCGAGCAGACGCAGTCCGTCATGGTCGGGCAGACGCAGGTCTGAGAGCACAAGGTCAACTCCGTCGTTAGGCGAGAGCAGTTTCACGGCAGCTCCCACCGACGTGGCCTTGTCAACCTCGAATCCCTTCTTGCGCAACCAAGTCTGTAGCATTGTGCCAAAAGCAATGTCGTCTTCTACTATTAATATATGTGGCATATCTCAATATATAGTGTATCCTTAATATCTTCTACGAAGCAGAAATCTTCTGCAAAGTTATAGGTTTTTTATTTGTTTGAGCCTTTCTACGAGCTGAATTGTAAGTTTCTCACGCTCTTTTTCTTCTGTTTCGCCGATATGTTCGGGCGTAAGCGGCGTCACCCAACTGTTCTTTCCCGGCTGTATCATCTCCAGCAGAGGCATGGCCTTGTGTGCCGCCTTGGCTATCTGGTCTGCGTCGGAAACGTCTTTCAGCATATCGAGATATTCATCTATCGACTTGTGTATGTCGTCGATAATCTGTCGTTCGGCTTCCGGGTCGCCGTCGGTGAAGGGCAGTAGGGCAGAGCGTAGGCTGTCGGTTTCCGTGGCGGTGCTTTCCGCTTTCACCTTTACTATGATGCCGGTAAGCTGACAGATGGTTGCGGCGAGAGTCTGCACGTTGAACGGCTTGAACAGGCAGGCGTCGAAGCCGTCCTTGCGAAGCTGAGGCATTATGCTTTGTTCGTGGGCGGTCATTGCCACGAACGTTGCTGTCATGTTGCTGCGTATGCGTCGCATGATTTCACTACCGTTCATCTCCGGCATCTCTATGTCCGTGAAGACAATACGTGGCTTCATCTCGTTGGCGAGACGTATGGCTTCGTTGGCATGTGTGGTGGTGACGACGTTGAGGCTTATGCCTTCCATTCGTGAGAACATCTCTGTGAGCAACTGCTGCTGCAGCTTGTCGTCGTCGACGATAAGCACGGATATCTCCTTAGCGTTATGGGATACGGTGGCGGCTTCCTCAAATTTATTATTATCTATCTTGGCTGTAGCTATTACGGGTGCGCTATTGGCAAGCACTTCCACAGGAATAACAACCTTAAACTTCGATCCGCTGCCCTTGCGCGAACTGACGTTGATGGTTCCGCCGAGCATCTGCACTATCTCGCGTGTTATGGACAGTCCCAGACCTACGCCCTCCTTGCCTTGTGCGCCGGGCAGACGGGTGAATGCAAGGAAGACGCGCTGCTGTTCCTCCGGCGTCATTCCGCATCCCGTGTCCGTAACGCTGATGGTCAACCGTGCGTTAGCCACAGCCACGGTTACGGTCACCTCGCCCTTGTCGGTGTATTTAATGGCGTTGCTCACCAGATTGTTTACCACCTGCTTTATGCGGAACGCGTCCGAACGACACATCATCGTGTCCTCCACGCGTATGTCCGCCGTCAGACGCAGATGCTTTGCCATGGCTTGCGGTTGCATGCCGTCCGTACACTCGCGCACAAGCGAAGCCGGCGCAAAGCTCACCTCATGCAGTTCCGCCTTGCCGCTCTCCAGCTGGTGATAGTCCAGCAGGGCAGATACGAGCTGTAGCAGATGCTTTGACGATCCGGCAATGCTCTGCAGATAGCCCACGGCTTTGGGGCGGTCAACATATTCGCTGAGCAGGTCGATGAATCCGGCTATTGACGCAGCCGGAGCCTTGATGTCGTGCGTGATGGTCAGCAGCAGACGTTCGCGCTGTTGCATTATACGTTCGGTTTCCGCTTTAGCCTCAAGGATGCGGTTGCGGTCGCGACGTTCCCGGCGTATGTCTCGCAGGATGTAGACCACGAGAATGGCTGCCGAGAGAATGGCGAGCAGTCCGAGTCCGACTATCCTTATAATCATAGCCCGTCGTGAACTTATGGCTTTGTTGATGGTCTTGAGCAGGGCGTTGTGCTCGTCGGTCTGGATGTCCTCAAGCAGTTGCTCCGTGCGCCACGCCAGCTGAATGCTCACCAGCTGCAGTTGGTTGTTGCGGTTGGCTATTATTTCCTGTCGTTGTCCGCGCGCCCGTTGTTCGTCATGATGGATTTCGGCGAGGGCGTTAGCCACGGAGTCGGCGATGTTTAGTCTGTGATTGACGGTGTCGGTGGGCTGTTTGTATATGTGCGTCATGCCCACGGTGTCAGAGTGTTGGCGTCGGAAAGCGTCGCCCAACCGTCTGAAGAATCCGCGTCTGCTCTTCACTATCTCGTACACCGTCTCGTGCTGTTCGCGTCGTTCTTCCGTCTTTGGATTGATTACCACGGAGTCAGTTCCGCTGTGCAGCGCCCGCAACTTATTTGAGAAGTAGATGTCGCGGCTGTCCTTGCCCAGTTCTGCCATTACGAGCAGCGTGTTCTCGCGTTTGCAGTTGAGGAGATCAATGAGCGAGTCGAGTCGCTGCTGCTTCATGCTGTCAGAGAGCAATGGGCGCAGTTGGCGTGCCTTGTCCATGGAGTTGTTGATGGCATGGCTGAAGCGTTGCCACTCGCCGGCGTTGCCGAGCAGTATGGAGCGTTCGGCATTGCCCGTCTCGAGCATCGAATAGACCAGAGAGTCCACGATGTCGCGACGTGCCAGAAGCCTTTCGGAAGCGCGGTTGACGGCTGTCAACGATCGGGTGTTGTCATAAATCATCCATGTGGCTGACAACAACACAATGGCAAGAAGCCCATAGCCGACAAGAATCTTTATACGAGTGCTGAACATGTCTTACTTCTTTTCTATTACCCAATTTTCAATATTCCTGGTAGTGCTATCGAAGTTGATGCCAACCTTTGTTATCGGCTTACCGCTTAGCGCAAAGCGTTTGTGATAGTTCTTCAGGTTGATTTGCTGCATCGCCGATTGTGCATTCTTGTCCAACTTGATTTCCAACAGGAACAGGTCTGTATGGGTGAGCAATACGATGTCAACTCTGCCATTGGGGGTATGAACCTCAACGTCCACTAAATAGTCTGTAAGCAGGGAGAAGATTATGAAGAGCATCTGCTGGTAATGTCCCTCGTAATTGGTGTTGTTGCAGTAAGGAACTGTTCCCAAGAATGTTTGGAGCAAAGTTAAAGCTTCCTCCATATCCTGCTTGTCCAATGCTTGTGCTATACGACGGGCAGTATTGGTTGTCGCAAGTGTGTTCTGTGTGACGTATGACGGAATAAGTGCTTTGGTCAGTCCCATTTTTACCTCTTTGTTAGGTACATCCAGAACATAATAGTTGTAGTCTTCATTATATTCCTTGATGGTAATGTACCCGCTTTGGTAGAGCAGAGGCATTATGGTCGGCATATTCTCCGTAGGAGCATCAAACTCGCTGGCATCAGCCTCCATACGTGTGATGATGTCTGTAGGAACCACCTTATATTTACGCATCATATTGATGAGATAAGTAGGAGTGCCGGAAGTGAACCAATATGAGTCGAACTTGTTTTCAGCCAAGCAATTAAAGAGACTGTATGGATTGAAGATATCGGGTGAGAATCTTGTGAAATGATAGCCGTCATAATTATCTTTCAGCTTGTCGATGACTTGATCTTTTGTTATGCTTCTTTTAAGGGCAAGTTCTTCGATGTCTTCAGCCATCTGTGATAGTAGTTCTTCTTTGGTAATGCCACAGATGCCAGCATAATCATCATTCATGGATATGTTGGTAATGTTGTTCAGTTCGCTGAATATGCTTACTTGCGAGAACTTGGTTATGCCCGTCAGAAAGACAAAGCGTAGTTTTGCTTCGCTATATTTCAAGGGACTATAGAAGTTGCGCATAATATTGCGCAAGGTTTCCAGTTGCTCTTGTTCATGAGCCACATCCAGCATTGGTGCGTCATATTCATCAATAAGCACAACCACTTGTTTGCCCGATTTCTCGTATGCCGCATTGATAAGTTCTGTCAGTCGGTTGTTGGCATCTATTTGTGGTTGGATGATACCCCATTTCTTCTCTTCTGTTTCCAGAATGAATCCGAGATATCTCTCCAACTGCTCCTTTTCCATGTGTTTGCCTCCACTCAAATCAAAGTGGAGCACAGGATATTCCGTCCACTCCTTTTCCTTTTTTTCGATGGCAAGACCTTTGAACAGGTCTTTCTTGCCTTCAAAGTAACTTTGGAGAGTGGTCAGAAGCAGAGATTTTCCAAAACGGCGTGGACGTCCCAAGAAGAAATATGTTCCGCTGGTGTGGGTGAGGCGGTAAACATATTCCGTCTTGTCGATATAGAGTTTGTCTTCCTTGCGGATTCGCTCGAACGTCTGTATGCCTAATGGATATAACTTATGTGCCATAATCTTCGATATTTGTATTTTCACCGTAAATTTACAATTATTATTTGATATGTGCTAATAATAGGACGTGGTTTTGTATATATGAAAACGAAAAAAGCCTGTATCTCTTGCTCACGCAAGACGATACAGGCTGAAGCGGTTTGGGGTATTTGGCAATTATGTCAGGAAAGATCAGAACTTTCCCTGCTCGCCGAGATAGCTGTCCTTAAAGCCGAGGAAATAAAGCACGCCGTCGATGCCGATGGTGTTGAGGCTCTGCTTTGCGTTAGCCACCACACGCGGTTTGGCATGGAAGGCGATGCCAAGTCCGGCTTCGCCCAGCATAGGCAGGTCGTTGGCTCCGTCGCCCACGGCAATGGTCTGCGCGAGGTTCACCTTCTCCACCTGTGCGATGAGCTTCAGCAGTTCTGCTTTTCGGTGTCCGTCCACTATCTCGCCGACGTAACGTCCCGTCAGAATGCCGTTGTCGTCCACCTCCAGTTCGTTGGCGTATACATAGTCGATGCCGTACTTGCGCTGCAGGAACTCGCCGAAATACGTAAATCCGCCACTGAGAATGGCAATCTTATATCCGCATCGTTTCAGCACAGCCATCAGGCGGTCCACTCCCTCCGTGATGGGCATCTTTTGGGCGATTTCCTCGAACACCCTTGAGTCGAGTCCCTTCAGCAGCGCCACACGGCGTGTGAAGCTCTCCTTGAAGTCGATTTCGCCTCTCATGGCGCTCTCCGTGATGGCTTTCACCTCGTTGCCCACGCCGGCACGCTCAGCCAGCTCGTCTATGCACTCGGTCTGAATGAGCGTTGAGTCCATATCGAAGCAGATCAGTCGGCGCATACGTCGATACATATTGTCCTTCTGGAAAGAGAAGTCAATCTCCATTTCCGAAGAAATCTTCATCAGTTCCTCCTGCATGAGAGTGCGGTCAGTGGGCGTGCCACGGAGCGAGAACTCGATGCACGCCCTACGGTTTTGCTCCGGGTGCTTGATGCTCATACGTCCGGTGAGTCGTAGGATGGAGTCGATGTTGAGTCCCTGCTTTGTGATAATCTTTGTGGCAGCCTCAATCTGCTTTGCCGAAAGGCTACGTCCGATGAGCGTGAGGATATATCGGTTCTTGCCCTGCTGGCCCACCCACATCTCATACTGGTCGTCCGTTACTGGCTCGAAGCCTATCTGCACGCCCAGCTCAGTGGTCTTGAACAGCAGCTCCTTCATCACCTGACCGGAGTCGTCCTCGCTGATACGGATGAGGATGCCCAGAGAAAGAGTGGAGTGGATGTCAGCCTGGGCGATGTCCAGGATCTTCGCATCCTTGCTTGCAAGAATCTCCATTATCGATGCGGTAAGACCAGGACGGTCATTACCAGTTATTCTGATCAGAATCTGTTCTTCCTTAATGTCGGTTGTTTCCATTTATTATATTAATATACTGTATTTTTTCGCTTATTTTACTCTATTACCCATTCCGTAATGTTGTTTGATTTTCCGTCAACGCTGAAGTTTATACCAATCTTTGTAACCGGTAGCCCTTCAAGTGAGAAGCGGTCAGAGTAGCCACGGCTCTTTATCTGCTCAAGGGCTTCCTTTGCAGACCCGTTAAACTTCAGTTCCATGATGTATATGCGACTCTTTGTTCGTATTGTGATGTCAATGCGGCCCGTGTGGGTGCGCTGTTCCACCTCCATACGGTAGTTAGAGAGAATGGAGAAAATCACGAACATCAACTGCTGGTAATGTCCTTCGTAGTTGGTATTGTCGCAATATGGCACTGTGGCAAGAAACTCTTTCAGCATAGACAAAGCCCCGTCCATATTGTCGCGATTTATCAATGCCGACATTTTTGCGATAGTGGTATTGCCCATTTGTGAGAACTTGCCAAGATAGTGTGGCATAAGGTTACGGAACAGTCCGACGCGTATTTCCTTGTTTGGAATGCCGAGCGTGTAAAGTTTGGTGTCGGGGTCGTATGCCTTGATGGTGAAGTATCCGCTCTGATAGAGTAGTGGCATAATGTTGCTCATTGTCTCCGTAGCGGCATCGAAGTCGGCCTTGTCAGCATCCATCTCCTCACCAAGATCAGCCGGAAGGAAATCATACTTGCGCATCATCTCTATAAGATAAGAAGGCGTGCCTGATCCGAACCAGTAAGCATCTATTTTCCCGTCGGCAAAACAGTTGAGCAGGCTGTACGGATTGAATACGTCTGGACCAGGCCATGTGAAATGGTAGCCGTCATAATTCTCCTTCAGACTCTCGATGGTTTGCTGTCGAGAAAGCGACATTTTCTTGGCTAACGCATCAATATCTTCGCTCATCTGTGTCTGTAGTTCGTCTAACGTTATGCCGCATATTCCGGAATATGGTTCGTCCATACTTATGTTCTTGATGTTGTTCAGCTCGCTGAAGATGCTGAGTTGCGAGAACTTGGTTATGCCGGTAAGGAATACGAAGCGTAGGTATGGTTCGTTGAGTTTCAGCGGACTGAAGAAGTTGCGGATTATCTGGCGCAGTTCATTTAGATTCTCCTCTTGATGCACCACGTCAAGCAACGGTGCGTCATATTCGTCAATGAGCACGACAACCTGCTTGCCAGTCTGCTGATATATGGTATTGATGAGGTTGGAAAGTCGTATGTTAGGGTCTATCGAATCAGAAATAACTCCATACGGTTTCTCGTTAAGTTCCAGAATATAAAGCAGATATCGGTTAAGCTGTTCCTTGTCCATGTGCTTGCCTCCACTCATGTCAAAGTGGAGCACTGGGTAGTCCGTCCATTCCTTTTCAAGTTTTTCTATGGCAAGTCCTTTAAACAGTTCTTTCTTACCCTCGAAGTAGCTTTTGAATGTAGATACAAGCAATGACTTTCCGAATCGTCTTGGTCGACTCAGAAAAAAATATTTACCGCTTGATGCTATGCGATATACATATTCTGTTTTGTCAATATACAGCATATTTCGCTCTCGTATTTCCGAGAACGTCTGTAAACCTAAAGGATAAAGTTTCATTGCCATAATATCTGTTGTTTTGCTTGTTTATGCAAAGTTAACGAAAGTCTTTCAGAAAAAGCCTGATTTTATAATGAATAGTCATTTGTTTTTGTACTTTTGCATCATTATAATTTTTTTGTAAACAAAAAGTAATAACATGAACACAACGCATTTACTTAAGAAAGCCTTATTGCTTGTTGCCTTCCTGATGTTGCTTGTCGCTACTACGGCACAAGCCAAGCGAGTGGTTGAGCGACCTTACTTCTTAGGCTCAAACAATCATAAATTTGAGATAGAACGTGTGACGCTCGACAAGAAGGCTACCCTTCTCGACGTGAAAATATATCAGGCGAGTGGAGACGTTGGTATCGATTCGCATGCCTCTATTATGGCAAATGGAGTGAAATATGACTATATAGGCAGCAAGCAGTTGCCTAAAGGTGTATTTGTGAAAGTGCCCGAATGTGGATATGTTGCAGCCACATTGCGTTTTAAGCCAATGCCCGAGTCAACAACAGAGTTCGACTTTCGTGAAATAGCCGACAATTCAGGTTGGAACATTTATGGAGTGCGTCTCGATGGCAAGCGTCCGCAGGCCGACATTCCACAACACTTACTGCAGCAAGCACCGGATAAGAACAGCAAGTTGCCGTCAACCGACCTTAATCTTGGTAAGACTGTTGTAGATGTGCGCTTGCTTGGATATAAACCAGAATACAAGACCACGCTTGATATTATTGTGGATAATTGGTTCTCGCCACTACGCATGCCATTCAAACATGACTCTATAAGCGTAGATGGCACTTGTCGAGTCAGCGCCAATGCGGTATTGCCAACTGTAGCAACAATATGCGTAAACAGAACGGAGATACCATTCCTTGCTGTACCTAATGACACAACAACCGTGACCATCGACCTGACAACACTTACCCTTGCTGCTACACACCTTTTTGCAAATGATTCTGACGTCAAGAAATATGTATGGTTTGAAGGCAAACACGCAGCTGTAGATACCGAATTGCAGGGCGTAAAGACTATGCTTGATGTGTTTGGCTATACTTTCTATGATGATATCTGCGGAATGACTCCATTGCAATACCGCGATTATGTGCAGCAAAGTTATGAACGACTATTGGCAGCCATCAATTCAAATGCAGCTATTGGCACCGCCACCAGAACATTGGCGCAGAGTATCCTGTCTATGAATTATGCCTCGGCTTTGTTTGGCTTTGAGAACAATATATCTATGGCTCCAATGATATCTGGTAAGAGGGGAGTGCCACGTGCCGACATGAGTATCGACACCGTGTCTTACTTCAAGCCGCTGGAGCAACTCGCTGTACTTCATTCAAAGAATCAGCGTTACTATTATTATCTAACCGACTTCACGTCAGCTCTTTGTCGTCAATATATGTCTGCCGACTCGTTGCTTGACGATATCGCTGTGGGCAAGCGTCTAAGCCGTTCGTTCAACCGCAAGCGTCCTCTTACCGAGCAACAGATGGCAGTGGCTCATGACAGCATTGCCAACGGCATGGTGCGCGAATTGCTTTTTGCCAACAACGAAGACCTGAAGTCTCAGCTTGCTTCAGCCGACAATATTCTTGCTGAACTTAAAAAATCAGTCAATCAAAATTCTACATTTAGTATTATTGACATAGACCCCAAGATGTCTGCTGAACAGATATTGCCCACGATTATTAATAAGTATAAAGGCAAAGCTGTGCTCATTGATTTCTGGAACACGTGGTGCATGCCGTGCAGAGCAGCTATGTCGGCAATTCGTCCATTGAAAGAGCAAATGACTGATGTCGTTTATGTATATATAGCCGATGCTTCGTCGCCTGTAGGCAAATGGGGTGAGATGATAAAGGCAATAAGTGGTGTGCATGTGCGATTGACCGAAGAACAGGCAGATGCCCTTGCCGAACTCTATAAGTTCTCAGGCATCCCTACGTATTTCGTTGTAAATAAAGAAGGAAAGATAACCTATCAGAAAACAAGCTTTCCGGGAGTGGAGAAGTTGAAAGAGCAGCTTATGTCTGCCATGCAATAAGTTTCCACGATTGGTTCTGCATGCAGATAGAGCTGCTATTAGGAATTATAATGCTGCCTTGCGTAACTTTTGCTCTATGTATGCTATGAAGTTGGATATATTTTGCTATTTTTGTAGCTTAAAATATCTTGCTTAATAACAACCTTTACAACTTATGTCACTTTGGGATAGAATCTTAGATACGATAAATATAGGTGGTGCTTCAAGCTCTTCCGACAACTACATTACGTCATTAAGGCGTGATGCAGACAGCTATGCCTTTGTGGATGTGGAGGTTGGCGTAAAGAATCATAAGATTCAGGACATAGGAGCGTTGCGTCATGACGGGGCTACTTTTCACAGGAATTCTAAGGCTGACTTACTGAATTTCTTGTCTGATATAGATTTTGTGTGTGGTCATAACATTGTGCATCATGACGCTAAGTTTCTGTTTGGCGACAAGAGGCAGCGATGGGCGCTTGTTGACACTTTGTATATGTCGCCCTTGTTGTTCCCCGAACGACCCTACCATCGGCTTGTGAAGGACGACAAGCTGATGAGCGATGAGATGAACAATCCCGTGAACGACTGCGAGAAAGCCCGCTCACTACTCTTTGATGAGATTGCCCGTTGGCGCAGTCTGTCAGAACGCAGGCAGCGCATTTATGCTTCTTTGCTTGCGGACATTGAGGAGTTTAATGGTTTTATGCAGATGGTTGGAGCTGAGACAGGCTCAAATAATCAGATTGCAGAGCTGATATGCGAAGAGTATGACGGAAAGATTTGCGCCAATGCCGATATCCGTAGGTTGGCAAGAAAATATCCTTGTGGATTGGCTTATGCTTTGGCCCTGATTGATACTACGGACCAGCGGTCGGTCACTCCGGCTTGGGTGCTGTTTAATTATCCCGAGGTGGAGCATGTCATACGTCAGCTTCGCCACACGCGCTGTGCTGTGGGGTGCGAATACTGTGACCGGCAACTTGACGCCCGCTATAACTTGAAGCGTTTCTTCGGTTACGACTCGTTTCGTACATACGACGGCGAGCCGTTGCAGGAAAATGCAGTACGTGCTGCCATTGACGGAAATTCGCTGTTAGCTATATTTCCGACAGGAGGAGGCAAGTCGCTTACGTTTCAGCTGCCTGCATTGATAGAGGGCGGCAGCGTACGCGGACTGACCGTTGTGATATCGCCTTTGCAGTCGCTCATGAAGGACCAGGTGGATAATCTTGCCGACCGTGGCATAACAGAAGCGGTGACAATCAACGGATTGCTCGATCCTATATCACGCTCGCTTGCCATAGAGCGTGTGCAGAGCGGTGACGCTTCACTGTTGTATATATCCCCCGAGATGCTTCGCTCGAAGACCATAGAGAAGATACTCATGGCTCGTCATGTGGTGCGATTTGTCATTGACGAGGCACATTGCTTCTCGGCTTGGGGACAGGATTTTCGTGTTGACTATCTGTATATAGGCAGGTTTATAAAGGAATATCAGGAGCGTAAAGGTGGCGGCACACGCATACCTGTGTCGTGTTTTACGGCAACTGCAAAGCAAAAGGTGGTTCAGGATATTTGCGACTACTTCAAGCATTGGCTAAACGTCGACCTGAAGCTTTTCGCATCGTCGGCTTCAAGAAAGAATCTGCGCTATAAGGTGATACACGTCGATACTGACGAGGACAAGTATGGTCAGCTGCGCGAACTTGTAAGAATGGCGTCATGCCCGACCATTATATATGTGTCGCGCACGAAGCGCACACACGAACTTGCCTCAAAGCTCACTCGTGACGGAATGAAGGCTCTGCCGTTCAACGGTAAGATGGATTCTGACGAGAAGATAAAGAATCAGGATGAGTTTATGTCGGGTAGGGTGGACATCATCGTTGCGACATCGGCTTTCGGCATGGGCGTCGACAAGAGCGACGTTGGACTTGTCGTGCATTACGACATATCAGATTCGCTTGAGAACTACGTGCAGGAAGCTGGACGTGCTGGACGCGACCCCAATCTTACGGCACAATGCTTTGTGCTGTACAGCGACAACGACCTTGACAAGCATTTTATTCTGTTAAATCAGACAAAACTCAGTCTTAGTGAGATACAGCAGGTGTGGCAAGCCGTAAAGAGCTTTACACGTCAGCGTCAGCGTGTGTGTTGTTCGGCACTCGAAATAGCACGTCAGGCAGGTTGGGACGACTCGGTGTCGGACATTGAGACACGTGTACGCACCGCTCTTTCGGCACTTGAGCAGAGCGGCTACATAGAGCGTGGCAACAATGTGCCGCACGTTTATGCTACGGGCATAACTGTGAAGAACATGGATGAGGCTCGTCAGCGCATCTCTGCTTCTTCGTTGTTTGAGAAGGATGAGGCGGAGAAGGCTGTGCGCATAATAAAGTCGCTGATTTCGCAGAAGCACATCTCAAAGGCACAGGATTCGGAGGCAGAGTCGCGTATTGACTATCTCGCAGACATTCTTGGCATGAACAAGAAGGAGATTGTGTCTGCCGTGGAACGTATGCGTCAGGAAGGAATACTCGCTGACAGCAAGGACATTTCGGCTTATATGCAGGATGTGGGCTCGGAGCGCAAGGCTAAAAATCTACTTGAGTATTTCGCTCAACTTGAGGAATACATAATAAAGCATATTCCAGACGAATCGCTGCGCATATCTTATAAGCAGCTTAACGACAATGCTGTGCGCGACGGGCTGGATAGGTCGACTGAGAAGAACATCCGAACATTGCTCTACTTCCTTGTAGTGAAAGGCTATACTCGTAAGAAGGAAGATGTGTCGCGCAATATTGTAGTAAGACGACAATCGGATATGGAGTTGACATTGAAGCGATTTGAAAAACGATTGAATATCTGTCGTTTTGTTGTGGACTGGCTTTACCGTATGGCTGAGAGCATGGACGATGAGGCAAAGAAGAGCGGGGCAGTACAGTTTTCGGTCGTAGAGCTTCTTAATGACATTAAGGCAGAAGGCCAACAGCTGTTCTTCGATACTTCAGAGCTACAGTTGGAGGACATGGAGAAGGCGTTGCTATATCTCTCCAAGATAGGTGCGCTTAAGCTTGAAGGAGGATTTCTGGTGCTCTATAATGCTATGGACATTCGCCGACTGAAGGACAATCGCCTACGCTATAAGCAGGACGACTATCGCACGCTAAATGAATTCTATAAGCAGAAGATTCAGCAGATACATATAGTGGGCGAATATGCCAATCTGATGGTCAGCGACTATGACGCTGCCCTGCAATACGTGCACGACTATTTTCAGATGGACTATCGTCAGTTCATCGGCAAGTACTTTAAGGGCAATCGCGTGAATGAAATCAACCGCAATCTTACACCAGCCAAATACAGCGAGCTATTCGGACAGCTGTCAGCTCGTCAGAAAGAGATAATAGAGGATCGTGAGTCGCGCAGCATTGTTGTGGCGGCAGGTCCTGGCAGCGGCAAGACGCGTGTGCTGGTGCATAAGCTTGCGTCGTTACTGCTGCTTGAGGATGTCAAGCATGAGCAGCTGCTTATGCTCACATTCTCGCGTGCCGCCGCCACAGAGTTCAAGCAGAGGCTGATGCAGCTCATTGGCAATGCCGCTCACTTTGTAGAGATAAAGACATTCCATTCTTATTGCTTCGATTTGCTCGGCCGTATCGGCAATCTGGACGATGTGAGCGGTGTTGTGGCAAAGGCTGCTGAGATGATAAACAATGGCGAGGTGGAGCAAAACCACATTGGTAAGACGGTTCTTGTCATAGACGAGGCACAGGACATGGGCTGTGACGACTATGCCTTGGTGTCGGCTCTGATGGCTGTAAATGAGGATATGCGTGTGATTGCCGTCGGCGATGACGACCAGAACATCTATGAGTTTCGTGGCTCCGACTCGAAGTATATGTATCAGCTGAGCAAGGAACCGGGTGGACGTTTCATAGAGATGACAGAGAATTATCGCAGCTCACGCCTTGTTGTAGGAGCCGCAAACGATTTTGTCAGGTTAATAAAAAACAGACTGAAGAAAGCTCCTATTTTGTCAATGAGCAATGATGACGGTGAGGTGAGAATTACACGCCATATCTCCAAATACATGTTTCTGCCCGTTGCCGATGACATAATGAAGCGTGGCAAGGGCACTTCTTGCATACTGACGCAGACCAACGAGGAGGCTGTCGTTATGCTTGCGTTGCTGAACGGGCGCGGTGTAAAGGCCAAGCTGATACAGTCGTTGGACGGTTTGCGGTTTTCCAATCTTATGGAGATGCGCTACTTCATGAAGTGTGTGGACAGCAGGAAGCGGTCGCCGCTCATCACTGATGAGGCTTGGGAGGAGGCAAAGCAGAAGACTTTCAGCAAGTATGCCATGAGCAAGAGTCTGCAATATGTGCGTCGCTGCGTGGAGATGTTCGAGCAGACCAACCGTGCCAAATACTATAGTGACTTGCGTGAGTTTGTGTTTGAGTCGTCGGTGGAGGATTTCTGTGATGTATCAGATACCGAGGTGGTGGTGTCTACGGTACATAAATCGAAGGGTCGTGAGTTTGACAATGTGTATATGCTGATATCCGATAAATACAATCACACTGACGATATTCTGCGTAGATATTACGTAGGAATGACCCGAGCCAAGCATAATCTGTATATCCACACCAACGGCGACGTATTCAACTGTATACATAATTGTCAGCATATCACGGATTCACAGCAATATGCAGTGCCGGAGGAGATAGTGCTGCAACTCTCGCATAAGGATGTCTACCTTGATTATTTCAAGTATACAAAACAGGAAGTGCTTGCTTTGCGTGGTGGTGACGAGCTGACTTATAATGCTCCGTATCTGTGTAGTGCTCCAACCGGCAAAGCCATAGCCCGACTCTCACAAGGCATGATAGACAAACTTGCCAAATGGGAGACTAAGGGTTATAATGTTGCATCGGCAAGCGTACGCTTTATTGTGGCATGGAAATCTAAGAATGCAGCAAAGGAAGAAAAAGAATTGGCTGTTCTGCTCGCAGACTTGAAGTTGAGGAAGAATTGAATATACAATATTAATCACAATATATAAACCAACTACCGCTTATGAAATACTTATTGTTTTTACTGTCAACTTTTGCTGTTGCCTTTGGTTGCTCATCACAGGCACGTCAGGCAGAGAGTGCTTCGAATGCTGATTCGGCTGTTGTGGCTGACGTAGCCGATAGTGAATATACGGATATAAGCAAGTTGCGAATTACTCCGATTGGCAGATACCGTAGCTATTACACTATGTTCTACCGAGTGTCAGGGGCTACCACTACGGGCAATATGGCTTATACGTTGACGATGAAAGACAGTGTAGCAAATTGTGAGGAAAGCAGTTTCTGTTATACAATGGCCAACCTGCATGGTCCGAACAGCTCATATGGAAATCGCTTTGAAGTATATAAAAAGAATGCAGAAGGATGGGGTAGAATACCTTTAAAAAGTGGTTTCACTGATCTTGGCTATGAGTTGCTAACAGGTAAGTCTGCAGAAATGGAATTCTCCTCAAATAAGTTTGCCACTCCATTGAAAAATGGTACTTACAAATTATGCAAGAAAGTGCATTTCAATATAAATCCGCATTTTAAGTTGACATCCGACAGTATCGTTCCGACAGCGACTGGCAGTATGTGTGGAGCTTTCGAGTGTCGTGTCCTTTCGTCACGGTCAGACTCTATTCGTATGATTGTTATTAACCATACACAGAACACGTGTCGTTTGTCTGGGCTTCCAAGTATTCTTGATGCAAACACACAAAATCGTCATCCTCTGACGCGATCAGGTACGACGAAAGCTTATGAATGGATGCAGGCTAACGGACAGATAAAGCCTGGTGAGGGAATTTTGCTCGTAATTCCGACTTCATGGAATCTGAAGGATATCGGCGACGCATACAAGAGAAGCTATTATGAAAGTGGCAGACTCTCGGAGGGCGTATATAGCGTGTCAACGTTAATGGAGATAGAGTTGGAGGCAGAGTTCAGACTGAAATGAATTAAGCTGATTATGCAATAAACAAAGGGAATGTAAAAAAACAGCAACAGTATTCTTACATTCCCTTTTCTCTATTATTTAAGCTTGAAAGTTATCGGCACGCTGTACTTCACATTTACCGGCTCGCCCTTCTGCTTGCCTGGCTTCCATGCAGGCATAGCCTTCACCACGCGTATAGCCTCTTCGTCAAGAACGGCATAGCCTGCTGACTTTGTGATGTGTACGTCGCTTACGGTTCCGTCTTTTCTGATAACAAATCCGACGATAGCCCTGCCTTGCTGCTTTGCTTTGACAGCTGCCTGTGGATATTTCATGTTATTCATGAGAAATTCCATCATTGCCAATTGTCCCCCATTGAATTCGGGCATCTCCTCTACGGCGTCATGGATTTTCGTTTGGGCGGTTTTCTGTGGGTGAGTCTCTTTTGGCGTTTCACTTGCATTCGTACCATTGGCAAAAACGCTGACTGCCAATGTCGCCACCGGGATGACAAGTAATGCCTTGAGCATCATCCATCGGTTTGATCTTTTCTGGTTCATCATAATGATTCTTCGTTTTAGTGACTCTTTGTTAAGGTTGTTGGCAAATGGCTGCAGACGATTGCCGACCGCCTTGACTACAAGAAATTTTTGATATTGTGTTGCATCAATGCCTTTGTTTAAGACTGCCTCATCCACCTCAAACTCGTGTATGGCTTTAAGGTTCTTGCCAATCAGCCACACGAACGGATTAAACCACTGTATGATAGTAGCGAATTGAAGAATGATGAGGTCTATGTAGTGGCGCAGACGTATATGCTCTTGCTCATGCGTCAGTACGAAACAGCGGTTGTTGGCGTAGTCGTCATGGCTCATCACAATGTAATGGAAGAGGCAGAACGGACTTGTGGCATAATCGGTGAGGACAATGACATTGCCTTTGTTGTCGGTGATATGCTCGCATCGGCGCAGACGCAGCATCAGAGACATAGTCTGTATCGCTGTCAAGGATAACATAGCCACGCCACCGAGTGTATATATGCAGATAAGGATGTCTGTCAGACTCCATACAGTCTGCTTGTTTGCATTGCCGTCTATCAGTATTTCCGGCAGTTGAACCGCCTGACGAACCATTCCTATCGTTTGATTTGTGCCACCGGTGAAATGAATCAATGGAATTATGAATGACAGGAGCAGACATCCAAGGACAATTATTCGGTTTAGACGATGGAATGTCTCCTTTTCAAGCAATGGCATAATGCAAGTGTAGAGCAGTGCCAAGGTCAGGGCTGATTTTATAATATAAGGTAGTATCATAGGTCTGCTGTTCTTGAATTGTCTCTTTTCTCCGTTCCTTTGTCTATCAGACTTAGTATCTCCTCCAGTTCCTCATCCGAGATATTCTCTTCTTTAACAAAGAACGATATCAGCGAGTGTAAGCTGCCGCCAAAGAACGATTTCTTCACTTCCTTCATAGCCTGTCGCGTGTATTCGGCTCTTGTTACGAGAGGGGAAAACACGTAAGTCTTGCCACCACCGTCACGCTTGTAAGATGTGACGTACTTCTTGTGGGTCAGAATCTTCATAAACGTGGCAATAGTGGAGTAGGCGGGACGGGGTTCGGGATAAGCGTCGATTATCTCGTGCGTAGTCATGCCACGACCGTTGTCCCACAGAATACTCATTATCTGCATCTCGCCACGTGTTAATGTATTGAATTCTTTCATCTTTCCTATGGTTGATGGGGTTATCTAATGTTTTAGATTTTCTATTGGCAAAGATACGTCAAAAGCCTATTCGTTGGTTGCGGATATAACCAGAAACTGTATGTAAGATATTGATTTTAACGTATATTATTAGATATAGGCTACGGCGAGACGCCATAGCCTCCTACAGTTAGCGAATGCTCCTAATGGTAATGCAAACTGTAGGAGTTGGATATAAAGAGAGAGGGTGTATCAAAACTGTTGGTTGGACAGTGTTTGATACACCCTCTATTTATTTGTTATTTTCTGCGAGCGGCACGAATCTTATGTGTCGCCATTCGCTCTCCTATTACTGGTTCACTACCGCTTGAATATACATACGCATGTGTGTTATCATCGGCTGCGGTAGAACTCCAATATGTACCAGACAAGGGATATTCTGTATCTGTAATTCCCTTTTGCTCATTGCTTGCAGGGAGATACCATACAATGTCATTTTCCTCTATGTAAGGAACATAGAATATAACCTTGTTTCCTTCAGTGTCTTTTTGTTCTCTTTTTTCTACATTAAATTTGTTTCTCATTACAGCCATTTTAGCTGCAAAGTTCTTAACTGTCTCGTAATGACCTCCCTCGGTTTTCTTATCTTGCCATTTATAACCAAGGATTTTCATGTTATCAAAGTCATTCTCCAATTCACTAATAGATCCAATGTTCTTGAATGTATATAGTTTTCTGGTATTTTCCAAACCGTCATCAGGACTCATTCCGACATTTAAGCTATTGTTAATTGCTGTGTAGTCAATGGTCGCAGTTGTTATAGACTTGAACAAAACCTTGAATGTATACTTTGTTGTTAAATAGTCTACATCTGCTGTTTTATACGAATTAGCAACCCATTTGAACAATAAGGCTAAGAAGCCTTGATACTTATATTCTACCTTTCTATCCCATAAGAATCCGAAAGGATAGATGCCTTCATTGTCCTTTTCAAAGCGTTCATATCCCACATTGCTGCCATTCCAACTTGGACACTTCTGTGTTATTGTCTTAGTAACAGCATCAGTATCGGAAGCACCGTCTATTTTCAATGTAATGGTAATGTTGCGGTCAGTATTGCCGATATTCTCTGGAATGAAGACGTAAGCATCTTTTTCTAGATTACCAGTGCCAGTGACAGTAGCTGTGCCTCTTGCTGTTTGGTTGGTTAATGTTTTGCTGATTATTTCACCATTGTCATTTCTTTTTATTTCTACGTATTTATCAAGCCAGAATCCTTGTTTAGCGACATTAAGTGCTCCGTCTTCTGGGTTGTCCAACAGTACCGATACGTCTATGCCGTTGTATATCTCTCCATCAATCTTAGTGGTGAGAGTCCATTTTGTATTATCCGTCAAGTTGGCTAATCTCACCTTAATTGGTTGCACCACGTAGTGAGCGTCAACTGTTTCGGCTACATTGTCAATGTTAAGCTCATACTCAGGTGTTATAGACAGGCGGTAGGTTACGGTTTTGCCCATTGGCCATTCTGCTCCGTTGAGAGATGCGCTCAGGATGCGGTCTCTGCCTGAGATGTTATCGTGGAACTTTACTTCGAGCTTGCTGTCTGCGCCTAAGGTTTGAGGCAGGAGCATGAGTGTGGATTCGCCCTTGTTGAGGTCGGTTCCGTTCGGAGTAGTGCCAGTTGTCGCCTTATTAGGTGTGACGGTGAAGTTGGCTGTGCCGTCGTTGAGAGTCCATGTAGAGCTGACCATATCGTACGAACCGGAGTTCTTTACGTTGGTGATGCTAACGCTCTTGATGGTTCCGGCGGTCATTTGTGCGCCAGTCTTTATCTTTACAGCGGTGCACAGGTGCTTAAACTGCAGACCCACGGGGATGCAGTTGCCCTCTTTGGCGGGACTGTCTATGAAGTCTGTAGCTGCGGCAACGATGTCGCGCTGATCTTTTGCTTCTGCAGGAGTGGTGTACTGTAGGGTTGTGGCTGTCGGTGAGTTGGGTACAGTCTGGAAAGCTGCATCCGTTGGAGCCCATGCCAAGAAGCGGAGCTGGCGGTTGGAGCCTGGCCAATAATAGATGCGTTCTGGAACCCAACTCGTTCCGTTTTTGGTGGCTATCTCGTCCATGAAGAACTGTGAGCCGATATTGCCGTCTTTCTTGTATGCTGCCACGACATTAAACTTGTCGTACATTGTGGTCTGCATGGCGGCGCGCGTCATAGGCTTGTTGTCGTTGTTGCCGATGCCGTCCGTCACAATGGCTCGTACGCAGAGAGTGTCTGCTGAAGCGTCAGAGCGCAGAACGTAGTGGGCTACGGTCTGTGCGTCGTTAACGTTGGCAGCACGTGTTTCGGCAGCGTCAGTCACTCCGAAGCTGATACCCTCGGTGCCTTCCGCCTTTCCGAAGAAGTCGTCGCTGCTGCATGAAAAGAGGGACGCTGACAGGAGCACAGCAGCGATGCTGGCTGTCATTTTGTGTATATTATGTATTCCTTTCATCATTGTTAGTTTTTGTTGGTTTAAAAGATAATTGGTGAGTGTAAGGGGAACATTCAACCCCTTACACCCTGTGACATTTCCTTGTCTATGCTCTTCACTCATAAGCGATGTTATGGGTGAAGAGCGTGTTATCTATCATAGGTCAGCGTACGGATAGGAACGCAAACTCTATGAAAGGAGTTGATTACTTGATTGTGTAATCCACGTTTGTAAAAGCGCCCCAGTTCTCAACATTAGCTGTGAACTCGATCGGGAAGAGCTGCTCGTCCGGATTCGGGTTGATGTTGTTCTGGTTGATCTCAGCAACGTAGTTGTAGCTCTTGCCCTGGCTCTGTGTTGTCTTGACAGTTACAGAGTGTGTGTAGTCTGTAGTAGCACCATTCTGGTCGAGAGTAACAGTGAATGTTACTGTGTAATTTTCTTCCTTTGCTGTCGGGATGAGGTACATGTGGTCAGTTTCTGCGGAATTGCCACCAGCTTCAATGCCTGTTACGTTCGTGCTTGCGAAATTAACAGCAAGTGTCTGGTTTGTAGCGTCCCATGTTGCATTCTCAGCAGCAGCAGGAGTGATGGTACCATTCTTATAAGCGTTGGTAATCTTTACGTCCTTAACGCTAATCTTAGCAGCAGCATTCTCAGGGAATGTGTTCTTGAAGGTGAACTTAACGCGAGCAAGCTCGTGAGAGAAGTTGAAGTTGACCTTGCCTGGAGTTCCTGTAAGCTTCTCTGCGGTTGTAACCTTAGCTGCCTTAGAGTAGAGAAGGTCTGTTTTAGCGTCGTTTACGAATGTGATAGTACCGCCATTCACGTTGGCTGCGAAAGTAACACCCTTCTCACCGTCCTTAGGAGCGATAGCCTCGAAGTTGTAGGTGTTCTTTGCCTCCCAATACTGAATAGGAGAATATGAGCCTTCACCGTCAGCATTTACTGTTACCTGCTGCTTGTTAAAGATCTGATGATCACCGCGCCAGCCGTATGCCTCGATAGAACCAAGGTTCGCGAGAGTTACGTCGTCAGCAGCACCACGTGTGCTCTTGTCTACGAAGGTGTTGAAACCGATAGCATTACCCTTAGCTACCTCTACTGTCTCGTCGTTGTTGCAGGCTGTGAGTGCAAGACCCATAGCAGCCATACCCATAATTAAGAACTTCTTCATAATTGTTAAATTTTTGAGTTGGTTGTTGATAAATTGAATATAAAATTAGAAATGTTTAAGTCGTTGTTTAGCGTGTCAGCCGTTTTTGTGTTATTTCAGCGGAATCACGATGTCTTCAAATTCTCCCCAGCCGTCAACCGAAACGTCGAATCCTGATCCGCCTTGCTTTCCGTCCTCGTCAGAGATTTCCAGACCCTTCACCACGATTACGCCGCCTTGAGGCTGAGCTTCAATCTGCTTTGTGACGTCGAAGTCGAAACTCTTTATAAGTCCGTTCTTCAGTCTTACCTCTAAGTTGAGCGCATAGCTGCGCGGTCCTCGTGTGGGCTGATAGAGCGAGTTGGGCCAGTCAGGAACGCCGAACGACGTCACAATGGCTTGCGCTCCCCACGGTTCCAGAGTGCAGTCGTAGAGTAGGGTGGCTGCGTCGGTTGTGGTATGACCATTGTTCATATATACTGATGCTGCCATTCCCGAGAGCGCTCCTCTCACAAGGCTGACATACTTCAGACCCTTGCTGAACTCGTATCTCACGAGATACTTGAACACCATCGGGTGCATCGTCACGTTCATCACCGGCATTTCTGTTGTACGCTCTGACGTATACTTGGCGTTATAGTTGCCATAGAGCATGTCAGGCATTGTCACCGTAGGCTCGCCCTTTGCGTCGTTGTTCTTGAAGGGATTGCCCATATAGGTGGATCTGGTTCGTGTACGCGTCGTTGCCTTTGCCGAAGCGAAAGAATACATATCGTCAAAGAGGATATACTCCGTGTCGTTGTTATAGAACAGCAGCTGATGGTTGCCCGGCTGCAGTCCCACTACGCCGCCTTCCGCAGGCATATTGATCATATCGTTGACGCCCGACTCGCTGAATACGTGCATACGCAGTCCGGCAGGGACGGCAGGTCGCAGTCCGTCATAGGTCATGCCATACTTCTCCGGCCATTCAGCCTCCGAGCCCCAAACCTTCTCGTTCAGATTAAGCTCCCATTCCTGCTGGTATGTAGCCACGACTCGGAAGTCGTACTTAGGTGAGTGGACATCATGGTCGAAGCACAGGTCCTTATGCTCACATGAGGTGAGCGTGGGCATGGCGAGAGCCATAGCGCACAGTGTGCCGATCATCAGTCTGGCTGATTTCTTGCAGTTAATCATTTCTCGCCTCCTTTCTTCGTTTTCGTGTTGTAGTTGCCATGTCCGAGGAGCCATACAAGCGAAATCTCCAGTTTAGTGGGTCCAATCCACTTGCGGTCCTTAGTGGCTTGCCATACGTAGTGTCCGTCGAGCGGAATATACTCATAATAACGTCCGCCCATATATCCAGCAGCGAGGCTGAAGTCGATGTTAAGTCTTTTTGCAATCGGCATTGAGTAGCCGTATTCTGCACCGACGGTGTAGCTCATGCGGTCCCAGAGAGTTCCGCCCGGCACGCCGCCCATATATCCCTTTCCTCCGAACTCGAAGTCGTAGGTGAGCATCTGTGCGTTCAGTCCGATGTGGTGTCCCTGCAGCGGCTTCTCGGCAGCCTTTGCTCCGAAGTACTTTCGTACGCTGAGTCCGCCTCCGTAGATGCGCCAGTAGCGATGGTTATTGTTATGGTTCCACCATCCGTACATCCAGTCTGCCGCTACCGTCCATCGCTTTCCGAGCGAAACCTCCACTCCGATGTTAGGAACGAGGAGAGCGTCGTAGAGCATATTGGTTTTGATGGCGAAGTATGCGGGAGAGGTGGTGTCCACCTCAATGATTGGTTCCGGCTCAACCACAGTCTCTGTCTGCTTGGTGTCCTCCACCGGCTTCTCCACTATCTCCGGTTCCGGTGTCTCATACTTCTTTCGTATGGTGACGAGGATGGCGCTGGCGTTTCTTATGGATGGGAAGAACTTGTCGAGCATATAGTTCCATGTACGTCCGTAGTTCATGTCCATGAGTCGCTTCTTGCGGCTGTCCACGAGCGCTCCTTTTTTATTATATGTATATTCCGGAGTTTCGAGCAGCTGGTGTAGCACTTCCTTCTTGTGAGGCATATCCGATTGCTCCACGTAGTAAGCTAGCTTGTCCCAGGGGTCAGACCATTCCTGACGTACGACGATGCTGTCCTGCAAGCTGATGCGCTGGCGCACATACTGCTCCATATTGGCGCAGCGACGCTTGGCGAGCTTACGGTTGAACGCATTGCCACCTTCAGGTGATGCCGATCCGCAGAACGTTACTTTAGTAAGTTCCAGAGTGGTGTCGTTAGTGACTTCGTTAAGAAACTCTATAACATTGTTAAGGTTGGCTTCGTTGTCAGCGAATTTGGTGTCGAGAACGCTCGATGCCACCCTAAACCTGATACAGACTTCCTTCTTGTTGTTGTCTTGGGCTGATGCAGTCTGCATGGCGAGCGCCAAGAAGAAGAGTGCTATAAATCTTATCATATAGTAGTCTTGTATTAGTCAAGTTTTTAATTATTGTGTTTAGTTCTTTGTTTTGTGTGCTTCTTCGTCATTAAGTATAGTCGTAGCGTGCGGTGTGATTTATGTCATTCCGCTTAGTTTTCGGATGCAAATATAGTATAATGGATTTAATCGTGCAAGCTTTCTGCAAGAAAAAAATACTTTTTTTGCTGTGTGGGAGAACAATGCTATCCAATATGGCAAAGTCTGCTGATGTCCTCGTCAAACGTGTCGCGGTTAATGGCACGCGTACGCATTGCCGACTTATAGTTATAGATGGTCTGCGTGGAATAGAAGAGCAGCGTGGCTATCTCCTGACTGTCCGTCACGCCCAGTCGCATAAGGGCATAAATGCGTGCTTCCGTGGTGAGCGAGTTAGGGGAGGGCAGCTCTATTTGGGCTTCAGGCATGAGCAAGGCGTTCAGCTCGTCCACGAAGCCGGGATATAGTTCGATGAATGCTCGGTCGAAACGTGTATAGAAGGTAGTGGCTTCCTCCTCGGCAAGTTTGTAGCTGTTGATGGTCTTGAGGAGGTCTGCCGCCTGATTTGCCTTTATCTTACGGCTGACAAGCTTGCGATATTCTATGAGTTTGCGTATATAGACGGCACTGATGTCCATGAACAGTCGCATATAAGTTTCACGTCGGTGGTTGGTGGCAATGAGTTTTTCGTTCAGTTCGGTGAGCTGTCTGTTCTGGCTTCTTATCTCACGTCGGCTTCTTGCCAGCCACTTGTTCTGCTTATATCCGAATATAGCCATTGCGAACAGTACGAGCGACATGAAGCTGACCACAGCCAGCACGCCCCTCACGATACGCTCCTTATGCGCCAATGCCTCTTGGTTGGCAGTGGCGATGATGGGGAGGATGTTCGAAATCTCGAGCATTCGCAGGCGGTTGTTATAGAACTTTGCGTCCTCCATGGAGCAATAAATGTATCGTGCTGCATGGTCAGCGTATTTTGCATCCTTCTTATATAAATATGTGGAAAACTCCTGCAACGCCAGATTTTCCTTCAACGGACACACCATATCAGATATGGCTGCTTCTATGATGTATTTCTCGTAGAGCTGCGTCATGCCAATCTCGCGATAATAGCGTGCTATGCAGTATGCCGCCGAGGCGTGCACACGGCTGTTGACCGGGCTATGCATAAGGGCTGTGGTATACAGGCTCAGCACGTTCTTGCCCAAAGGATTCTGCATGAAGGCAAGTTCGGCGTTGAGATAAGCATGCAGGGCAGTATTGTCATTGCTGGTGGCGCTGACCGTCAGCTTCAGATAGTGCTGCTTCTTCTTGTGCAGATCGTCCTTGAATTCCGACTTGTCGCAGAACGACTCCCAGTAATAATATAGCCACGTGAAGGTGTAATAATAGTATTGTCTGAGACGTGGCGGAACGCCCTCCTTGCCTATTTCGTTCAGAAGAGCTTCCGACTGGCTGTAGAGTCCGCCCGTCGACAGCACGGCTGCACGGTTGATGCGGTTGAGCATAGTGAAGTAAGCGTCGTTGTCGCTCTGCGAGAGAGCCAGTCCGCGGTCTGCGTAGACCAGCGCCGAGTCGTAACGATAGGTATAGTATTCGCGATAAATCTTGTCGAGAATGGTGAGTCGTGCCGTATTGTTGTCGGCAGTCCTAAGGCACAGCTTCAGCTGTTTCAGCTTTTCTTCCTTCTGTTTTGCATAAACGTCACGCTTCTCAATATAGCTGTCGAGAAGCTCCAGAAGGTGTCGTTCGTCCGTGATGTCCGTAGTAGCCAAAGTCTGTTTTGCCATAGCAGACACGGGCATAAGGATAAGAAGAATGTAAAGAAACAGTCGCATAACTATGGTTTATTGGGTTTAATGCTGCAAATTTAGCATTTATATCCGAAATAAAACCATCTACTTTGATAAAAATTTCTAAACATACGAACATTTTGATTATTAGTAAGTTATGCTTTTGCCTTTTCTCATTGTCATCTACTTCGCGTTTACGTAGGCATACATTCTGCCGATATAGCAAGTAATTTTGCAATCGAAAACAATAACGCATCACACATATGAACCTTAAACTCAAAACATTCTCTTTTGCCCTTATGGCTTCAGCCTCAACGGGCGTGTATGCACAAACGCATACAGAAAACAATTCTGCCAACGATTCGGAGCAGCCTAAGAAGGAAGAACGCAACGTCATGCTCAACGCAGCCGACGCCAACAAGCCTCGTGAAATTCAGATTGGTCTGCCGAGTGAGGATGTCACCGTGTATGAGAACGGCTTACCTGCCGTCTATTCTTCGTCCGTGCACCGGTTGTCCGCCCACTGGCGCAGCGACGCTTCGCTGAAAGGCACCGACCTTATGACACCCTCAGAGAGTGCCATCCGTACCGGCAACATCGCTTATGCCGTTTCGGCTTTCAGCGAGTTGGGCGAAAAGAAGTTCAGCGGAAAGCTCAACTACAAGGCCAATCACTTCGGCATGCAGAACTTCGACCTCAACCTTTCCGGCGGCATCGGCGACCGCTGGCTCTACACAGCCGGCATGTATCAGAACTTCGATCCGGGCAGTTTCAAGCTCCGCTTCACCGATTACGCCGACCGCACGCAGATTTATCACTTAGGTCTGACACGCATCCTCGGTGACGGCAAGGGGAGAATCTCCTTATTATATAAGTATTCTAACAGCAAGAACCCTGGCAACTTTGCCAATGCCGCTCCCTTCATCTATGCCGGTGACGGCAGCATCAAGAAGCTTGCCGGCTTCGATCCGGGCCTTGATTCGTACGTTCAGCGCCAGGGAACGTTCAGATATCTCAACACCAAGACGGGCAAGATGGAGACATGGAACATGACCGACGGCAATGACAATCATGCCAATGAGGTGGCATTGATAAGCCAGTATCAGTTTGACAATGGCTGGCTGTGGAAGCTTAACGCTAAATACATGAATGCTCCACGCGCCAATTACGTGGACTACGGCGGCAGCACCATCTCCGAGGTAAGCGAGGCGGACGGCTATCAGCTCTCCGACGGTTCGGCATACAGCGGCCTCATAGAGGGACGCCGCACGTGGCTCCACGTCGGTAAGGTGAGCAATGCCCTTCTGACCACAGAGGTGAGCAAGCAGATAGGCAGTCATAAGCTGATGATAGGCTTAAACGAATGGTATTACCATCTCAACTATTATTCTTCGTCATTCCAGTGGGCCGGCACCGTGGAGGCTTATCCTCGAACCCTCAGCCAGATGTACGTCAATCCGCTCGACCCCACGCAGACAGCCCGTCGCTCAGAGACGTTCGGCTATAACGAGCTTAGCCCTGAATACACCAAGGGTTCGGAGAACAAGCTGGCGCTCTATTTCACCGACGAATGGGGAGTCTCGCCGAAGTTCAAGGTGTTTTATGGCGGTCGTCTGGAGTATTACCGCATGTCTGCCGACCAGATAGCCACATCACGCTTCAGTGGCTTCCATCTCGGCAACTACAACACTTACTCCACCGCTGCCGACGGTTCTGTCGTGGCTACCGAGCACAGCATCGCCCCAGCCAATGTCACAAAGGACAAGCTCAACTATGCTGCTACATTGCAGATGACATATAATGTCACCAACCAGTTTGGTCTTACAGCCGACGCCACCGTAGCCACCCGCTTCCCGCGCATCAGCGAGTATGCCGGAACCGGCCCTACAGAGGAGCAGTATAAGCGTGTGACCATCCCGTTGGTCCGTGGCGGAATATTCTACAGAAACAACTGGATAGACCTCTCATCGATGGTGACATACATATCGAAGAGCAACAACATCGACCAGCAGAACCTCACGAAGCCCGGAACATCAGAGGGCAAGACGGTGCTGCTCATCTATAACATCCAGACCTTGGGATGGACCACGTCAGCCGAGATTTCTCCGTTCAAGAACTTCCACATGCACGCCCTCTTCACTTATCAGAAGCCGGTGTATAAGAACTATAACGCCAGCGTGACGTTCAGCGACGGTCAGACCATGAGCGTCAATGCTAACAACAAGATCGTGAAGGAGATACCGCAGGTGCTCATCGAGCTGGATCCCAAGTATGACATCACCAAAAACCTCAACGCATGGCTCAGCTTCCGCTACTTCGGCAAGACCTACGCCAACCTTCAGGAGGCACTCTACTTCAACGGTCATTGGGAAACCTTCGGCGGCATCAACTGGAATGTCAACAAGAAACTCAGCCTCGGCGTGAGCGTCGTCAACTTCTTGAATGAGAAGGGAGCAAAGGGAACCATCAGCGGCTCGGAACTTATCACGAAGGAAGAGGCTGGCAAGTATGCCGGCAAGTATATGAGCGGCAATTACCTGCGCCCGTTCACAGTGGAGTTCAGCGCAGGCATCAAGTTCTGATGATGTGAGAAAGAGCAAGAACAAGAATTATCTACCAATAATAAAAACCATACAACAATGAGAAAATCAATAATGCTGATTGCGGCAATGTGTATGACATCGGTCATGACATTCGCCCAAAAGACCATCCGTGTGTCAACGGACAAGACTGATCTTGTGATGAAAGTTTCGCCGAAGGGCCGCCTCTATCAGGTTTATCTCGGCGACAAGATGCTTAATCCGTCTGACTATGACAACCTCAAGTGGGACGTGTATGCGGCTTCGGACGGATCCGTCAGCCAGCGCGGACATGAGGTGTATGCCACATCAGGCGCTGAGGAATACTTCGAGCCAGCCGTGGCAGTTACGCACGCCGACGGCAATATGACCACCTATCTGTATTATCAGTCGTCTGAGCAGAAGGCAGTGAAGGGTGGCACGGAGACCATAATCACCCTTCAGGACAAGGTCTATCCTCTGACCGTGAAGCTCCATTACGTGGCATACGCCAAGGAGAACGTCATAAAGGCTTGGAGCGAGATATCACATAAGGAGAAGTCGCCCATCACATTGTGGCGCTATAGCTCGACGATGCTCTACTTTAACGCCAACAAGTATTTCCTCACCAACTATCACAGCGACTGGGCAAAGGAAGGACAGCCCGAGACCACGCAGCTGAGCAGCGGCAAGAAGATAATCGACACCAAGCTCGGCACACGCGCTGCCATGCACACCGAACCCTTCTTCGAGCTTGGCTTCGACGAGCCTGCAAAGGAGAACGAGGGCAAGGTGATGCTCGGCACGATAGGATGGCCCGGCAACTTCCGCTTCACCTTCGAGGTGGACAACGTGGGCGCTCTGCGTGTTATTCCTGCCATCAATCCTTATGCTTCCGACTATAAGCTGAAGGCGGGCGAGGTGTTCACGACACCTGAATTTATCTTCGCCATGAGCGACAACGGTATGGGCGAGGCTTCGCGCAACCTGCATAACTGGGCACGCCAGTATCAGGTGAACATGGGTATGGACGACCGCCTTACTCTTCTTAACAACTGGGAGAACACGGGCTTCGACTTTAACCAGCAGAGCCTTGCCGAGCTGATGAAGGACGCCAAGGATCTGGGCGTGGATATGTTCCTGCTCGACGACGGATGGTTCGCCAACAAGTATCCACGCAAGGACGACCATGCCGGACTGGGCGACTGGGACGCCACGAAGAGCAAGCTGCCAGAAGGCATACCTGGACTGGTGAGAGACGCAAAGAAGGCAGGAGTGAAGTTTGGTATATGGATTGAGCCGGAAATGGTCAATCCCAAGAGCGAACTCTTCGAGAAACATCCCGACTGGGTGATAATGCAGCCACAGCGCGACACATATTATTATCGCAACCAGCTGGTGCTCGACATCTCAAATCCAAAGGTGCAAGACTATGTGTTCGGCATCGTGGACCGCATCATGACCGAGAATCCCGACGTGGCTTACTTTAAGTGGGACTGCAACAGCGTCATCACGAACATCTATTCGCCCTATCACAAGCAGAACCAGGGCAACTTCTACATCGACCACGTGCGTGGCATCTACAATGTGCTTACACGCATTCACAAGAAGTATCCGAAGCTGCCGATGATGCTCTGCTCAGGCGGTGGTGGCAGAATGGACTACGAGATGCTGAAGTACTTCACCGAGTTCTGGTGCTCGGACGACACCGACCCGTACGAGCGTCTCTACATCCAGTGGAGCCTGTCGAAGTTCTTCCCTGCGAAGACAATGGGTTCGCATGTGACAAACTGGAACAAGAACACGTCCGTGAAGTTCCGCACAGACGTCTGCAGCTCATGCAAGCTTGGCTTCGACATCGACCTCAAGTCGCTCTCTGCTGACGACTATAAGTTTGTGCAGCAGGCAGTAAAGAACTACAACAGCATGAAGCCGATGATTCTGGAGGGCGACCAGTATCGCCTTGTGTCGCCCTACGAGGGCAGCCATTGCGCCATCAATTATGTCAGCAAGGACAAGCAGCGTGCGGTGCTCTTTGCCTACGACCTGCATCCTCGCTATAAGGAGCCGCAGCACAACGTGAAGCTGCAGGGTCTGGACGCCAGCAAGACATACACCGTAAAGGAGACCAATCTGATGCCGGGCAAGCAGTCGGAGCTGGAGTGCGACGGCAAGCAGTATAGCGGCGACTATCTGATGAAGGTGGGCCTTAACGTGTTTACTGCGCAGGACGGCACCAGCCATGTGCTGACGCTGGAGTAAGCATCGCGTGCACCAAATGTAACGAGCCTTCGTGCCAACTGGGACGAAGGCTCGTCTCGTTTGGGATAATACCTCCCAACTGGTAATAAATTCTGAAATTGAGGTATAGCTGTTATTTGGTAAAATGCTTAACTTTGCAGCATGAAAGTTTTTTTGATAACCAAATAACAGCTATAATATATGTATATAGAGAAGATAAAGACACCTGCCGACCTTAAGGGCATGGACATTGAGACACTTAACATTGTGGCTGACGAGACACGTCAGGCTGTGCTCAATCGTGTCAGCAAGCATGGCGGACACGTCGGACCCAATCTTGGTTTCGTGGAGGCTACGGTGGCATTGCATTACGTCTTTGATGCACCGAAGGACAAGCTGGTGTTTGACGTCAGCCACCAGTGTTATCCGCATAAGATGCTGACAGGACGTGCTGCCGGATTCCTCGGCAACGTGGACGACATGAACGTCATATCGGGATATTCGTCTCCGGCGGAGTGTCCTGAGTACGACAACTTTGAGGTGGGACATACCTCCACATCCATCAGTCTTGCCACGGGACTGCAGAAGGCACGCGACATGAAGGGCACGAAGGAGAACATCATTGCCGTTATCGGCGACGGATCGTTGTCGGGCGGCGAGGCTTTCGAAGGACTTGACGAGGCGTCGGAGCTGGGCACGGGCATCATCATCGTGGTGAACGACAACGAGATGTCCATAGCCGAGAACCACGGAGGAATATACAAGAACCTTCGTGCGCTGCGCGAGAGCAACGGCATGTGCGAGCACAACTGGTTTAAGGCGTGGGGCTTCGACTATAAATACCTGGAGCAGGGCAACAACATCGCTAAGCTCATTGAGGTGTTCCGTAGCGTTAAGGACACCGACCGTCCCACCGTAGTGCATATCCACACGGAGAAGGGTCACGGTTATGCTCCCGCTGTGAAGGACAAGGAGGCATGGCATTGGGGACTGCCGTTCAATCTGGACGACGGTAGCCGACCGGTTCGCAATGCCGACGGAACCATGCCGGAGGTGAAGCCGTGCGAGACATATCAGGACCTCTTCAGCGACTGGATGCTCCGTGAGATGAAGCAGGACAAGACGCTCATCGCCGTGACAGCAGGAACGCCGACAGCAGCCGGCTTCACAGCCGACAAGCGCAAGGAGGCTGGCTCACAGCACATCGACATGGGCATAGCCGAGGAACAGGCTGTGGCTATGATTTCGGGAATGGCAAAGGGCGGACTTCACCCCGTCTGGTCTGTATACAGCACCTTCTTGCAGCGCACCTACGACCAGATAGCGCAGGACCTGTGCATCAACAGCAATCCGGCTGTCATCAACGTAGTGGGTGGAGGTGTCAACTCGATGAACGACATCACGCACATCTGCCTCTTCGACATCCCGATGCTCTGCAGCATCCCGGGACTCGTGTATCTGGCTCCGACCACCTGCGAGGAATACTTCGCCATGATGCGTTGGGCTATACTTCAGGACAGGAAGCCGATAGCCATCCGCATGCCGAGCAACGGCGTGGTGCACACGACAGAACCCGTGGATACGGAGTATGGCTACGAGGCTAAATATAAGGTTATGCACAAGGGTTCTGAGGTGGCGATTATCGCAGCCGGATCGTTCTATCAGAAGGGGGAGAACGTGGTGCGACTGCTTGCCGACAAGGGCATAGACGCCACGCTCGTCAATCCTCGCTACCTTAACGAGGTGGACGCTGAGACGCTGGAAGCGCTGAAGGCAGACCATCAGCTGGTGGTGACGCTGGAGGACGGCAGCAAGGACGGCGGCTTCGGAGAGCGCATCGCTTCATATTACGGCACGTCGGACATTAAGGTGCTCGTGGGTGGCGTAAGGAAGGGACTGTATGACCGATACGACGTGGAGCAGTTGCTTTCGGACAACCGTCTGCTTGACGAGCAGATTGCGGAGGACGTAGCTCGAATTTTGAATTAGGAATTTTGAGTTAGGAGTTGAGAGAAGAAAAAGTTGGGAGTTGAGGGTTGAAAGTTGAAAGTTATGATTACCTTTCCTCTATAAAACAAAAATGAATATCTCCGCAAAAGGTAACTAAACAT
>OLSD01000629.1_pt1 | contig 34028 bp, 24 predicted proteins | sample 1672211 | NCBI WGS metagenome assembly OLSD01 (sample SAMEA3136659, study PRJEB25190) | human gut metagenome | reverse complement strand
CCGGCTCCGGCCGGGCACGGTTTTTATGCGGCCGGTACAGCCGAGGGAGCTTTTGATGAAAGTCATTGACAAGTGGAGAGGCGCGGTGTATGCTTACTACGTTAGCTGCGGGGCGGCATGAAGTAAATAGGATCCGGAGAAGTCGTGTGGCTGTCCGCTGTAAAGACCAGAGACCGTTGGTCAGGCGGCAGTTCAGAAGGAAATGGGACAAAACCCACTGCGAACGGCACTGTGAGCGCAAGGATGCACCGAAACAGCGAAAGCTGTGTGACGAAAGTCAGCCATTGGGCGTAAGCCTGAGAAGGTAGGCGGCAGACGGGGAGCGAGAGCTCCGCGGCGCGAGGCGGGAGAATTGCACGTCGGAGGATCAGGTACAGCGGGCGTTTTCTCCGTGGAGCAATGTGGGTGAGACGCTGTTTCTGCATGGCAGAAGCGGTGTTTTTACTGCAAAAACGTACCGCCTGTCCCCCTGGGGGACAGGCATTTCATTTGACGTCAGGACGAGGCGGCGGCAGCCGTCGTTTTCCATAGGGCGGAAGGAGTTTGCCGACTTCTTCCACCATTTTTTGCGTATACGAAAATTTGCATAAAGGAGACAGAGAACATGAAAAAACGTGTGGTATCGTGGCTTCTGGTGGTCCTGATGCTGACCAGCCTGCTGCCCACCTCCGTGCTGGCGGAGATGGCAGAGGGCGCAGCGCAGACACCGGCCGCGGAGGAGGTGCTTCCGGAGACCCCGGAGGTACCGGAAAGTCCGGAGAGCCCGGAGACTCCGGAGGAATCGGCGCAGCCGGAGACCCCGGAGCAGCCGGAACAGCCGGAACAGCCGGAGGGCGAGGAGCAGACATCTGCCCCGCAGCTGGCCCCCCAGAGCGCCGCCATCGCCGTGCAGGCGCTTTCCGGCAGCGGCAAAGCCGACGATCCGTATCGGATCACTTCGGCGGAGGATTTCGCAGAGATGCCTTCCAGCAACAGCGGAAAGTATTTCAAGCTGACGGAGGACATCGAAGTAAATGCACCGTACGCGAATGAGTTTAGGGGGAATTTCGACGGTGACGGGTATACCATTGCATTTAACTACACTGGGACATCCAATGGAAATGTTGGGCTGTTTTCGACGACAAACGGTGCGACAATTGAAAATACGACTGTCGCAGCGCAGATAAAGGTGAGTGTTGGCGGAAGCTATGGTGCGGCTGGTCTTGTTGGCAAAATAGGCGGCACGACTACCATCAAGAATTGCGGCGTCTATGGCAAAATTGAGAATACGGTTACCGGGAAGCAATCTAATGTCGGCGGTATTGTAGGCTATATCAACTCAAAGACGACGATTGAAAATTGCTATTCCACGGCCGAGATTTCGGTGAGCAACTCTCGTGACACAGCTTTTACCGGAGGAATAGCTGGATATAGCTACGACACTTTAAACGTCACGAATAGCTATGTTTGTGGGACGATTTCCAACACAACTGGCAAGGGTGCGACAAGCGGTTTTGTAGGAGACCTCAAGACAAACTACAACTATAAGGCGAACTTTACGAATTGCTATATAGCTGCAACGGTTAGTAGTGGAGGCTATGCGGCGGCGTTTCTCGATGGCAGCTATGTAACGTTTACGAATTGCTATTACGACAGTACGGTTGCGGATGGTAAGAGTATTACCAATACCTCAAATGAAATGGCTGGCCTTACCCCCGCAACCACCGACAAGCTCAAAGGTCTGGCCCTCACCCTGGGCGATGCCTTTCAGGATGACAAGACCAGCCTCAACAGCGGCTACCCCATCCTGAGATGGCAGTATGTGGATCCCACGGCGACCCCCACGGTGACCGTCACGGTGGTACCGGCAGACGCTAAGCTGGTGTGGGACGGCGCGGAGCAGACCGGCGGCGTGGACGGCGTGTACACCCTGGCAAAGCAGAACCAGGGCCAGCACACCTACTCCGTCACCAACGAAGCCGGCGACTACGCCGCCAAGACCGGCACCGTGACCGTCAAGGCGTCGGATATGCGGCAGACCATCTCGCTGGAACGCAACACCTACACGCTGAAATTTGACAAGGTGCCGGATGACGGAACGCTGGCGGTAAAGGACAGCGACGGCAAGGCGGTGAATGGCAGCAACGGCGTGTATACCGTGATCAGCGGCACCTATACCTACACGGTCACCGGCGCGTTCGGCTTTGAGGACAAGACCGACGGCAGCGTGGAGGTCATGAAGGGCAGCGGTACGGTGACGGAAACCGTGCGGATGGTCAAAAAGGCTGCCGCCACCGTGAAGTTCCGCTATGCCGCAGACGCGGAGCCGACCATCACGGTCGTTTATGCAAAAACGCAATGGAACAAAGTCCCCATGGCCGCAGAAGCAGACGGCAGTTATCTGTTGCCGGTGGGCTATGCGTATGATTGGACATTTGAGAGCGACAGCTACATAACACAGACAGGCACGGTCGATCTGACCAAGGTAGCCGCCGACGCGACGGAGACGGTGGACGTTACCATGTCCAAAAAGCCCGCGGGTACGGGTGATGCGGCTGCGCCCTATCAGATCACCGATGCCAGCCAGCTGCGGTGGTTTGCGCAGCAGGTCAACGACGGCCGCAGCAGCATCTGCGCCGTCCTCACCAAGGACATTGACCTGGGCGACGAGCCGTGGACCCCCATCGGCCAGTATGCCCGCAATGCGTATAAGGGCGTCTTTGACGGCCAGGGATATACCATCAAGCGCCTGAAGATCACCGGCAGCACGAGTAACCACTACGGCCTGTTCGGCGTGGTGGGCAGCGGCACGGTCAGGAACCTGACCGTTGAAGGCACGGTGACCGTCACCGGCTCAACTAATGCCTATAGCACCTATGGTATCGCCGGTATTGTGGGCGCTATGAACGACGGTACTACCGGTACGGTGGAAAATTGCGTGAACAAGGCCACCATTTCCGGTACGCAGAACGTCGGCGGCATCGTCGGCTATATTTCCAGCGGCTATACTGCCGGAAAACGAGTTATCCAAAATTGCGCTAACTATGGCGACATTTCCTCTACCGGCAATGACGCCGGCGGCATCGTCGGCAATGTCTCCGGTGCAGTCACCATTCAGAATTGCTATAACCACGGCACCATTTCCAGCGGCAACTGGCGTGCGGGCGGCATTGTTTCCTTCCTGAGCAGCAGCTACGGCAAGGTCCTGAATTGCTATACCATAGGGAAGGCGACTGCTAAGAAGGGCGATTTTGCACAGGTGGTGGGTAAGAAAAACTCCGGCACCATCACCAACTGCTACTACCTCAGCACCCTGGGCACCGACAGCAACGCTACGGCAGTGACCGAGACGGAGCTGAAAGCTGTGCCGAAGGGACTGGGCGACGCCTTCGTCGCCGCGCCCAAGGGCCTGAACGACGGCTACCCCGTCCTGCGCTGGCAGATCCCCACCTACGCCGTGACCTTCACCGTCGCCCCGGCCGACGCCGTGGTGACCATCGACGGCCAGACCGGCACCCATACCGGCAATCAGTGGGTGTTCAAGCTGCCTGACGGCACCTACACCTACACCGTCTCCGCCTTCGGCTATGTGCAGCAGTCCGACACCGTGACGGTCAGCAGCAAGGCGCTCGCGAAGGACGTGACCCTGACCGCCGCCGCCAAGCGGACGGTGACCTTCACCGTCACGCCGACCGATGCCAAGGCAGCCGTCACGGTGACGTGGGACGGCGACGGTCGTACCGTTGCGGCGCAGAGCGACGGCAGCTATCTGCTGCCGGAGGGCGCATATACCTACACGGTCAAGGCAAAGGGCTACGCCAAGGCCAGCGGCACGCTGAATGTGACAAAGGATAAGACGATCTCCGTCACGCTGACGCCCTCCACCGCATGGGACGGCGAAACAAGGGACGAAAAACCCAACGGTGAAGGCACGGAGGTCGCCCCTTACCAGATCGGCAGCGGCGCGGAGCTGGCGTGGCTGGCGAATGCGGTCAACAACGCCTCCAGCGGCACAAAGTTCTATGTGGTGCTGACGGACGACATTGACCTGGGCAACCAGCCGTGGACGCCCATCGGCGAGGATTTCCACGAGTTTTCCGGCGTCTTTGACGGCAAGGGCCATGTGGTGGAGGGACTGAAGGTATCCAATGTGGCGGATGCCGGACTGTTCGGCGTGGCAAAGAGTGCGGCCATCAAGAATTTGGTGGTGCGCGGCAGTGTTACCGGAACAGGCAACGCCGCCGGTATTCTGGCTAAGGCTAAGAACGAGGCTTGTACCATCGAAAACTGCGGCAACGAGGCGACGGTGACTGTGACCAAGAGCAGCGGCGGGTATGCAGGCGGCATTCTTGGAAGCACATCTACCAACGTACAAATCGCGAGATGCTATAACAGAAGTGCTGTGACCTCTACCGGTAGCACTTCCTCCAGCCGCGCAGGCGGTATTGTGGGATACATAAGCGGCAACGGGACGGCAAAGGTCAATACCTGCTACAACACCGGAAACATTACCTCGGACAGCTATGCAGCGGGCGTTTTTGCCGGCTATAGTTTTAGCTTGACCGTATCGAGCTGTTACAACACCGGCAAAATCCGTAGTGAGAACACGTCGAGGATAGGCGCGTTTGCTACCGGTGACAGCAATACGGCAGAAAACAGCTTCTATCTGGCGGACAGCATTCCCACAGGGGCAAAAACCAACGATGCCACCCCCATCTCCGATGGTGCCGGGCTGCTGGACAAGCTGGGCGCGGACAACTGGAAGACGGTTCGCGGCGTCAACAGCGGCTATCCCGTGCTGGCATGGCAGACGGACGAGACGCCTGCCGCGGTCGTGACCATGGCAAAGAATATCCGCTTCGCCCGGGAGGAGCTTGACACCGGCGACGGCGACGTGACCTCCCTGCCCACCGGCGTACTGCTGTGGGACGCGGCGGAGGGCAAGACCTACACCATTACCCTTTGGCAGATGGCACAGAGCTGGACGCCGCTGGATGCGGACGGTCTGGCAGAGTATAACGCCATCACCGACGAAACCACCGACTTCCCCAGCTTGGAGAAGCTGGAGTATGTGAACACAACGGCGGTCATCGGCCGCATGAGCGAGGAGCAGCGGACGCAGCTTGACAAGCTGGACGCGGCTGTGCAGGCGGCGGAGAACGACCCGGAGGACGTGACGGGCGAGGGTCTGTATCAGGCCATGGAGAGCCGCGCGGCGTTTATCGTCAAGCTGGCAGCAACGGCGGAGCTGGGCACCTATGAGTCCCAACTGACCTTCGTGGAGGACATCGCCCACGTCTCCGGCGGGGAGTACGACCTGTCCGGACGGTTCGCCGCACGGGGCGACGGCGTGTACTACGCCTCCGTGGCGGAGGAGACAGATGGCCAGACGGTGTGCTGCGACATAAAGACGGCGGAACGGAGGATCGTCGGCTATCAGGAGCCTTACAACCGCATGACGGCGGTGACCGGCCTCCGCTGGGAGGGGACGACGGCCAAGTGGAACGGCCGGGAGAGCTTCAGCGGCGCCTATCGAATTGACCTCTACACGGTGACGGGCGAGGGTACAGATGCGGTCTACACCCACTTCAAGACGTTTGCGCTGTCGGGGAACTATACCTCCGCCAACTTCGCCAACGCCTTTGCGGCGGGGAAGAAGTACGCCTTCACCGTTACGGCCATCGGCGACCAGAGCCTGCTGGAGGAGCTGGGTCTGACAGACAGCATCACCTCTGCGTACAGCGATGTGTACGACCCCAACAAGGACAAGGAGGACCCCAGCACCAAGGAGTGGGTGGATATCTCCAGTGCGGCACAGTGGATCGCACTGGCCAACGTGGAGGACGAGCCTACCGGGGACACCGGTTCTCCCAACAAGCAGCAGGTGGAGTGGGGCAAGAACTACCGTCTGACGGCGGATATTGACTTCTCCAAGCTGACGGCGGCGGAGCAGACCAAGACCAAGTCCATCGGCAGGATCACCTATCCCTTTATGGGCGAATTCGACGGACAGGGACATAAGATCACCGGGCTGACCCTCAGCAACAATGACAGCGGCCTGTTCTGGTACACCGGCGCTACGGCGTATATCCACGATCTGACCATTGACGGCGCCAACGTGCTGTTCTCCGACAACGCGGCTGTGCTGGTGCATAACAACTACGGCCGCATGGAAAGGTGCGCCGTGGTGAACACCAATATCACCGCCGACACCGGCGCGGTGCTGGGCGGTATGGTCAGCCGCAACTACGGCATCATCCGCAGCAGCTATGTGCAGGGCGGCACGCTGACCTCCAACAGCCTGACGGCTACGGGGCACGCCGGCTTTGTGGGCGCCAACGAGACCGGCGGCCAGATCGAAGGCTGCTGGACCAGCATGGCGGTGAATACCACCAGCGAGTACGCCGGCGGCTTCGTGGGTCTGGGCTACGGCGGTACCATCAAAAACTGCTTCGCGCTGGGTAATGTCAACGCCAGAGGTTATTCCGGTGGCTTTGTGGGTCGCTCGGTGTACGGCGGCAACACCTATGAGAACTGCTATGCCGCAGGCGTCGTTACCGTCAGCGGTGAGCAGGGCAACGGCTTTATCGGCGGCAACAAGCCCGATTCCGCGTTCCAGTCCGACCAGTCCACGGGCATCACGAACTGCTACTTCAACAGTGCCTCCGCGTCTGCTGAGGCTTACGGAGCTACGGGCAAGTCCTTGGACGAGATGAGAGCCGGCAGCTTCCTGACGGCTATCTCCGGCAGTGTCAGCGGCGTGTGGGGACAGGCGGCGGATAAGAACAGCGGACTGCCCTATCTGCTGGGCGTTTCCGTGCCGGAGACGGCGGTGACGGCGAAAATCACCGTCAAGCTGGCCATCGCCTCCTACGACAAGAACGGCTATACCTTTAACCGCATGGGCGACGTGATCACCGTCACCATGGACAGCAACGGCAACACCCGTCTGGTGGATCTGATGGACGAGGCGCAGCGGCAGGGGCTGCTGACCTATGGCTATGCTACCACCAGCACCTTCGGGCGATTCATCCACACCATCAACGGTCATGAGGTGGACGCGCCGGACGGCTGGATGTTTGCCATCAATGATACGCTGTCCAACGTCAGCGCATCTCTTGCCACAGTGAAGAACGGCGATCAGGTGCTGTGGTTTGAGGGCACCACTGAAAATCGCTTCCAGGGGCCGTCCTGGGAGGAGCTGACCGGCACACCCGCCGCCATTAGCTGGGTGGACATCAAAACGGTGGACGACCTGCTGAAGCTGGCGAATGCCACAGATGCCGAGACACTGGGCAAGAACTACCGGCTGAAAGACGATCTGGATCTGACAGGCACGCCGTTCAGCGGTATCGGCAGCGCGGCGAATCCCTTTACCGGGATGTTCGATGGGCAGGGCAGCACCATTTCCAATGTGACCATCAACGCTCCCGACGGGGTGAACGTAGGCTTCTTCAACGCCATCAAGGGCGCGACCATCCGCGACCTGAAGCTGGTGAACGTGCAGATCACCGGCAAGGAGAATGTGGGCGGACTGGTGGGCAACGCCCAAGTGCAGCTGGACAGCAATGATCTGTCCAAGAACGTGGCGAACCTGATCGGCGGCTGCTCGGTGAGCGGCAAGGTGACGGGTGAGAAAAACGTGGGCGGACTGGTGGGCCTGAACGGAGGCGAAACGGATCAGCACACACTGTTCTCCATCGCCAGCGCGATAGATAAGAGCACCGCCAATGTGGAGGTCAGCGGTACGGAAATGACCGGCGGCCTGGTGGGCAGGAACAACGGTACCATAACCAAGTCCTCCTCCGGCGGCACGGTCAAGGGCACCACGACCACCGGCGGACTGGTGGGTGACAGCAGCGGCGACATCTATGACAGCCATACCAGCTGTACTGTTGCCGGCAGCAGCCATACCGGCGGTTTTGTGGGCTCCAGCGACGGCGCGGTGAAGGACTGCTACAGCATCGGCGACGTTTCCGGCACGGACTACACCGGCGGCTTTGCCGGCGTCATCAGCAGAGCGGAGGACGTTGTCAGCGCGGGACAGGTGACCATCGTCGGCACACCCACGCAGGGCTACAACGGCGGCTTCGCCGGAAAGCTGTACGGCATGGTAGCGGGTCTGGACAGCCAGATCACCGTGAAGAATGTCTCCGCCAATTGTATGCAGCCCAACGGTGCGCTCTTGCCCGTTGTGGGCAACGCCATTGATTTCTCCGGTGAAGCACAGAAGGCGGCTCTGGAGAAAATGAAGCTCAAGAGCAACGCGGAGGTCAAAGCCGCACTGAAAAAGCTGTTCCCTGACCCGATGCAGGTGATGGATACCATCGCAGCCGCCAATACCGGCCGCGCCGCCGATTGGTGGGCAATGGACATGGGGGCCTACGCCAAGGCATATCCTCATAAGGGCGTTGGCTTGACGGCAGAGGCGAAGCAGAATTACATCAACGCGGCGATCACAGCCATACAGTCGGCGGCAGCCACGGATACGGCCTATGACAAAGCGATCTTGGCACTGACCGCCAACGGCGTAGATGTCACCAAGCTGTACCCGGTCAACAGCAATACCCCCCTCAACGCTATTGAGTTGCTGAATAAGACCGGAAAGAGCACCAGCGCGTGGAGCGCACCGTACACGCTGGCAGCCTATAATCAGGCGAATTTTGCCGGGACAGACAGCTACGAAAAGCATCTGGTCAATGCGCTGCTGGATGCACAAGGGGCAGATGGCAGCTGGAACGAGTCGGGAACCACAGACACCACCGCAAATGTGCTGATGGGTCTGGCGTTCTATGCCAGCGACAGCCGGGTAAAGGCAGCCATCGACAAGGGCGTGTCGTATCTGGAGACGCAGCTGGGTGACGGCGGCGTTTACAGCGATGCTTTCTCCGGTCCCAACGTAAACTCCACCGCCATGGTCATTATTGGACTGACGGCTGTAGGCGTGGACCCGGAGAAGGATGAGCGGTTCATCAAGAACGGAATGTCCGTGGTGGAGGGGCTGATGTCCTTTGCGCTGGCGGATAACACCGGTTTTGGCTTTACGGATAATGTGCGCTATAATGATACGGCCACCGAGCAGGCGTTCCGCGCATTGATCGCGCTGGCACAGTACAAGGCGACGGGTAAGGCATTCAACGTCTATGACTTCAGCGCGGTCAAGACGGAGCCCTCTCACGCCACCGGCGCCGGCGAGACGGAGAAGCCCTCGGAGGAGCCGACGCAGGGCGAGGACATCACTGTCACGGTGACCATCTCTACCCCTGACGGCACTTGGCTCAGCAAGAGCGTTACAGTCAAGAAGGGCAGCACTGTCTATCATGCCTTCACCAGGGCGCTGAAGGGCAGCGGCATCACCGCCGTCGGCGTAGAGAGCGGATATATCCGCTCCATGACCAAGGGCGGCGTCACCTATGGCGAGTTCACCTCCGGCCCCAACTCCGGCTGGCTGTACAAGGTCAACGGCCGCCTGCCCAGCCTGCCGCTGACGCAGCAGGCCGTGGCTGACAAGGATTACGTCCTGTGGTACTACACCTCCGATTGGAAGACCGATCCGGACGCCGGGAAGATGGGGGATGAGGAGGTCACCGCAGCCGACGTCATCAAGCTCATCGACGCCATCGGTACCGTGAGCAAGTACAGCGGCAACGCCATCGCCGCCGCACGCACAGCCTACAACAAGATCCCCGCCGATCAGAGGAAACTGGTCACCAACTACGACAAGCTGGCGGCGGCGGAGGCGGCCTATGCGGAGATCCTCAAGGCCCTGCGGGAGGATGAGACGCAGACGGGAGACGCTACCGGCTGGCGCAAGACACACAGCGATACGCTGGACACCATCAAGACCGGCGAGCTGGCCTTCGGCAGCGAGTGGCTGGTGATCGCGCTGGCGCGCAGCGGCCGGGATGTGCCCGACAGCTACTACGACAGCGTGGTCAAGGCGGTGCAGAGCGCCAAGGGGCAGCTCAGCGATAAGAAATCCACCGAGTATGCCCGCACCATTCTGGCGCTGACGGCCATCGGAAAGGATCCCACTGATGTGGGAGGCTACGACCTGCTGGCCAGATTGGCCGACATGGACGATGTGACGTATCAGGGCATCAACGGCGCTATCTTCGCGCTGCTGGCGCTGGACAGCGGCAAGTATGACGTGCCCGCCGCAGCGGAGGGCGGAACCCAGGTCACCCGTGACGGTCTGGTGGCGTACATTCTGGCGCAGCAGCTCTCGGATGGAGGCTGGGCATTGTCCGGCACCAGCGCCGACCCGGATGTGACGGCCATGGCCTTGCAGGCGCTGGCGCCCTACCGAACCGGCGACGAGACGGTGGACGCCGCCGTGGACAAGGGCGTGCAGCTTCTGTCCGATATGCAGCTTTCCGACGGCGGCTACAGCAGCTGGGGCACGCTGAACAGCGAGTCCTGCGCGCAGGTGCTGATCGCACTGGCAACGCTGGGTATCGATCCGGTCAGCGACAGCCGCTTTGTCAAGAATGGACTGACGGTGCTGGATGCTCTGCTGGCCTACGCCGTGTCCGGCGGCTTCCGTCACACGGTGGACGGTGAGGCGGACGCCATCGCCACCGAGCAGGCGCTGTGCGCGCTGACGGCTTATGCCCGTCTGCTGGACGGCAAGACGGCACTGTACGATATGACCGATGTGCTGGGCGGCCAGATGCCGGATGACGTCGACAACGATACCAATGAGCAGCCTGCGGAGACCACGCCTGTGGTGATGTGGATCGTGCTGGGTGCGGCGGCCGTGGCGGGCAGCGGCGCATTGGTGCTGACCCGCCGTCGTAAGGTCAAGTGACCGCAGCTGCGGGCAGCATATAGCTTCAAAAAAGGGTCATCCCTGCGGGGATGACCCTTTTGCATCGAGTTTCCCCGCACCCGGTCTGAAGGGCGCGGGGGAGAACGGCGCGAAAGCAACATTTTGACGGGGGGTGCGCGGAACGATGGGGGTGGAATCGTCTTTTACTGGACTTGCGTCGCAAAATCGTGTACAATGAGGGTGGAAATTTACAAAAGAGAAAGGACGAACGACCATGACATACACCTCTGCACAGGCCAATAAGCTGCTGAAAAAGCTGCACGACGAGCACGCCGCTCTGCTGGATCGGGAGAATCGCAGCAAGGATTTCCGCGCCGCTATGGGCGAGGACGTGGAGTCCGTGCGTCCGGCCTACGACTATGGCGACACCCAGAACCGGCTGGCGGAGCTGGAGCAGCGTATCCGCAAGGTAAAGCACGCCATCAATGTGTTCAACGCCACCCATGTTATCCCTGACTTCCACATGACCATCGACGAGATGCTGGTCTATATCCCCCAGCTTACCCAGCGGAAGAACAAGCTGGCGGATATGAAGGCGCGGCTGCCCAAGGAACGGGTGGAGGAGCAGTACGGGCGGCAGTCCAACATCATCGACTACACCTACGCCAACTATGATCTGGCGGCGGTGGAGGCGGACTACGAAAAGACTGCGGATGAGTTGTCCCGGGCGCAGCTGGCGCTGGACGCCGTGAATCAGCGGGACACCTTTGAGTTGGCGGAGTAACACCGTTCCGTCACGCTGTTTGCGCCTTTTTATAAAAAGCAACGACCTCCCACCGTGTTCAAGGTTGCGAAGGAGGCGGGTTATTCTTTTTGTTATTGGTTATGCGGCCCCTGTTCAGTGTAGCGGGCAACAGAAATAGCCGGCTGCGGCAGTGCGAAAAAACTTTCCCCGGAGGTCGAAGTACGGTTATAGACCTCCACATTTATAGGAAAAGCGCGTGCGAGCATCGCACGCGCTTTTGCGATGGCTTTCGTGAAAAATAAGCCTATCTCGGCATTTTTAAGACAATTCCTCCGCCGGAAACTGTCGGCCGGTGTGGTCGATGGTGTAGGGCGGGTGGAGGATGAGCTGGGAGATGGGGAGGATGGTGTAGCCGTCGTTGATGAGGTAGGTGAGGATAGCGGGCAGCGCCTCCGGCGTGTGGAGGGCGGCGTTGTGGAACAGCACGATGCTGCCCGGTTGTACATTGGAGGTCACCCGCTGGCAGATGGTGTCCGCGTCGTAATCCTTCCAGTCGAGGGAGTCCACATCCCACTGGATGGGCTGTAGTTCTCGTTGTAGCTCTGGATGGTACGTATTTCTCGCTGACCGTGTGCGAGGATCCGCCGCGAAAGAAGGAAGATGTATGCGATACCTACGCAGAAGCCGCTGAAGGTGCCAATCGTGAGCCTTTGGATGATGCGGATATTGTCGGCATACTCCGGCAAAGCCACGTCGCTGTCAACAATACAGCCAACCATCCAATCGTTGACCTGCAGAGAGATCATCGACGCATAGTACTTCTTTTCGTTTACCATGACGGACTTGCATTTCCCGTTTTCGCAGTTCATGCCCGCCAGGGCGGGCATTTTTTCAAAAATAGAGTCTGTCGAGTCGCTGATCAGTCCGTTGCGGTACATATCCCGGGTGGCAGCGAGCACTTTTCCCTCGCCATCACAGATGAAGTAGCTGGAGGCAACGCCAAACATATCGTCGTCCTTAAACAGCGCACGTTCCAGAACATCAATCTCCTTGCCGATGAAAAGAACGCCCAGCAGTTTTCCGCTTGCATCATAGGCTGGGACGGAGAAAATCATCCTCGTTTCGTTGGTGAATTTGGTCGTTGCCAGATACTCGCACACCTTGGTTTCCGTTCCGTTTACGATATCATAAAAATACCGCCGATCCCGAATGTTTCCGACCGACTCTCCCTCATAATTCGTGATATTGCCCTCCAGATCCGCAAAGCTGAACATACGCAGCTCGTGGGTCTGCATAATGCCCCTCAGTGCAGGACGCATGGATGCGCTGGCAAACGTTTCACCATTTGCCAGCATATTGGAAGCTGTCCATAGCGGCTCGAACTGATCCTCCAGATGTGTCCTCAGCGTCGTTGCCTGGAGCCATGACACGCCCTCCAGCTCTCGGGACACTCGGTTGTCCACGCTTTGGGATGTGCTGAGTCTGACCAGCACAGCTGTAAATACTATCGCAAGCAAAACGACAACGGCAGCAGATACTTTCGTTGATAGCGGAACGATCCTGCTCGATCTATTCGCGGCCGGCCGTCTCTCTCTTAGCGTCTCCGGAAAAACCATCCACATTGTAGCACCTCTCAGCAGCTTTTTTCTACTCTACCACATTTTGTTAATTTGCGCAACAAAACCTTGTAGGGGAGCCGCACCGGCGGGCGCAGTTACGCTGCCTTTTCTTTGATTATGGCATCCCACGGTTTGCCCTGCCAACGGCCATGAAAATCGTTAACGCTTTTTTTATTTCTGGCTATAATAGGCGCACCGAGGATGGACGCCTTTCCGCCTGTTTTTCTATGACCACAACGCGTACCACAGACGCTTCCGGGACACATGGTTACAACGGGAAAAAGAGGCCACAAGACCATTTACATTCCAGCCGAAAGCGCTGGAAATATTTGAAAACCAATACAAATCAGAGCTTTTAATTCGTTCGCATCCGAGAGGTCGAGGGTTCGAATCCCTTCAGGTCCACCATGAAAGCAGACTTGTTTAGGCAGGTCTGCTTTTCTTATGCCTCGATGCAGACGTTCGTTCTCTCATTTGCGCCGCCGCTGCACGCGGCCTGTAACTGCTGGAATTGCTCAAAGGAAACGTTGAACTCGACCTCCAGCGTATAGTCGCGGTAAACGCGGACGGACTTGATGAACTGCGACACGATCATTTTCTTAGCCGCGAAGTTGCAGTTGTCATAGAGGTCTGCCCATGTTTTCAGCTTGTCATATTCCTGCTGTTCTGTCTCCATGTCTGCGGTACGGCTCTCAAGTTCCTGCCGTGCCGCTTCCGCTGTCTGTGACAGAGCTTCTACGTCGGTCTGCGCTTTGTCGATCAACTCGTTCAGCAGGTCAACATTCAACCGGCTCTCCCCGCGAATGACCTTTATGGTTTCGTTTCGGTAATCCTCCAACTCGCGGCGTTTCTCGCTCAACTGCATTTCAGCCATATTGCACCTTGTCCGCGCCAGTTCCACGGCCTTTTCGTGCTGCTGGGCAATCACATCATCCTGTGAGGCCATCTTGATCTGCGCGAACTGATGGCGGATGATTTTCTCCACGATACCGTCCAGCTTTGTAACACCATAGCCGGATTGTCCGTCACACTCGCCGGGGTGTCGCAGGTTGTAGTGGCACTGATAGCGGCAGCGTATCTCGCGCCGAACTGTACCATCCTTTTGAATGGCCTTGCGCCCGCTGGTGGTCAGCGTCAGGCGGTTTCCGCAGTGCCCGCAGAAAATGTTGCCCACTAACAGGGATTGCCCTTTCATGTTCAACGGCGTGTCTGCGTGATGGGTAGCCCGCGCCGCCATCAACTGTTGGGCGGCGTCAAACGTATCCTGGTCGATGATTTGCAGTTCGGGTATACGCTCCGATGTAGCATCGCCATTGTGGAGTTGGCCGACATAGATGGGATTTTTGATGATACGATTGATGGTGGTGTTGGGAAAAATCCTTCCATCGGCCTTGCGGATACCCAGCTCGGTCAGATAGCGGCACAGACGTTGTGCGCCGTAGCCTTCGTGGACATATTTATAGAAAATCAGCTGAACGATCTTTGCGGCATCATCGTCAACGGTGAGGTCACAGACCTCTCTGTTGCGCTTATTGATACGGCCACGCTTTTCCAAACGATAGCCGTATGGGATAGAGCCGCCGGTAAACAGTCCGTCCTGTGTCAGCTGCTCCATGCGGGTCTTGACGCGGACGGAGGTTTTTATGCTCTCACCCGATGCCTGCCAGTAACGTATGTAGTTCAGCAGCTTGTCAACGTGGTTGTCAAACCGTTGTTGCCCCTCCACGGCACTCCAGACTTCAATACCGTTGCGGACAAACCATTCCACAACAAAGGGCGTTTCGTCGTCACGGCGGCCAAGGCGGTCAAACATATAGACCAGCAGGACATCAAATTTGCCCTGTACGGCGTCCCGCTGGATCTCCTGCACGGCATCACGGTCTTTGGCAGATACCTTGTAGCCGGAAATGCCCTTCTCGTAGAACTCATTTTCAATGTGCCATCCGGGATGGCAGTTTACAAATTCCCTGCAAAACTGCTTTTGCATGGGAATGTCATCTTTTTCCACCTGTCCCACGGTCGAAACGCGGTACAGGCAATATACTCGCTTTATGTTTTCCATGTTACATACACCTCATTTCCCCACCGGAAAATGGTGTGTAGTCTTGAACTTTTTGTTCTCTATTTATTCAAGGTACACCTTACACCATTATTATCTCATACTTTCGCCGTTATTGCAAAAAATCGGCTGCGGCGAACTTTGAAAGTTAAACAGGCTGTTCTGCACAGCGTGTGCTGCCGCAGGATCACTGCTTGCGGCATAAGCAGACCATCTTTACCGACAGCAATAACAACCAAGAGGTCAAGCAGTTCAACAACTACGGCAGCACGGTCTCCATCCAAGATGGTCAAGGCAAGGCTCAGTTTTACAAGTATAAGAGCAACAATGATGTAACAAAGGCCAGCCAGCTGGCACTTTCTTCAAAATTGCAGAATACTGTTGCCAACTGGGTTCGCAACAGCAGTTTTGAACAGACAGGCTTCTGGACAGCAGGCAGCGGAAATGCCTCCACCGGCTCGTGGTCCTATGCGTCTACGGGTTACATCGGTTCCAAGTCACTGGCCATTTCCCGCACCTCCAGCAGCGGCACTATCCGCGTGGATTCTACGCAGGCGGCCTATTGTCCCGCCAACAGCAGTTACACGCTCTCCGCTTATGTGAAGACTACCGGTATGAGCGGAGGCGGACTGGGTGCTCAGCTTGTCCTGATGTCCTCCGGGAATATTATCGCCAGCAGTGCACCTATTACGACCAACACAGATTGGACTCGCGTGGAGGTCACATACACGAATACTACCGGAAGCGACATCTCCGACCTTACAGCGGGAATGCGGAATGGCACCTCCGGCACGGCTTACTTTGACTGCGTGCAGTTGGAGGCCTCCGCCAACGCCAGCCGATATAATCTGGTCGATAACGGGGATTTCAGCTACAATTCCTCCTTGGGATGGAACAAGAACAGCGCATGCACTTCCGCTGACGGCTCCAGCTCGAACTATTACCGCGCTCCTGCGCTCAACGATTCTTGCCTTAAACTTGTTGGTGCCGCCGAAAAGGACAAGCAGGTTTCTCAGACCATCACTGTTTCCGGCAGCGAAGGAGATGTGTTTTCTGTCGCAGGCTGGGCATTAGGTGACTCCGCCCCCATTGCCAACGACAGCAACCGCCGCTTTGCCATCAGCGCAAAATTCAACTACACGAATGGCACAAGCGATGCTACTCTTATCGCATTTAACCCCAACGCCATTGGATTTGTAAATTGGCAATATGTGGCAGATCGTATCGTTGCAAAAAAAGCTTATAAATCCATCACTATTTCCCTACTTTACAGCTACAACGTAAATGAGGTATACTTTGATGGTATCCAGCTGTTCAAGGAGGAGTTCGGCCACAGCTACGTCTATGACAGCAGCGGCAATGTAACCAGCGTCACCGACTTGCAGAAAAAGACCACCACCTACGAGTACAGCAGCAACAATCTCACGAAAATGACGCTGCCGTCCGGTGCCAGCCAGAAGTACACCTACGACAGCTACCACAATGTGTTGTCCGCCACCAGCCCCGAGGGTGTGGTGTCCAACTTCACCTATGACAGCTACGGCAACAATACGAAGGTAACTGTCGGCGGAGGGGCCAAGAAGATTACATCCTCTGCGACGTACACTTCTAATGGCGATCAGCTGGCTACCGTTACGGATGCGCTGGGGCAGGTCACCGCTTATGGCTACGACACGCAGACCGGCATTCTGAATTGGACGCAGGCACCCGGCGAAACGACTGCTACCCGTACCAATTACAGCCACGACAGCCGTTACCGCACCACCAGCGTGGCCAAGGGCAGCTCCGCGGTGAACTACACCTACAACAGCGACCTGCTGTCCGCCATCTCCAGCGCTTCTGGCACGGAGTATACGTTCACCTACGGCGCATTTGACCTTGTGAACAGCGTCAAGATCGGCAGCCGCGCGCTGATCAGCCACACCTATTCCAACGACTCCAGTCATTGGCTGACACGCTCCGACTACGGCAATGGTGACTACATCACCTACAGCTATGACCGCTACGGGCGCACGTCCGCCATCGGCTACGAGGACAACGCCGAGGCTGTCAAGTACACCTACGACAACAACGGCAATCTGGGCATCCTGACCGACAACATCTCCGGGCGCAAGACCAAGTACGCCTACGATTTCCAGGATCGTCTGATGCGCTACGAGGAGACAGGAAGCAACTACAGCAACACCGTGCAGTGGGGCTATGACGACAAGAACAACCTGTCTTCACAAACCCAGACACTGGATGATACCAGCTATACTACCAACTACTCCTACGACAATGATAACCGGCTGAAGCAGGCAACAACAGGCGGCAAGAGTGCCAACTACACCTACGATGTCTACAGCCGCATGACCGGCATTACGGCCAAGAGCGGCAGCAGCACTGTTGTCAGCACCGGCATCACCTACAAGGATCCCTCGTCTACCGCCACCAGCACGCAGGTTTACAAGTGGGCAGTCGGCGGCACGACCTATACCTACACCTACGATGCACGCGGCAATATCACCGCTATCTCCGACGGCACCAACACCACCAGCTACATCTACGACAGCCTCGACCAACTGACCCGCGAGAACAATCAGGCGGCGGGCAAGACGTGGGTCTACACCTACGACAACGGCGGCAACATCCTCAGCAAGTCAGAGTATGCCTACACCACCGGCACGTTGGGCACGGCACTGGACACCATCTCCTATGGTTATGGTGACAGCTCTTGGAAGGATCTACTGACCAGCTATGACGGACAACTGCTGGCATCGGACGAGATCGGCAACCTGACCAACGACGGCACATGGAGCTACAGTTGGCAGCACGGCCGCCAGCTGAAGCAGATGTCTCGTCCCGATGCTTCCGGCGACACGGAAATGATCCGTTTCCGCTATGACTCCGGCGGGCACCGAATCGGCAAGGACAGCGGCGTCTATCACGCCAGCTATTCCGGCGGTGAAATCGTCTACGCGGGCGAGACCACGCGGACAAGCTACTCCTACCTCGGTGACACGCTGACGCAGGTCAACATTGACGCGCCCACCGGCAGCACCTCCCTGCACTTCACCTACGACGAGATCGGCCCCATGTCCGTCACCTACGATGGCGCGGAATACTTCTATCTGAAGAACGCGCAGGGCGACGTGACCGGACTGGTCAACAGCAGCGGCACACAGGTGGTGGCGTACACCTATGATGCATGGGGTAATCCGCTGACCACCACCGGCACCATGGCCGACACGCTGGGCAATCTCAACCCTTTCCGCTACCGCGGGTATGTCTACGATACGGAGACGGGGCTGTACTATGTATCCAGCCGTTATTACAATCCGGAGTTCGGCCGGTTTATTAACGCAGACGATATAGACTATCTCGGTGCAGACGGTAGTTCGCTAAGTTATAATCTGTTTGCGTATTGTTTGAATAACCCAGTTAACCGCTTTGATGTTAATGGTAACTGGTCTATGCCTAATTGGCTAAAAGTTACGGTTGGTGCTGTTGCGATTGCAGGATTGGCAGTAGCTACTGTTTGTACAGGTGGTGCAGCAGCGGTGATATGCGGAGCTGCACTCTCTGGGGCGATTGCTGGTGGTGCTTCTGGTGCGGTAATGGGAGCTATCGGAGGCGGCATTTCAGGAGGATGGCAAGGTGCATTAGATGGCGCATGTTCAGGGTTTATGTCTGGAACATTAATAGGCGGTGCAACAGGAGCTGCCTCAGCGGGATTAAATATAGCGACTGGCGCAACAACTGTTGTAGGAAATGCGCATGGATCAACCCTGCATAAACTAGCGACAAATATGGAAGCTGGTAAAATGACAGCATCGGGAAAGTATTCGCAGATTGGTGTGAACAAAGCCTTAAAGACAATGGGGCTAAATGGAACAAGTCGACCCGATGTTATTGGTATTGCTAAAAACGGTATGAATAAGCTAGTAGAAGTTGTGAGTCCAAGGCAAAGCTCAAATTATATTATTAACAAGATGTCCAACATGCTTTCAAACAATCAGGGATCTGTTGGAAAGATTGTTAATTGGGTTAGAAGATTGTTTAAATAAGGGGGGATGAAATTGATTCCCAAAAAAATTCAACCGTATTTTAAAGTGACACGTCAAACAAGGGATGGCGATAACAGCATAATTAAAGGAATACTTACATGCTGTAATGACCATGATTTTGAAGTGTTTGTTGTTGGAGAAATAAAACACAGTATGTTTTCAAAAATGCGCCTGTTCCCAGAAAATGGCAAAGCTGTAATAGAAGTTCGTTGCAGAAAGTGTGGTAAAGTTATCTCAATATTTGATAGCAGTTGTGATGGGTATGAGCAATGTGGAAAAGAGCAATATACACATGTGCAAACTAAGTCTATTGATTGCAGGAATTGCCGAAATGGAGGATTTTCTGTTGGCATCAAATATGAATATCCTGATATTCAAGAACTTGCGGAACTTGAAATAACCGAACCAGATAATGCTTTTACTTGGATATGGATAACACTTGAGTGCAACAACTGTGGAACTATATTTAAGAACTTTGTTGATTTTGAAACAACCTAGTTAAAAATGACACATACCAGCAAGCGTCGTCTTTTGGGGACAAAAGGTAGACTGCTGGGATAATCCCAAGCCCTTAAAGGAGGAGTACTCCTGACGAGTTTTGCCTTTGTGGTATCGCAACGGCGATGCTTGCTGGTACATAGCATGCAGCTCGCAACATGTAAACATTTTGTGAACATTCAAAATTGAGACTTGCTTTTTTGCCTTTAAGTGAGGAAACAGTTGGAGGGATACGATTCTTTTCAACTGCTTCCTCGCAAAGAAAGATTTCGCCTACACCACCGGCACGCTGGGTGCGGCGCTGGATACCATCTCCTATGGTTACGGTGATAGCTCGTGGAAGGATCTGTTCACCAGCTACGACGGACAGGCATTGACCACCGATGCCATCGGTAACCTGACCAACGACGGCACATGGAGCTACAGTTGGCAGCACGGACGCCAGCTGAAGCAGATGTCCCGCCCCGATGCTTCCGGCGACACGGAAATGATCCGCTTCCGCTATGACTCCAGCGGGCACCGAATCGGCAAAGACAGCGGCGTCTATCACGCCAGCTATTCCGGCGGCGAGATCGTCTACGCGGGCGAGACCACGCGGACAAGCTACTCCTACCTCGGTGACACGCTGACGCAGGTCAACATTGACGCGCCCACCGGCAGCACGTCCCTGCACTTCACCTACGACGAGCTGGGCCCCATGTCCGTCACCTACGATGGCGCGGAGTATTTCTATCTGAAGAACGCGCAGGGTGATGTGACCGGTCTTGTGAACAGCAGCGGCACACAGGTGGTGGCCTATACCTATGACGCATGGGGCAACCCGCTGACCACCACCGGCACCATGGCCGACACGCTGGGTAAGCTGAACCCCTTCCGCTACCGCGGGTATGTCTATGATACCGAAACGGGACTGTACTACCTCCAGAGCAGATACTATAATCCCGAAACCGGACGGTTTATCAACGCGGATAATCAACTCTCAACCGGTAGTGATTTGACAGGAATGAATTTGTTCGCTTACTGCGGCAATAATCCTGTTAATAGAATTGATCCTACCGGAGAAGCTTGGTGGCACTGGGCAATTGGAGCGGTCGTTGTAGCCGCTTGTGCAGTAGCAACGGTAGTTACCTGTGGAGGCTTTGCAGCAGCTGCTACAGCTGTTTGTATGGTAGGTAGTGGTGTTGCAGCTGCTACGACCGCATCAACCGTTGCCGCCGGAGCATTTATGGGGTCGGCAACTGTTTATGGTATGGCAGTTTTGTCTGCCGCATCCACGTCGAGTTCCGTGCAAGAGTTCAATGACCAATACAGTAGCGGCAACGGCTTTCGGTGGACTAACGGGCGGATATGATGGATATACAATGTCCAAAGCACAAACACCGACAAGTACCCCGACAGGGAGAGGTATGCAGAATCCGAAAGTAAAAGCAGCGGTTCAAAAAGGTCAAGCAATGCAAAAACAGGTGGATTATGGACCTGGAGTTTTAAAAGAACAAACAATCGCACCTGGATGTAGGGTTGACGGAATAGATTTTAACAATCGTATTATATGAATTGAAACCCAACAATCCGCAAACTATTGCTCGAGGAATGAACCAACTCAATAGATACACATCAGCCGCAAGTCAACAGTTTGGTGGGACTTGGACGGGAGTGCTTAAATTGTATGATTAGAGGTGAGATAAATGACGCTTAATCATAATGAATATTTGAATTATACATTACCTAACAATTGGTGTGCCGAAGAGGATATTGATAATCTTCTTTTGTATAATCCCAGCGGCAATGGAGCGATAACAACATCTTTTTTTAATGTTCTAAAAACAAAAGAATCTTTAGATGAGCAGATGAGCATATTGGCCAAAAGATTTATTGATCAAAATAATATAAATCTGCATTCTCCTTTAATACTTTTCAACAGAGATGGCAAGACAATTTTGTATGGAACAGGCACAACATCTGATGGTTGGTTTATAAAATTGTGGGTTGTTGCCAAACACCCGGAAATAGTGTTTGCCACATATCAAAGTGAACGGAAAAGCGCCGAAGTTAAAGTGTGTGATTCTATAATCGACAGTTTTCGGTTCGCATTTTAGTCACGGTATTGCTTGAGATAAAAAGGTTTCATGAATATTCCTGACAAGTGCCGTGGTATCACAACGGCGATGCTGGCCGGTGGATAACACTTTGTTTCAGTAGGTATCCGCCTCAAAAGGGAACGGTCCCGGAGGGGAATTCCCCCTCCGGGACACATAACAGGATTCAACCAAGACAGGATTGTACTACCTCCAGAGCCGTTACTATAACCCCGAAACCGGGCGATTCATCAACGCGGATAGCTATGCTCTTACAGGGCAGGGCGTTCTCAGCGGGAATATGTTTGCATATTGCGGGAACAACCCCGTCATTTTGTCAGACACAACGGGAAAGCTGCCGTTCTTTGCGATTACGGCAGCCCTTGGCGCTATAGTTGGTGCAATTTCTGGCGGTATAATCGCAGCAAAACGCGGTGCTAATATATGGACAGGAATTGGAGTTGGTGCAGTAACAGGTGCGTTGATTGGCGCAGGGATAGGTGTGGTCGCTGGCGCAACGTTAGCTGGTAGCTTAACAGCTTCAACCGGTGCAGTTGTAAAGGGTGGTAAAACCCTGATAGCGGTGATTGGTTCCGGAGGCCTTGGCGCTGGTGGAACATATGTAGTAAATAATCTATCGCAGGCAGCGAACAGATTAGCTTTATCTTCGCAAGAAGCCGCAAGCCAAATGAAAGGTGTCGCGGCAAAGGGCAAAGCGGGAGGAAGCGGCTTCTGGACTTGTAAAAAACACAAAGCATATTCCCTCACTTACAGGAACAGCTTCATATCGAATACCAGATGGCTTAACCGACTCTGTTCTAGCTGAGGTGAAAAATTATTCCGGGACACTATCGTACACAAAACAATTGAAGGATTTTGTCTTATATTCACAAAGTAGGGGGCTTGAAATGCATTTGTATACCAATGCCCGCTTAAGTGGCCCATTGCAACAAGCTGTAGACAGCGAGTTGATACAAGTATTTCCTTTGAATTAGCGGAGGTGACATGTTGAGCAACTATGATATTAACAGTAATCCTGATTTGGTGAAGCGTATGATAGATTGGTATAAAGAAAATGAAGAGCAACTGAGAAAAAATCCAGACAGCATATTGTTGGATTTCAAACAAGAACTCCTGAATTTGGGGTTTGATTTTCAAGTCTTAAATCAGGCAGAAAGTTTTCTACCAAAGCATAAAGATACAATTCTCCCGGTTGTGATTAAATATTATAAAATGGCGAAATTGAAAAATGAAAAGCAATATCTGTTAGGTTGGTTTCATCACAGAGGATTGGATGAAGTGGTACCGCTGCTTTTAGAAGATTATTTCTCTGATGATCCCGATGTTGACAGATGGGAGATTGGAGATCGCCTATATCAGATTCGTTCAAAAAAGTACATTGATGACTATTTAAGGATTATATCTGATGCTTCATACGGGCAAGACAGGCAAATGGTTATTTTGCTTGTTGGAAAATTAAAAGTGGAAGCCGCGATTCCTGTGCTAATTGATTTGTTGGAAGATGAAGGAGTAAGATTACAAGCAATTGCCGCTTTGGGAGACTTTAAACGAGATGAGTTGCGCCCGTACTTTGAACGCTTCCAAAATTCAAAACACTCGGGATGGCGTAAGTATGCCAAAGCCGCGCTAAAGAAACTGGACACCTAAATAGTGGCGGGCAATTCTACCTGCTGAGGTGTGCCGTGCCGGCTCTGCGCGGCACACCTCGACCCGTGCAGCGGCACGCAGGTGGTAGCGTACACCTATGACGCATGGGGCAATCCTCTGACCACCACCGGCACCATGGCGGACACGCTGGGTAAGCTCAACCCCTTCCGCTACCGCGGGTATGTCTACGATACCGAGACAGGGTTCTACTATGTATCCAGCCGTTATTATGATCCTGAGATGGGTCGGTGGATCAGTTCTGAACCCAATATTGATAGCGGGGAGTTCGATGAAGGCTCTGAAATTCTTGAATACAATGAGTAAGTTGTGGAAAGGAAGCACAAAGCATATTTTTTCAAAAGATCATATTAAAAACGGAATTATGAGATTGGGAGGTTCGCAGAAGCAATATTTAATAAGATCTATAAAGTTGTTAATTCCAACTTAGCAAATGCTGTAAATGGTTCAAACCAAATACATACTACGATCAATGGCGTAAAAACCACAATAAGGTTTTATGTATCAAATGGTGAGGTTCAAAGTATTAATGCAATGACTGGTTGGGCGACACGAATAACAGGAAAAATGTTATAGTCAGGTGACGCAAATGAATGTTGATATCTTAGGTTTAGAGAAAAAATTGAAGGAAAATAGCCAGAATTCGACGGAGGAACTTATTCAATATATCTTATTTGAAATCCGGAGCCCCATTGAAGATTACTTTTTGGCTATTGATCTTCTAACGGAGAACTACTCTAAGAGCAGAGACGTACGTCTGGCGATTTTAGGGGCATATCTTTCATCGACATGGCTTAATTTTAAGGAAAATAGTTTTTTGAAATTGTTAGATGAACATCTAACGAAAGCTGAAAATCAGAATAGAGCCATCATATTTTATTTGCACGCCTATGATATTTACATTAAATGTGATGGAAAATATCCTCGAGAATATTCTGATTATTTGCAAAAATCTATATTCTATTCAAACCGTTTTGTCTACAATTACGTTCGCCTTTCCGAAGTCGCGAATAGGAGGGAAGCTCGTGCATTATTAGATCAGGCAATCTCTAACGTAGAAACGGTTTGGAATGAAGAACAGCTAAAAAAAGCACCAACAGATACCTCCCTGAAATATGATAAGTTTGTTGATGAATTTATATTAGGCGTTGATATCAGTATATTTGAATATAAGGATCTGATTGCCAAAAGAGAATCACTTTAGATTCATAGAAATTTTTAGACCAACAAAGATCGCCAGAAATGTCCTGACAAGTGCCGTGGTATCACGCCAAGTAAGAATGACAGCATTCGATTTAGCAAAAGTCAATAACCATGCTGGCGCGCCACATCTGAACTTTGAAACACTTGCGCCCAATCCACTCAAACCCGGGAAGTTTGGAATTACGGGAAGATCTCACATCTTTATTTTTGATTAGGGAGGTAATTTTAAATGGACATTAGTGTGCCGCTGTACGACGCAGAAGGATTCCATTTTGTTTGGGAAGATGGTTTTTCAATACGGTGTTCAATAAACGAAAACAGTGTGTGGCTTGAGGCTAATCGAGAAGGATTAATATCGTTAGCAAGGCATTTATTAGAGTTGTCGCAGGAAGCGGTGCCAGAATATGGCCACATCCACTTGGACGAATATAATTCTTTAGAAGAAGCTTCGGCCGAGTTGATAATCATCAAGAAAAATAGGCCCTAAAACATTTTGAAGCATACCGGTCAAAACTAACCCTGATTAGCCCAGGTCTGGTCGTGCTATTAGGCCTGGGCTTTTGTCCCGCTGTATTGAGGGTGCAAGTCGCGCGCCCCATGCAGTACCTAGAGCAATCGCTCCATAACAGTACGGCTGGATAGGACAGCTCCTGGAAGGATCTGCTGACCAGCTATGACGGACAGGCATTGACCACCGACACCATCGGTAACCTGACCAACGACGGGACATGGAGCTACAGTTGGCAGCACGGCCGCCAGCTGAAGCAGATGTCTCGCCCTGATGCTTCCGGCGACACGGAAATGATCTGTTTCCGCTATGACTCCAGCGGGCACCGAATCAGCAAGGACAGCGGCGTCTATCACGCCAGCTATTCCGGCGGCGAGATCGTCTACGCGGGCGAGACCACGCGGACAAGCTACTCCTACCTCGGTGACACGCTGACGCAGGTCAACATTGACGCGCCCACCGGCAGCACGTCCCTGCACTTCACCTACGACGAGCTGGGGCCCATGTCCGTCACCTACGATGGCGCGGAGTACTTCTACCTGAAGAACGCGCAGGGCGACGTGACCGGGCTGGTCAACAGCAGCGGCACGCAGGTGGTGGCGTACACCTATGACGCATGGGGCAATCCGCTGACCACCACCGGCACCATGGCCGACACGCTGGGTAAGCTCAATCATTTCCGCTACCGCGGGTATGTCTATGATACCGAAACGGGGCTGTACTACCTCCAGAGCAGATACTATAGTCCCGAAACCGGGCGATTCATCAACGCGGATGGATATGTTTCTACGGGGCAGGGTACTGTCGGAAATAATATGTTTACCTATTGTGGGAATAATCCGCAGAGTCGCGCTGATCCAAGAGGATGTTTCTGGAAAGAAATAGGAGGATTCTTCAAAGGTGTCGCCAGGAAGTTCGTCAGAAGTATAAAATCGTTTTTCGGTGTAAGAAAATCCACAACTATAGTTGAAAAAGAAGAGACGACAGTTATTCCAGATCCCTTGCCAATAACGCTTAAATACGGAGTAAAAACAAGTACCGCTGTCTCCTCTTTTGGTGATGATTCGCGTCCAATATCTGCATATCAACAAACCGTTGCTAATGATTTTGCATCTTCCACGGTTGGTATCAAGGCAAACATCGGAAAGACCGTTTATGATTACAGTGTCGGAATCAATAATAGCAGCGTATCGTACTCAATTTGCGAGGGGAGTACCATTCAAAAAATAGCTCTTCGAGCTAATGCCCAAGAATTGAAAATTGGACTTGAATTTTCTACAACGGTTAAGTGGGATGGCTATTCGACAACCACTTATACAAATGTTAGTGCAAATGCGTGGTTCATTGTTGCAGGATACTATCTGATAACAAGCGGGCAATGGGTTCCGACTCCGAGTTATGTATCGTGAAAAGCGGAGGGAGAGTAGGAGTTAAAATGCTTTACGGACTATTTCTGAGTTTTCTATTTGGAGTACTCCTCCTTGCGCTGTGGCTGCTTCTAAGGAGACATCCCATTTGGGGGAAGCGTTGGTTCCGGGTCGGGTCATTTGCATTTGTCGTACTACTGGGGATCGTTTTCCTTCTTATTCCGAGAGAGGTCAGAACACGGGAGTATGCATCTCCGGAAGAAGCCTTTCGCTACAAAAATCAAGGGGAGATCCTCCTTGTACTGGAGGGAGAGCAGAGTGCCTATATTGTTGCAGAGCAAGGTGGGAACTCCTATGCCTATGATTTTATAGCGCGAGATGGTGATGTATGGCATCCGGTTTCGGGTATTCAAACAAAACCGATTGTCATTACACAGGGGTCTGTAGTCATTCGTATTTATCGATATAGGAAAACCGATGACTATTACATCTCAATTACAGATGGAAAGGGGCAAGACGTTGAAATAGAGGATAACCGAAATTCCTATTTCCATACGATTGGAGATTCCTATGCGCTCGCTGACGGGACTTTTTCAATGTATACATATTACGCATACATATGCGATTTAGACGAAACATATCAGCTCACGGTAAACGGCGAAGCGTTTCCTGTTTTTTAGGGCGCTTTGGAGCGGATACTTGCCCCAGATACTCTATCAACACCGGCTTGTATGCAATGGGGGACTGGTCTGACTCAGCAAGCTTCCTTTCGTATCCAAGGATGGGTTGAAATTTAGCGGTGGGGTATGGCGCAGATACTCTGCGCCATACCCCACCACCAGCTACACCTACGACGCCTGGGGCAGTCCTCTGACCACCACCGGCACCATGGCGGACACGCTGGGCAAGCTGAACCCCTTCCGCTATAAGTGTTGATGGGTGGTCAGCACTTGCCATTCTCGCTTTCGGGGTAAAGGGTGTTGAACTCCCCTCTCAAGTGGTAGGTCAATTTGTTCCCATAGGATAAGAGGTGAAATATGTCACTATATCAGATTTTCAGAATACTTGTCAGTATCTGCATCGCAGGTGCCTTTTTCCTCCTTTTCAGGAAAAAACTCCGCCGGAAAACGCTGTATATTATCGCGGCCGCCCTGCTTGTCTTGGCTGATATTGCCCTGTGTGAGATACCTGTGGAGAATGCGTTTGTGACCTTCGCGTCTTCCGAATCAGCTGCGCAGTATGTAGGCATCGACCACGTTTCGTTTATCATTGACGGAGCAGATACCGGACTGCTGATTTCCGGCGAAACAGGGGAGTATCAGGAGCGGATCTTTCCCAAAGCGCAGGACGGATGGAAGCTGAGCGGCGAGAGTGCCACCCATATTCGCGGATTTTATTTCGGCACGGATGCTGCCGTACAGCTGCTCCAGTACAAGGACACCGCTGAATACTATCTGCTGGTTATCTATATGGGTACGCCGCCAGTGCTGTCCGATTCAAATGGTAGCGCGTTTCAACTGCTGCAAGCCGGCGATGGATATACAACAGACAGCATATTTGCGGCGTATGTACCACAATACGGCGCCAACTATGCCGTGACGATCAATGGGGAGACTGTGTACATTTCATGATGCACAGGGCGACGTGTCAGTTGCAAATTGTATAGCGGCAAAAGGAGCACGGACACCCTATTCCATCAGGCGATACCACATTGAGACCCCGCAAGAAAACGATAGTTAATTTCCACTCTTTGCTTACGATCTTTGCCGGTTCCCTCTGCCTGATATACATAAATACTATCAATCAGCTCCACCAGCATAGAACGGTTCAGTTCTGTTACTGTTTCATACTTACGAATTGTTTCCAAAAATTGATTGGTACTCTGTGTTTTCTTTTCTTCCGCTCTGATTTTAGTTCTTAATTCGTCTCTTTTTTGAGCAAGTTCTTTCTGCTCACTTTCATAAGCTGAGGACATCTTTTCAAAGCGTTCATCAGAAATCTTACCGAGTGCATTCTGCTCAAAGAGCTTCATAATCACACTATCAATTTCTGCAATCCGTTTTTCTGCTACTTCCAAGTCTTTCTCGAACTGTTTGATTTTCTTACTGCCGCCTTTTTCGCTCAATTCGTGCATTTCCTGTATAAACTGATCTCCTAAGGCTTCCATATTCTTAATATGCTTTTGAATATCACTCATAACAATCTGTTGCAACGCCTCATAAGAAATGGCATGGGTTGTACAAAGATTGCTATTCCTTACATAAGTTCTGCAGCGAAAGCGAGGCTCCCTTCCATTTGGATTAGAAAACGCCATGTTGCGACCACAATCCGGGCATTTCACAAGACCCACAAATATATTAGGACGTCCTGTTTTATTCGGCTGTTTTTTTACACTGATGAATTTCTGCACCAGTTCAAAGGTTTCTTCATCAATGATCGCTTCGTGGGTGTTCCGTACTATGATCCATTCTTCTTTCGGAACTGCAACCGGCTTCTTATTCTTAAATGATTTGGTCTGTGTCTTATGAGAAACCATATGTCCCAGGTACACTTGATTCTCCAAAATCATCTTCACATTCTTTGCTACCCAATCCGTTGGAAACTTAAATCCTGTACTTGTTTCCAGAGTGCCGTTCTTCATTGCCCTGTATGCTCTCGGAATCAGAACACCATCCTCGCACAAGGTTCTCGCAATCTGATGAACGCTGTTGCCCTGTTTCGATAATTCAAAAATTCGTTTGACAATAGGTGCTGTATCAGGATCAACCAATAGCTTTCTTTTGTTCTCTGGGTCCACCACATAACCATAAGGTGCAAATGAACCGCAGAACCCACCACTCAATGCTGTTGTCTTTTTTACGCTTCGGATTTTCTTTGATGTATCACGAGCATAATACTCATTCATAATAGATTTAAACGGCATCATCTCGTTTTCATCAAATCTTGTATCGACATCATCATTCAAAGCAATAAACAAAATATCATTATTAGGAAAGATTTCTTCCACATAATACATGAACATGGCATTGTTACGTCCAAAACGTGACATATCCTTTACCATGATACCGCTCGGTTCCGGATCGTCCATAGCATCTTTAATCATACGGTTCAGATCCGGCCGGTTGAAGGTGGTTCCAGAATAACCATCGTCCACATATTCGCCTATCACTTCAAATCCTTTTTCCTTAGCATTGTACCTTAACATCTGCAACTGATTGGTAATGCTGTTGCTTTCCTTATCCGCATCCCCATCGTCTTTCGATAAACGTGCATATAATCTAACTCTTAGTTTTGTCTGCTGTTTTAACATTTCTGCTCCTTTCCAACAGCAAACAAACTGCTTTGTACTTTATAATTATAACACGTTTAAGCACTCTTTTCAGCAATTTGCTCTACTGTTTTTTTCAATCAACGGGTATTGTTTTCCTGCTCAATTTCTTTCTGGATCAGTCGTTTAATTAAATACTCCAACTGAACCGTACCGGAAAAAACGGAAGTTACATAAAACGTTGTATTCCCAATTTGGACTGCATTCTCCTGTTTAGGATTTTCCATGTGCTCACCTCATTTCCAGGCAACAAAAAAACACCATCACTGGTGTTTTTTTGCTCCTATATATTTACAATTCTTCGTGCATATACTCCGCTTTTTAAATCTATCTCTGCATAAACCATACTACTATCGCCAAACTCTGTCTGCCCTGGCTGAATACAGGTTGTAGTACCTATCTGATTCATCCATGATCCTTTTTCTGTCTCAGGACTTTCGTGAATATGCCCGTGCAGAGAAAGTAACGGCTGTTTGGCTTTAAGGAACTCATAAATATCTACTGATCCTATATCCAAATCCTGATATAGAAGCTGTCCCAAACGCAATCCGGCAGGAGGCATGTGCATAACATATACCGTTTTCTTCGGACTCTCCGGTTCAGGCAGTTCTTTCAAAATTCCACACATCAATGGAAGTTCTGTTTTGGAATACTCCAACCAGTCAAAAATTCTGTCATAACCATATTCATTCGATATACCGGCAAAAAAGCTAAGTTGTCTTTGGGGAATATAATCTGTCTCTGTAACAACTCGATCCTTACATCCAAAGGGATGATCCAAAATCTGATTCATTCCAATAAATTCATATTCGTCAATGCGGATTTTTTTACCTGCTATATTATGAACATTTGCGAATCCCCCACAAGTCTGTTCAAAAAGATTATCCACAGATAGCAAATCGTCATTCCCCAGCATATTAAGGTATGTAATGTTATGTTCTTGCAATATGGAAAAGTAATTACTTAGAAATCCTTTGATAAATAACGGTTGTTCTGTATGTCTTTCTCCCAATTTTGGAAGCATATCTCCACCATTCACAATAACTCTGATCTCTTGTTTCATAGCTATTTCTAATGATTTTCTGTATTTATTTTTATCTCCATGCAGGTCTGTAACATAAAGTATTTTCATGCTGTATCTCACTCCTTATATCCTTTAAGCATTTGCATCTTGATTGATTATAACACACAGCAACAATACTTTCAGCAGTTTCCGCCGCTATGTTTTCCACCTGTAGTATAGATCACTTTCTTCCCACATTTTTATATCTTATCATCAAAACCACATGAATAGGTCGGATCTATGGTTATTGCACACATAAATCCGGCCCATTATATCTGATTTCGATTTTACTGCCGTATTTGCCACGCACCCCGGCAAGTCCTTCTGTTATAAGGACGGGGCTGTTACAGGCTGCGGATAGCGTCACCGCATCATAGTCCCACATACGCCGCCGCTTTGCCAGAGCAAGCAAACGCCGCAGGAACTCTCCCCAAGTCTTTAGGAAGCTGTGAAGAAGTACCATTATGATCTGCGTCGTTATCGCGTCCGGCCTGCCACAGCCGGTTTCGTAGGTTGCGTTTATCGCTCGGACAGCCTGGATCCATCACCTCCTTAGGCCGCCTGTCACCGCGCCGCCCCATCTGCCGCTCGGAACACAGAATGAAGTACCTGTAACAGCGTATATTCGGTTGTCAAGGAACAAGCAAGGGGCATGGCAGACAAATTGATATTGCAGTTGGGGTGGGAGGATGTATATGCTTCCTTACCACACCCGTCCAGCTTGTCCCGCCGAATATGTCCCTCTACTATTCAGTACATTTTTAGGGGCAAAGTTGCCGTCTGTTATAAAATTTCTTTGAAATATTTTTCCAGACTACGCAATCCGGCTTCGATAGAACGGGTGATCCGGCTTTTGTGTGTTCCTTCCGCTTTGGCAATATCTGCTTTGCTCATGCCAAGAAAAAAGTGTGCATAGATTCGTTGGCGCTGCTTTACCGGAAGTTTGGAAAGACCTTTATAAATCAACTCCGTCATTTGGCGCTGTTCCCAAATTTCTGCCGGGTTAAGAGGCTTTTGCAATATCTCACGCTCAATACCTTCGTCTCGATCCAGAGAGTAAAATGCTTTATAGCGGTATGTACGAATCCGATAGGCTTCTTCCAACAACATATATTCCCGAAGCAACAAAGCAACTTCATCCGGCACCTCAACGATCATGTCCTGTGTATAATACGGGTAATAATCCCGAAGATTGATTTTCTTCATAGTAATTTCCTCCAATTTCGATGTTTGAGTTGATGGCAAAAATCGAAATCAGAGGGTGGGCTGCGGCAGCGATAAGGTCTAAGTCTCTTTCTGATTAAAAAAAGGGTACAAAAAAGCGCGCCCGTACAAAGAACAGGCGCGCCAAAGCAGCAGTATAAAATTTTTCCGGGAGGTTGACAGCGAAAATGCTCAAACTTTGTCGAAACCAAAAACGCCGCAATCCATACGAGCTGGACTACGACGTATAGGTGACTGAATGTAAAGCAGTTTATCTGCAGATCTGTGTTGCATAGACGCATAGACATTTCCTCCCATCAAGGAGGAACCTGAATCGGCTGCTTGATACCTCCTTGGGAGAAAATTATATCGGTTATGTTTCCTTTATCAGTCCGCAGATATTCGCTTTTTACTCTTTATATTCGCAATTTTCTACATATTCCGCTCTTAGAATATATGCTGCAAAAAGCAAGCCCACAAGGGGAAACAACACCTTGTGGGCTCATGTTATAGATGTTCAAATTTATAGCCGATCCCGGCGACACTCTCAATATAGTTTGGAAGATCCGGTTCAAAGCGCAACTTCTTACGCAGCTTACTTATATGATTATGAATCGCTTTTCTCGAATAGAAATCACAATCCTCTTTCCAAACCAAATCGGTAATCAGTTCGTAAGTAAAAACACGTTTGGGATTGGCAATGAGTAATGCCAGTATATCAAACTCCTTACTTGTCAGGTTGATAATCCGTTCACGAACCCTGACAGTGCGGTGTTCCAGGCATAGATAAAGCTCGCCTTCCTGTATTTCTGTTAGAGGATTTTTCTTTGCTGCGAAGGAAGTGTGACAGGAATTGAATACCGTTCCATGACAGGCTCCTTGTTCCAAAATATATTGCATTAGAGCATTCTTTTGTTCCTCGTTAAGAAGCAGAAATAACTTTTCGCCAATCTGTTTGCCGGATTCTTCTATATCAAAAACAGCTAATGTCCCATCACATCATCACCTCCATAAAATTTTTCAATTACTCCACAAAGAACAAAACCTGCCGGATCAGCTCCGGGATATTGACCGGGGCGGTGATATAGTCGTTCACGCCCTCATGCCGGTATTCATATTCCGTGGCAGGGTCGTTGTTCTCGGTGAGGATAAAGAACGGCAGAAGCCGGACAGGGGGATTCTTCATTTGGAACATCCCCGCCACCCGCCGTAGCGTATGAAACAGCTCCATTGCTGTGCCGTCCGGCAGTTCCAGATCGCACAAGATCAGTTCTATTTCCTTATCCTCAAAAATCCGGCGCTTGGCTTCCCAAATCGAGGAAACCAGAATCAGGTCAAAGCCCTTTTGTAGCATAGCAGCCCGCAGCACTTCGGCGCTGGTATCTTCTGCATAGACAAAGAGCAGCTTGTGAAAAGTCGGGGCCTTTTCGCCGGATAACTGCCGGTAGGCGTATTCCACCAGCTTATCTTGTAGTAGCAGTCCTTTCATTTTGTCCATGCACAGCGTCGCGCCCCGGCGCATAGCTTCCTGTTCGTAGTCGTCCTTGTCATGACAGGACGCCAGAATAAAAGGCAGCTCCTTGTCTGCGGCCCGCACCTCGTCCAGAAAGTCCATGCCGGAACCGTCCGGCAGGTCGAGATCACAGCAGACCACCAGCGGCATTTCCTCTTGGATGGCGGTCCGCGCTTCTTTCAGCGTACAAGCCGTTTTTACCGGGTAGCCCCGGTGCTGTAAGTATTTTTGCAGGCACCATGTATAGGTGTCGCTGTCGTCGATCAGCAGTATCTTTTTCATGTGTCCTCACCCCCAATATTGATTTACCACAAGCATAAACTACAAATGTTACACAAATGTCCGAGGTGCCTTTGATTTCGACA
>OLSD01000622.1_pt1 | contig 34258 bp, 22 predicted proteins | sample 1672211 | NCBI WGS metagenome assembly OLSD01 (sample SAMEA3136659, study PRJEB25190) | human gut metagenome | reverse complement strand
CCGCAGGCTTACAGAGCGCAATGCAGCAATATTATCTTCCTACAATATATATTATGAGGAGGGGATATACCCCTATGTCGTCCTATGAGCCTGCGGCCATAGGACTTGGTCAATAGAGTTATATCAAGAAAAAAAGTTCTGATGATATATAGTATGTGACGGTGGATATTCATTTTTTATAAAAAAAAGTTTTTCTTTTTTTACCCTCACACCCTCACCTTTTGCTGTAACAGACTGACAGACAGCGACAAAGGGTGTGAGGGTAAGTGTGAGGGTAGTTTTTTACCCTCACACCACCCTCATACCCTCATGGATAAGTCTTGCTATAATAGAACGAAGAATGAACTCTTAATTCGCCTTGATATTGCTTGTAAACAAATTGAAAAAACGGTACCAGAAGAGTAAAGCATTCTGGTACCAAAGGTCCAGCATAGGTATACTGATAGTCCAGCATAGGTATACCGATAGTCCAGCATAGGTAAAACTAACAGAAAAATGGTGCCAGAAAAGTGCAGCTATCTGGCACCAAGTGTGCAGCATAGTTGCACCGATAGTGCAGCATAGCTATACGCCCGGTATACCGCTGCTTCCTTGACGCCCATTGAATCCCCGTGACAAGCAGGATGCCTTCCTGCCGGAAGAATAGTGGGCGTGAGGGAAAGTGGTGAGGGTAAGTGTGAGGGTAAAAAAGCTACCCTCACACTTACCCTCACACCCTTTATTACTGTCTGTCAGCCTGTTACAGCAAAAAGTGAGGGTGTGAGGGTAAAAAACAAAAAAAAAACTTTTTCAACCGTACAGCTCGTTTTCTTCAAGCTGTACGATTTTGCGAATTCCTCGTTTGCTTGTCTGTCCGAGCCACGAGTATAGCTTAGCAATGTTCACAATCTGTTCATCCCCGTATTTCGGGTGGTGTGTCATTTCTTGTATTTCATTGTCTTCATACCCTTGCCGGCAATCATATATATTCCCTTGCCCGGTATGTTGATGCTTGCCCTGGAGTTCACCACAGGCACAATGCTCACGAGACTTCCGTCGGCAGCATAGATGCTGAGGGCTGCCACGTCGCCGCTGATGCCGCTTGCCTCCAGACCGTCGGCTGTCTCCCTGATGCTGAATGTAGCTGTCTCGGGGCTGACGCCGACCGAAGTGGTGCCCGTGCCTTCCACGCTCACCATCCATCCCTTGTCTGTTGCAATCTTCGTTGCACTCTCCTTTGCCAGGTCGTTTGCCACGTTGTTGAAGAGCAGCAGTCCGCCCACGTCGTTCATATCGTCGCCCTCGCGTTTCTCTCTGAGCGACATGTACAGCTTGTTCAGCGCCTCCACTCCGAGGTTCGTTCCGTCCACCGAAACATAGCGCAGGTCATTGGCTCCCTCGAACGTTATTCCCTCCGTAATCGGGTTGTTCTTTATCACCGCGTCTGCAATCAGCTTGTTTTGGCTGAAGTCGAGTGATGTGATGGCATTGTCGCCGCAGTCTATGGCGAGCAGATTCTTCATTGCCTTCATGTCGAGCGCCGCTATCTGGTTGTTGTTGCAGTGCAGGTCGGTCAGATTCGGCAATTTCGTGGCATCGAGTTTTGTGAAGGCACATCCGCTGCAGTTCAGACTCACGAGCGACTGCGGGAATGCCGCCTCTGCCAGTTCCATATTCTCCGAGCAGTCGAGGTGTTTCAGCGCATCGCACCCCGTCATATCCAGATTGCTCAGCGAGCAGCTGTAACAGCTCACGCTTTCGAGCTTCGACAGTCCTGTCAGGTTCAGTGTGGTTAGCATATAGTTGTTGTTGCATGTCAGCATCGTCAGGTTGCGCGTGTCTGTCAGGTCGAGATTCTCTATCGGTGCCCCCTCGCAGAGCAGCGTTTCGAGTTTCGTCATGCCCGACAGGTCGAGCGATGAGAGCATGAAGTTGTTGTCCAGCTGCAGGTATCTCAGATTCTTCGTCTGTGAGAGGTCTATCGACATCAGGTTTGCCATAGGCAGAATCAGCGTGTCAATCTTGTTCTCTTCGGGCAGCACGAATTGCGTTATCGGCTTGCCCAGTCCTGCTGCCACGTATTCCAGCTTCTTGTTCTTGCTCAGGTCGAACTTAGTCACCATCGTCTGCATGGCGTCCAGGTATTTCAGTTCTTCGCATCCCGTCAGGTTCAGTTCCGTCAGCGGAGAGTTCGTCGTACACGACAGATACTCCAGCGGCGACTTTTCGGGCAGCGTCAGACTTGCGATGCGGTTGTTCGTAACGATGATGCTGTCGATTTTCGCATTTGCCGACAGGTCGAGTTTGTTTAGCGGCGAACTCTGTATGCACACCATTTTCAGTTCCGGACATTTCGAGAAGTCCATTTCCGCCACATAGTTCTCGCGCGATATGATATGCGTCAGTGTCGGCATCCCAGTTATGTCCAGCTCCGTCAGTGCGTTGCCCGAGCATTCCAGCACGGCTATGTTGCCGTACAGCGTCAGGTCCTGGCTCGGCAGTTCGCCGTATATAGTGGTGGCTGTGGTGGCGAGTTGTCCGGTAGTAGTTTTTCCGTCGCCCCAGTCCAGGGTGTACTCTCCGTTTTCTGTTCCCATCACGAGCAGTGCGAATTTTGAGCCAGCGCTTCCCGCAAAGTGCATCTTCAGGCTGTTCTTCACTGTGTTTGTTTCTTCAGCCGCTGCCGGCATGACTAAAAGCATCCATTGCAGGGTTATCACCAGGGCTGAGATGAGTTTCATGTGTCTCATAAGCTTTTGGTTTTTATTAGTAAATTTATACGGTTATAAAAATGTCTTTCACCCGAAAGTTGCCCCAAATATAGCAATTTTTATCTGATACGGTGCGAATTCCCGTTCAATCTCTTTTCTGCCGCGCTGCATGGGTTACTATGCTGCAACTAACACACATTCAGAGTGTTATACGTTTTGTCGCTTGCGCTTTGTCGCTGTTTGCGCTTTAAAATGCAACGCTCCTTGCTGCGCTTTTGTATGCGGATGGGCTGTTTCTCCACTTTTGGTGTTGGGAAATGGTAGAATGTGGCGTATGCGGCGATGCCGTACGCCACGCTGTATACCATTCCTATAAACTTTCTCATCGTCCTGTATCCCCAACATGTTTTTTTTTGCACAAAGCAACATTCAAGTGCTCGAAATGGGTAACGTGAATAAATTCATATCATTCCCGATTTCGCTTAATCGGTTTTTTGTCTTATCTTTGCACGGGATAATAAATATCGCGTATGAAGGAAACAAACATCTTGCTTATTGTCGCGGCATTGCTGCTGATTGGTTGTTCGCCGGTGCGGAGAGCAAACGGCGAACTGGTGCAGGTGGATTCGCTGCTGAAACAGGGATATGTGGACTCGGCATACGCCAAACTCTGTGCGCTGCCGCAGAAAACACTGGTTTCATCGCAGGATTCCGCCTATTTCTATCTCCTTTCCACTCAGGTGGCATACAGGCTGTATAAGCCCGTGACTTCGATGAAACCGCTGGATTATGCAATCAGCCATTATTCCGCATCGGATGTCGACAAGCGGCTGCTTGCCATGGCGCAGTATTACAAGGCGATGCTGCTCTACGATGCGGGCAGGGTGAAAGACGGCGTGGTTTTTCTGAAAAATGCCGAATTCGTTGCTAAGAACGTGCCCGACGCAGAGCTACACCATAAGATTTTCGAGAGTCTCGAACTCATAAACGAGGAGAGCGGCGAGCTGCAGGCGGCAATGCGGTATGCATGCAAGTCGCTTGGCGTGTCGGCTGATGCGCGCAACGCCTTATGGCAGGTACACGCCTGCAACAATCTTGCCGTGCTGCACAGCAAGACGGGCAATGCCGACAGCGCGTCGGTATATATCAGGAGATGCATGTCGATGCTGCGCTATATCCCTCAGGCGGAACGCAAGGTGGTACTCAACAATATCGGTGCCTATTTTATGCAGAGAGACACGGCTGCCGCCCGGAAATACTTTGCAGAGATTATCCGCTCGCAGCCCATGAGCGAGGCTTATCTGAACCTCGCCACGCTCCACATGCAGGAGGGCGACTACGCCTCTGCTGACTCTCTGCTCCACTGCGCTCTGTCCGTCGGCGACTGGCAGGTGAAGGACGAGGTGATGGGTGCGATATTCAATCTGCAGGTGCAGCGCGGCAGACTCGGCGAAGCCGTTGCCACAGCGCGGCAGCTGCTAGCGCTGAAAGACACCGTGATGGAGAAGCGGCGCGAGAACGACGTGAAGATTATCCAGGCAGACTTCGACAATATGAAGGCGCGGCAGGAGTATGAGCGCAGGGTGATGCTGGGGCTGGTGCTCGTGGTGGTGCTTTCGCTCTTCGGTGTGATTGTGGTGCTCTACCTGCGTTACAAGACATTCCGCAACAAGGCGGCGATTGCCCGCGACCAGATGCTCATCAAGAACTATGAGCTGCGGCTGGCTGAGCTTCAGCAGCAGGGCAAGGACAAGGAGCGCGAGATTGAGGATATAAAGCGGCGCAAGCAGAAGCTCATCGACAGGCATCGCGACGTGCTGAACAATGGCTACCGTCTGTTTGCCGATATCAGTTCGGGCAAGACCACCGTGCTTTGGGACAAGGCCGACTTCGAGAGTTTCGTGGAATATTATCGTTTGATAGATGCAGAATATGTCGATTTTATCGATAACGGATACGATGGTCTGTCGATGAAATCGAAGTTTTTTCTCATTCTTGAGCATATGGGCAGAAATAGTGCCGAGATAATGCAGATCATGGGTATTGCCGATAGCACCGTGAGGAGTATTCGCTCGAGAATCAACAAGAGGAGGGTCGGGGATTTTTGATACAATGCTTTTATTTCCCAGCCCCCTCCCAGTCTTATATATTGGATTTTGCGGCAATAGAGACAACAAGGGAAAATTAATGTTCAATTAATGGGAATAAATGTTTAAACGGCAAATGAAAAAGAAACAAGAAGGGGCTGGCTCCCCAATCCGCAGATTGCAAGAGAAGAGGTTCATGACAAAGTTTTTCACAGACCTATGACGCGAATGTACAATCTGTGCCGTATTCTTCAGCATGTCGTTAATGGTTTAGTGACTGTCTTCAAGTAGTTTTCCTGCATTTTCTGCATCAAAATGTTTGCAAAACTCGTCTATAATACAAAATAATTCTGTAACTTTGTAATCGGTAGTCATATCAAATATATTTGTAACTTGTTGTAAATCACCTATAAAGGTACAAAATATTTGTGAGACTACCAACTTTTTTATAAACTATTTCTTATCCCGAACTGAGGTATTCATAGACCAATTGTATAATATGCATAGGGCAAGGATTCAATATTCATAGTCCAAGTATAAGGCATGGAGACATTGCCGATAAACTCGCTCGGAATATTGTATAGAGAATGAAAAAGGCTGCACCCGGATTATGGATGCAGCCTTTTTTCGGTATTGTCGTGTATCAGCTTGCTTGGATTAGTATCCAGGGTTCTGCTGAATTTCGGTCTTGTTGCGGTCGATTGCTCCCTGTGGAATCGGGCGGAGGATTCTCCACTTGCCGTCGTCGCCCTTGAAGTTAGACTCGTTCACAGGGTCCTCCTGATACTTCTTCACGTACTCGAAGAGCTTGTGGGTGCGCTTCAGGTCGGTCCAGCGTACGTACTCTCCTGCCATCTCGCGCACGCGTTCTGCCAGGATAAAGTCGATGTCCATGTCGTCGGCAGAAACCGTCATCTCGCTTTCGAAGCCAGCCTTGATGGTTCCAGGGCGCTTGCGCAGTGTGTTGATCATCTTTGCTGCCTCAGCCTTGTCGCCCAGCATGATGTAAGCCTCTGCCGCGATGAGGTAAGCCTCACCCAGGCGTGCGCATGACACATCGTGCATAGAGCAGGTGGATTTGCGGTTTGCGATGGATGTCTCAGTGTAGTCGTCGAACTTCTTTATGCATGGTGTTCCGGCGTCGCTGTGGCGGCGTGTAGCCCAGTCTGCCGGCTGGTTGGAGTTCGGGTCAACGCCTCCGTCGGCGATGGTCAGTGCCACTTTGCCTACGCGTGCGCCAGCCTTCACGCCGTTCGGGTCGTCTGCTCTCCAGGCAGCGATGTCGTCATCAGTTGCCCACCACGGAGCGTAGTAGTAGAGCACCTTCGAACCGTTCTTCGGATAGTAGAAGTCGAAGTAGTTGTATGTAGGAGTGCCGTTGGCGTCCTCGGTGCCGTAGAGTTCCGTCATGAATGTCTGCTCGTAGCGTCCGTCGCCCTTGGTGAAGAGCTTGTGCATGCAGAAGTTAGGAGAGTAGGTACCGTCGATAGCCTTGGTGCGCGGATACTCGGCACCGCCGAGGTATGCTCCGAACTGTGCCATCTGGTATGAGCCGTCGTCCTTCGGGTTGTCAACGGTCTCGCCGCTGAACTGTACAGTCCAGAAGAACTCGCTGCTCTGCTCGTTGTAGATGTCGAAAGCCTTCTCGATAGACTCGCTTGGAACATCGCTGCCGATAACCTCCAGGATGTATTTCTTGGCGTTGGCGAAGTCGCTTGCCTCGGCGATGTTCTCCTCCTGTGCCTCAGCGTCCTGTCCGTTCAGCCATCCGCGTGTGAGATAAGCCTTTGCGAGGAAGAACTTGGCTGCCTTCTTGTTGGCGCGTCCCACGTTGCTTGTGGCAAGCAGTTTGGAGTCGTTGCCTGCGAGGTATTCAAATTCGCTGATGATGAACTTGTATACGTTGCCCAGGCTCTCGCGCGGGAAGTTCATCACTGCCGATGAATACATGTCGTTAGCCATCGGCACTCCGCCGAACTGCTGCACGAGCTGGAAGTAGTACCATGCGCGGATGAAGCGTGCCTCGTCGATATACTGCAGGCGCACCTTCGAGTCTTTTGTCGTTTCGCCGTATTCGATTACTTCGTTTGCCTTCTGTATGCCGATGTAGCAGTCGCTGTAGAACTTTTCGATGCAGTCTTCAGCCACGGTGTACGTGTAGTATGTCATTGCCATACCCTGCGACTTTCCGTCGCCGTAGATGTCGGTTCCGCCCACGAACAAGTGCGGCTGTCTGTTGAACATCGTGCGCAGAGAGGAGTACATTGAGTTAGTGAGGCTCTCGTAGCCGGTTGTTGTGTTATAGAAAGTGTTAGTGGGAACGTCTGTGCGGCTGTCCGGATCCAGGAATCCCGAGCAGCTTGACAGGAATGCTATCGCTCCGACCATTATACTATAATATATCTTTTTCATAATTCTTTCTTTTTATAATTCTTAGAATTTCAGGTTTACACCAATTTGATAAGTTCTTGAACTTACACCGCCCGTACCGTCGGTTACAGAAGCGTCAGCCCATTCCGGGTCGAATCCCTTGTAGTCGGTGAATGTGAACGGGTTCAGGATGTTCACATAAACTCTGAGGCTCGACACGTTGATTTTCTGCATCCAGCTCTTCGGGAATGTGTATCCCAGTGTGATGTTCTTCACCTTCACGTAAGAGTTGTCCACGCAGAATGCCTGTCCGCTCTCGTCCTCTGTCCAGAAGCGTCCGCCGCCTGATGATCCGGTGGCGTTGCCTGCTGTCGGGAAAGGCAAGCTGGCGTAGTGTGTGGCGGTCTGTGTGGTCACTGTTCCGTCGTCGGCGAGGATTGGTGCTCCCTCCGGTATATAATAGTCGAGTTTGATGTGCTGCGTGCCGCGTGATCCGTAGCGTGCGAATTCGCGCATGAACGGTGAGTATACGTATCCGCCCTGGCTTGTGTAGAGGCTGAACGAGAAGTCCAGGTTCTTGTATGTCAGAGTGGAAGTCAGGCTTCCCGTCCATGTGGGGTCGCAGTGTCCGAGCACGTAGCGGTCGCTGGCGTCGATAGTACCGTTGCCGTCCTTGTCGGCCACCTTCATTGTTCCCTCCGGGAACTTTGTCTTCCAGTGTTCGTCGGCAGCCATTGCTGCAGCCTCCTCGCGTGTAGCTACGCCTGTGTGCTTGTATCCGTAGATAACGTTGATGGGCTGTCCGATGAACCACTTGTTGCCCACCAAGTCCTTCTTCTCGCCGTTCAGCTCCTTGATTTCGTTGATGTTGCGTGCGAACGAGAAGTTGGTTTCCCAATACCAGTCCTTGTTTCTGATGTTCACGGTGTTGAGCTGTATTTCGATACCGCGGTTGCTCACCTTGCCCACGTTGCTCTTTATGGCACCCGTCACTGAGCCGAGCTCATACGGAGTCTTCATCTCCATGAGCAGGTCTTTCGAGTTTCTTGTATAGAGGTCGATGGCACCGTTGATGCGGTTGTCCAGGAATCCGAAGTCGAGACCGAGGTTGAACTCAGTGGTCTTCTCCCATGTCAGGTCGGAGTTCGCCATTGAATATCCGTATCCGTTTGCTATTGTGTTGCCGAAGTTGTAGTAGTACTTCTTGTTTGCGAGCGACATGGTCTCGTATGCGCCCACTCCCATGTTGTTACCGGTCACACCGTAGCTCAGACGGAGTTTCAAGTTGCTCAACCAGTCTGATGTGTTCTTCATGAAGTCTTCCTCGGTGATGCGCCATGCCACGGCTGCCGACGGGAACATACCCCAGCGGTTGCCCTTTGCGAACTTGGAGCTTCCGTCCCAGCGCGAAGATACCGTGAGCAGGTATTTGTCCATGTATCCGTAGTTCAGACGTGCCACGTATGAGAGCATGGACACTTTGCGGTAGTAGCTTGAGCGTGTTTCGAGCGTGCCTGACCCCATGTTGTTCCAGTCCACGTCGAACGGCATGTTCGTGGCCTTCATGTAGCTGCCCTGCTCTTTCTGTTGGTATACGGAAACGAGTCCCAGCACGTTCAGGCTGTGGTCGCCGAAGCGCTTGATGAAGTTTGCCTGGGTGTCCCATGTGTATGAGAATGTCTCGTCGTTATAGTCCTCAGCCTGGTTGCCCTTGCCTCCGCGCACCTGTGTGTCGGAGCCGTAGAACACTCCCTGGTGCGACTTCTGGTACATTGGCGAGAATGTGGTCTTCAGTATCACCTCCTTGATTGGGGAGTACTGCAGGTATACGTTTGCCATGGCGTTGTACTGGCGTGTGTTGTCCTTCGAGTTCTCGCGGTCAACGAGCGGGTTGATTGTCGAAGTCGGACCACCGCCCGTGGGGTACACTGCTGCGTCCTTTCCCGGTTGGTAGATGAGTTCTCCGGCGTTGTCGCCCTCCCAGTATCTTGCCGGCATGGTGGGGTTCATGAGGAATCCGTTGTTCACGGAGTTCTTGCTGCCGTATTTCTTCATCGAGGTGGCGAGGTTTGTTGAGAATCCCACAGCCATCTGCTTTGAAATCTTGTGGTCGAGTGCGCCCTTGATGTTCCAGCGCTCATATCCGTCGTAGAGCACTCCCTCTTCGTTCTGGTAACCCAGTCCCACGCGGTATGTCAAGTCTTTGGCGTTTCCTGAAATGTTGATGAAGTGGTTCTGCTGCGAGCCGTTGCGTGTCACGAGGTCAGCCCAGTCGGTATAGTTCTTGGTCTGGTACATTTCCTTGATTACCGGGCTGTCGTTGCACCAGAACTTTGAAAGGTCGCTGCCCTTCATCTCCCACGAGCTGAGTCCTGTGGTGTTGTCGAGTTTCTCCGTCAGATAGCGGCTGAAGCGGTATTTTGTATATTCGTCGCCGTTCATGAATTCTGGCATGTTGGCAACCTCCTTGAATCCCCAGTAGCCGTCGTAGCTCACTGTGGTTCTCGTTCCCTTCTCGTCGCCCTTCTTTGTGGTGATCATAACCACACCGTTCGTTGCGCGCGAACCATAGATAGCCGTAGACGAGGCATCCTTCAGCACGTCCACCTTCTCGATGTCCATCGGGTTCAGGAAGTCCATGTTGTCGCACACCACTCCGTCAATCACGTAGAGCGGCTTGCTGTCGTCGTTCATCGAGCTCTTGCCTCGGATCTGGATGTTGAATCCGTCGCCGGCACGGCTTGACGACTGCGAGATGTTCACACCTGCAACCTGTCCCTGCAAGCTTTCCATAAGCGACGTGGAGCCTTTTCCGGCGATTACGTCCGACTTCACGCTTCCTACCGAACCCGTGAGGTCCGACTTCTTCACCACGCCGTAGCCTACCACCACAACCTCGTCGAGCTGCTTGTCCTCGGGCAGCATCTTGATGTTGAGCGTAGACTGGTTCCCCACGGCCACGGTCTGTGTCTTGTAGCCGATGTAGCTGATTTCCAGAGTTGCGTTTGCCGGTAGATTAGTGATGTTGAATTTGCCGTCCAGGTCGGTCACGCCACCGTTTGTCGTGCCCTTCACCATCACGGATGCTCCGATGATAGGTTCCCCGTGTTCGTCAACTATGGTACCGTTCAGTACCTTTGTCTGGTTAACTGATTGCGCATAGACAGTTCCTGTAGCCTCTCCGGCATTGGCATTTGCCGGATATGAGAGCAACATCATCGATGCGAGTAAACCACAGGAGGCGTATTTCATGAAGTTTGCACTTCCGCCCCAGAAAACATGATTTTCGTTATTTCCCATGTTCGGTTTAATTTTTAGTTTGTAGATTATGTCTCTGTAATATCTTTTCAGATTTGTTATGAAGTTTGTATAATTTTTTGCAAATATAGTATAATATTTTAAACATTGACGTAAGTCAAGAAAAAAAATGCTCTTTTATGTTTTATTCATGTTCGTTTTCGTGTTTTCCCGTGTGTTTTCCGGTGGAACTCCCTGTTTTTTTGCCAAACGTTTGCACAGTCTTCGCCCGGCTGCGTGGCGGTAATCCGCCGTGGATGCCCCGTATTTCTACATTGCATGGCTTGGAACGTATATTCCGTGCCGAGAAACAAGTAATTCCGACGTGGGAATTCATTAAGCTACATTTTCAATAAAGTCATAGAAAGCGCTTAACTTTATGTAAAGTTCCTTTTTTATTTCTATATATCAATTATTTAGAGTAACTTTGCAGCCGATTTTGCCTTGGTGCGGCTTTTTATCGCCGGCAAGAAGGACAAGACATCACGGACAGAACAAATTATATATATAATAAAGGTAATAGAAACAGATGATTACAGTAACCAATCTCGCTATCCAATTCGGAAAGAGAGTTCTCTACAAAGACGTTAATATCAAGTTCACTAACGGAAACATCTATGGAGTAATCGGCGCAAACGGTGCCGGAAAATCCACTCTGCTGAAGGCAATCAGCGGAGAGCTGGAGCCAAACAAGGGTACCGTGGAGCTGGGCCCGGGCGAGCGCCTCTCGGTCCTCGACCAGGACCACTTCAAATTCGACGCATATAGCGTAATGGACACCGTGCTCATGGGACATGAGCCGCTATGGCAGAACATGAAAGAGCGTGAGGCTCTCTATGCCAAACCGGAAATGACCGAGGAAGACGGAAACAGGGCAGCCGACCTGGAGCTGAAGTTCGCCGAAATGGACGGATGGAACGCCGAGAGCGACGCCGCACAGATGCTGTCGAACCTTGGCATCAAGGAGGATATGCACCAGAAGATGATGAGCGAACTGTCGAACACGGAGAAGGTGCGCGTGATGCTGGCGAAGGCTCTGTTCGGACACCCCGACAACCTGTTGCTCGACGAGCCTACCAACGACTTGGACCTCGACACCGTGCAGTGGCTTGAGGAATACCTGAGCAATGTGGAGCAGACCGTACTCGTGGTGAGCCACGACCGTCACTTCCTCGATGCCGTCAGCACGCAGACCGTGGACATCGATTTCGGAAAGGTTACTGTATTCTCAGGAAACTACTCATTCTGGTATGAGAGTTCGCAGCTCGCCCTGCGCCAGCAGCAGAACCAGCGCCAGAAGGCCGAGGAGAAGCGCAAGGAGCTGGAGGAATTCATCCGCCGCTTCTCTGCCAACGTGGCAAAGAGCAAGCAGACCACAAGTCGCAAGAAGATGCTTGAGAAGCTGAACGTGGAGGAAATCCGCCCTTCATCACGCAAATACCCGGGAATCATCTTCCAGATGGAAAGGGAGCCGGGCAACCAGATTCTCGAAGTGGAGGGACTGAAAGCCGTGGATACAGACGGTACGGTATTGTTCGACAACGTGAACTTCAACATCGAGAAAGGACAGAAGGTGGTGTTCCTCAGCCATAACCCGAAGGCAATGACCGCCCTCTTCGAGATTATCAACGGCAACCGCGAGGCACAGGCCGGAACATTCAAGTGGGGAGTGACCATCACGACGGCATATCTGCCGCTCGACAACACGGAGTTCTTCCAGAGCGACATGAACCTCGTGGACTGGCTGAGCCAGTATGGAGCAGGCAACGAGGTGGCAATGAAGGGCTATCTCGGCAGAATGCTCTTCAGCGGCGAAGAGGTATTGAAGAAGGTGAACGTATTGAGCGGAGGCGAGAAAATGCGATGCATGATTGCACGCATGCAGCTGAAGAACGCCAACTGCCTCATCCTCGACACCCCGACCAACCACCTCGACCTTGAGAGCATCCAGGCATTCAACAATAACCTCGTGGGCTTCAAGGGCAACATTCTCTTCAGCAGCCACGACCACGAGTTTATCCAGACCGTGGCCGACCGCATCATCGAGCTCACGCCGAAGGGAACAATCGACAAGCTGATGCAGTATGACGACTATATCTACGACGAGCAGCTCAAGGAGCAGCGCGCCAAGATGTACGAATAATTGGCATACTCCTCCGTGTTGGCAAGGTTTTTGCTATGAGCAAAAGAAAAACGATGTTACTATGAGCAAAGAAAAAGATACAAAAAAGAAGGAAGAGGAGTTGAAAGACTCTGAAAAAGAACTGAAGACAGATGTTTCTGCCGACGAAAGCGAAAAGGCAGAGGAAACGGCAGAGGAAGCAGAAAAGGATCCGCTGGAGGCTGCCAACGAGCAGATTGCCGAACTCAAAGACAAGTATCTGCGCAGCGTTGCCGAATTCGACAACTACCGCAAGAGAACGATAAAGGAGAAGGCAGAACTTATCGTAAACGGTGCCGAGAAGGCAGTTTCTGCCATCCTGCCCGTAATGGACGATATGGAAAGGGCTCTTGCCACTGCCGAAAAGACAGAAGACGTGGAGGCTCTGAAGGAGGGCATGAAACTGATTTTCCAGAAGTTCGAGAAATGTCTGAAGGGTCTTGGCGTGAACAAGATTGACACCAAGGACGCCGACTTCGACACGGATTTCCACGAAGCCGTGGCAATGGTGCCGGGCATGGGCGACGACAAGAAGGGCAAGGTGCTCGACTGCGTACAGACCGGATATACGCTGAATGACAAGGTAATCAGACATGCCAAGGTGGCAGTAGGACAGTAAAATAAAATTATGGCACAGAAGAGAGACTACTACGAGGTGCTTGGCGTGAGCAAGGATGCCTCTGAAGACGAGATAAAGAAAGCATACAGGAAGATAGCCATCAAATATCATCCCGACCGCAATCCGGGCGACAAAGTCGCCGAAGAGAAGTTCAAGGAGGCAGCCGAGGCATACGATGTGCTCCATGACCCGCAGAAGAAACAGCAGTACGACCAGTTCGGATTCAACGGTCCGATGGGCGGCGGTGCCGGAGGCTTCGGCGGAGGATTCGGTGGCGGCGGATTCTCTATGGACGACATCTTCTCGATGTTCGGCGATGTGTTCGGCGGACACGGAGGAGGTTTCGGCGGCGGATTCGGCGGCCAGCGCCGGGGCGGAAGACCCGCACAGCATCGCGGGGCAGACCTGCGCCTCAAGGTGAGGCTGACTCTTGAAGAGATAGCAACGGGAGTGACGAAGAAATTCAAGGTAAAGAAAGACGTCACCTGTTCACATTGTCACGGAAGCGGTGCCGAGAACGGAAGCGGCAAGGAGACCTGCCCCACCTGTCACGGAAGCGGCGTAGTGACACGCACCACACAGAGCCTCTTCGGCATGATGCAGACCCAGAGCGTCTGTCCCACATGCCAGGGCGAGGGAATGGTAATCAAGAACAAATGTAAGGAGTGCGGCGGAAACGGTGTCGTAAAAGGCGAGGAAGTCGTGGAAATCAAGATACCGGCAGGCGTTGCCGAAGGCATGGTGGTCAACGTGCCGGGCAAGGGAAATGCAGGAATACACAACGGCATAGCCGGCGACATACAGGTATACATCACGGAGGAGCCGAGCGACACATTCGTGCGCGACGGACAGGACCTTATCTACAACCTGCTGCTCGACTTCCCCACAGCTGCACTCGGCGGTCAGGTGGAGATTCCGACCATCAGCGGCAGCAAGGTGAAGATCAAGATAGAACCGGGCACACAGCCAGGCAAGGCTCTCCGTCTGAGAGGCAAGGGACTGCCTGCCGTTCAGGGTTACGGCCACGGCAACGGCGACTTGGTGGTCCACATCAGCGTCTACGTGCCGAAGACCCTCTCGAAGGACGAGAAGAAGGCACTCGAGGAGATGCAGCAGAGCGACAACTTCAAGGGAGACACCAATACGAAGCAGACCATCTTCCAGAAGTTCAGAAGCTACTTCAACTGATACAAGAATATATGATGGCGGAGTGTGACCCACTTCGCCATCATTCGTTTCATACATATAAAAGGAAAACGGGTGCAGTAGATTCGGAAAGATGTTAAAATAGACATAATATAGATGGTTTTGGAGTACCAGACTTTTGTATACAAGGACAAATCATTAACTTTGCAGTCAAATAAACTATAACAAACAAAGCTCAACGAGAACTCTTGACAGCATACTGCAACAAGAATTCCCGTCGAGAAACAATAAAAAGAATCAAAACAAGAAACAACAACAAGAAATCATGAACTCAGCTGAACTTTTCCTTTGGATTCTCAACAACCTCAACTATTGGGTTGTGGCACTTTTCATGGCTATCGAGAGCTCATTCATCCCATTCCCTTCGGAAGTTGTCGTACCGCCGGCCGCATGGAAGGCTATGGACCCGGAGAGCGGAATGACCATAGTGCTGGTGATAGTATTTGCCACCATCGGTGCCGACATCGGCGCCCTGATAAACTATTATCTCGCCAAATGGCTCGGCAGGCCCATCGTTTACAAGTTTGCCGACAGCCGCATCGGCCACATGTGTCTTATCGACCGCGAGAAGGTGGAGAAGGCAGAGGAATTCTTCCGCAAGCACGGAGCCACTTCCACATTCTTCGGCCGTCTGGTCCCCGCCGTACGCCAGCTAATCAGCATCCCGGCAGGACTTTCAGGAATGCACGTGGGCAGGTTCCTCATATTCACCACTCTCGGAGCCGGAGTATGGAACACGGTTTTGGCACTGATAGGCTGGGCGATATACGAATACACCGACTACAAGACGACGCAGGACGTATACCACCAGGCACTGAAATACAGCCATGAGATAGGCTACGTGCTGCTGGCGCTGGCTGTGGTCGTGGTTGCCATCCTTGCATACAAGGGAATGAAGAAGAACAAATAACGCAATCATGACCTACGGAGAAACCATAGAATACCTTTACAACAGCGTGCCGATGTTCCAGAAATCAGGGGCATCAGCATACAAGGAGGGACTGGACAACACGGAAGAGCTCGACAGGCACTTCGGTCACCCGCACACCAGATTCAAGACCATCCACATAGCCGGAACCAACGGAAAGGGCTCATGCTCCTGTTCCATCGCCTCAATACTGCAGGCCGAGGGATACAAGGTGGGTCTGTATACATCACCTCATCTCGTGGACTTCCGCGAAAGGATAAGGGTGAACGGCGAATGCATCAGCGAAGAGTATGTGACGGACTTCGTGGAGAAAGAGAAAAACTTCTTCGAACCTCTCCATCCGAGCTTCTTCGAACTGACAACCGCCCTCGCCTTCAAGTATTTCGCCGAGCAGCAGGTGGACTACGCCGTGATAGAAGTGGGGCTTGGCGGACGGCTCGACTGCACGAACATCATCCGCCCCATCCTCTCCATCATAACGAACATCAGTTTTGACCACACGCAGTTCCTCGGCGACACACTCGCCAAGATTGCCTCGGAGAAGGCCGGAATAATAAAGAGCGGCACGCCCGTGGTAATCGGGGAATACAACGAGGAGACGCGCCCCGTATTTGAAGCGAAAGCCAAGCAGGAGGACGCCCCCATCATCTTTGCCGAAGACTGCAGCGAGATAATCGGAGCGGAGCCGGGCACGGATGGCGGAATTGACTACCGGACGAAACACTTCGGCATGATACACGGCGAGCTCGGCGGACTCTGCCAGACCAAGAACACCGACACGGTATTGAACGCCGTGCGCCTGCTCACGGACATGGGAGTGATAAGCGACACAGCCTCCATCGCCAAAGGACTTGCCCACGTCACCTCCGCCACAGGACTGAGAGGCCGCTGGGAAACGGTAAGGACCGCGCCGAAAGTAATCTGCGACACGGGCCACAACGCCGGCGGATGGCAATACCTGAGCAAACAGATAAAGAGCCAGCAGTGCAGACAGCTCCGCATGGTATTCGGCATGGTGGACGACAAGGACATCGACGCCGTATGCCGCATGCTCCCAAAGAATGCCGTATATTATTTCACGCAGGCCACGACCCACAGGGCGATACCTGCCGAAAAGGTGAAACTTGAGGCAGAAACCTTCGGTCTGCGGGGCGACGCATTCAAGTCGGTGAAGGAGGCATACGGAAAAGCACTTGCCGATGCCGGCAAGGATGATTTCATCTTCGTAGGAGGCAGCAGCTACATTGTGGCAGATTTTCTTACATTTCTTTGACACATATATATAATATAGTATATATAGACAATAGAAGGATAGTCTAATTAGCGGTTTTTAACACTAATGACTATCCTTTTTTCCGTATTTCATTTGTGTTTCTCGTTTATTTTCGTTTACTTTGCACGTACGATTACTAACTATAAAAAAACTATATTATGAACACGAACGAAACGCCAAACTTGTGTGGTTTGAAAAGAGAAGATTTTCAAACCACGATACACGGAAAAAAGACAGACCTCTATATTCTGAAGAATAAGAAAGGTAATGAAGTTGCAATCACAAACTATGGCGGTGCTCTTGTGGCAATCATGGTGCCGGACAAAAACGGCAACTACGCCAACGTGATTCAGGGACACGACAACATACAGGACGTCATCAACAGTCCGGAACCATATCTCTCAACTCTCATCGGCCGCTACGGCAACAGGATATGCAAAGGCAAGTTCCAGCTCAACGGAAAAGAATACCAGCTCCCGATAAACGACGGAGAGAACTCGCTGCACGGAGGAAAGAGCGGATTCAACCGGAAAGTGTGGGACGCCCTGAGAATGAACGATGAAACGGTGGTGCTCAACTACGTTTCAAGCTATGGTGAAGAGGGATTCACCGGAGAAGTGAAAGTAACGGTCACTTATACTTTCAACGACGATAATGAATTGATTATCGATTATCTTGCCACTACAAACAAAAAAACAATCATCTGCCTTACTAACCACGGATTCTTCAGCCTTGCCGGCATAGCCAACCCTACGCCTACGGTTGACAACATCATGCTGGAGCTGAACGCCGACTTCTATCTCCCCATCGACGCGCAGAGCATCCCTACGGGAGAGATACGCTTCGTGGAAGGCACACCGTTCGACTTCCGCACACCGAAAGCCATCGGCGAAAGAATCAACTGCGACAACGAGCAGATAAAGAACGGCAGCGGATACGACCACAACTACGTGCTCAACAAGAAAGAGGAAGGCGAGCTGAGCTTCGCAGCCAGACTGAAAGAGCCGAACAGCGGAAGGACAATGGAGGTATACACCACTGAGCCAGGACTGCAGCTGTACACCGGAAACTTCGAGAGCGGCATCAGCGGCACACACGGGTCGACATATCCGAGAAGAAGCGCCGTATGCCTCGAAGCACAGCACTTCCCTGATTCTCCAAACCGACCATACTTCCCGTCTGTGGTATTGCGCCCGGGCGAACAATACAAGCAGACGACAATCTACAAGTTCGGCGTGGAAAAATAAATACGGCTGACAAATATCAACTATAACATTCATACACTAACTTAAAACTTAAAGCCAATGGACATAGAAGCAGTAAGAAGCCGCTTCATCAAGCACTTCGACGGAAAGACAGGAAACATATACACATCCCCAGGAAGAATAAACATCATCGGAGAGCATACCGACTACAACGGAGGATTCGTATTCCCCGGAGCAATCGACAAAGGCATAATGTGCGAAATACGGCCTAACGGCACGAACAAGGTGATGGCATACTCCATAGACCTGAAGGACCGCGTGGAATTCGACATCAACGATGAGAAAGGCCCCAAGGCAAGCTGGGCAAGATATATATATGGTATAATACAGGAGATGAAAAAGCTCGGTGTTGACGTGAAAGGCTTCAACACCGCATTTGCCGGAGACATCCCGTTGGGAGCCGGACTCTCATCATCCGCAGCGCTCGAAAGCTGCTATGCCTGCGCACTGAACGACCTGTTCGGGGAGAACAAGGTATCGAAATGGGACATGGCGCTCGCCGGACAGGCCACAGAGCACAACTACTGCGGAGTGAACTGCGGAATCATGGACCAGTTTGCAAGCGTGTTCGGACAGGAAGGCAAGCTGATGCGCCTCGACTGCCGCAGCCGCGAGTTTGAATATTTCCCGTTCGACCCCAAGGGCTACAAACTGGTGCTGGTGGACTCCGTGGTGAAACACGAGCTCGCATCCTCAGCCTACAACGACCGCCGCAAGAGCTGCGAGAACGTGGTTGAGGCGATACAGAAGAAATATCCGGGAAAGACGGTGGAGACCCTGCGCGACGCCGACTGGGACATGCTCGAAGCCGTGAAGGGCGACGTGAGCGAGGAAGACATGAAGCGCGCCGTCTACGTATTGGGCGAGAAAGACCGTGTGCTCGCAGTATGCGACGCCCTCAATGCCGGCGACTACGAGACGGTAGGCAAGAAGATGTATGAGACCCACGACGGACTGAGCAAAGACTATGAAGTGTCATGCGAGGAGCTCGATTATCTGAACGACATCGCCAAGGAGAACGGCGTGACCGGAAGCCGCATCATGGGAGGCGGATTCGGCGGATGCACGATCAACCTCGTGAAGGAAGACCTCTATGACAGGTTAATCGCCGACGTGAAGGAAAAATACACAGCCAGATACGGCAAGGCACCGAAGATTTACGACGTGGTGATCGGAGCCGGATCAAGAAAGGTCTGCTAAAAACGAAACTGCAGAGGAGCATAAGGGATGACAAAGGGTCAGACTTTATGCTCCTTTTTATTTTAAAGCAGTGGTTTTACCGGGAGTATAGCTATGTTATACGATGAGTATTACCTATGCTGCACTGTTGGTGCAACTATGCTGCCCCTTCGGTATACCTATGCTGGACTATCAGTATACCTATGCTGGACTATCGGTATACCTATGCTGAACTATCGGTATACCTATGCTGAACTCTTGGTACCAGAATGCTATACTTTTCTGGTACCGTTTTTTCAATTTGTTTACAGGCTATGTTTTCTGATTAATTCCAATTTATCTTACGATTATATATTATAGGAAGTTGACGAGTAAACAAGTTGAAGAGTTGACGAGGAGATCAGCCATATTTATTTAAGTCTTGCAAACGATAACTATCAAGAGAAAAGACCTTTCGTCTTGTTCTTATTAATTACGGGAAGACGTAGTTTTTTATTTTTATCAAGAATTTATTGACCAAAATCATTTAACAAACAATTCAACGCCCACAAATGCAATACGGACTTGGCAAAAACGGAAGAAAGGTGTCACTAAAACACTTTTATTAAAAAAACTTACCTCCAAATGAGTGTTATTCGGAAAATAAATCGTACTTTTACAAACAATTTCAAAACACAGGCATTTGCCTTATATCAAACTCCAAAAAACGGGGGAAACAACAACCGCAATAAAGAAATCTAACATTTTGAATTTATGAAGACCTATAGAAACATTCTTTGGGGAGCAGCATTAGCAATTGCGACTTTGGCATCATGCGTGAAGGGCAATGATGCAAAACTGACCGTATCCGGTCTTGACCCGGCAGCCTTTGACACGACGATAAACGAAAAACCCGTGAAGCTCTACACGCTGAAGAACTCCAACGGCATGGAGGTCTGCATCACGAACTTCGGCGGCCGCGTGGTATCGCTCTGCGTGCCCGACAAGGACGGCAAGCCGACGGATGTGGTTCTCGGCTACGACAACATCAGGCAGTATGCCGACTCGGTGAACAGTCCGAGCGACTATGGTTCTTCGGTGGGCAGATACGCCAACAGAATAAACAAGGGACATCTGACCGTGGACGGCAAGGACTACCAGCTGCCGCAGAACAACTTCGGCCATTGTCTGCACGGCGGTCCGTCGGGATGGATGTATCAGGTGTATGACGCCAAGCAGCCCAACGACTCAACCCTCGTCCTCACCATCGTTTCGCCCGACGGCGACAACAATTTCCCCGGCACGGTGACAGCCACGACCACATACACCGTGAAGGGCGACAACACGCTCGACATCACATTCGACGCCACGACAGACAAGGAGACCGTGATAAACATGACGAACCACAGCTACTTCAATCTGAACGGCGACCCCTCGAAGGAGGGCACGGACATGGTATTGTATGTCAATGCCGACAACTTCACCCCTGCCGACGAGACATATATGACGACCGGCGAGATAAGACCCGTGGAGGGCACACCGATGGACTTCCGCAAGGCGCACGCCATCAGCGAGACAATCAACGACACGACGTATGACCAGATAAAGAACGCCACGGGCTACGACCACAACTGGTGTCTGAACACATACAGGGACGGCAAGGGCGACGACACAAAAGTGTGCGCATCGCTCTATTCGCCAAAGACGGGCATCATGCTCGAGATGTTCACCAACGAGCCTGGAGTACAGGTATATACGGGCAATTTCCAGGGCACGGGCATCGCCTGCAAGCACGGAATAAAGTATCCGAAGCACGTTTCCGTTTGTCTGGAGAGCCAGAAATACCCTGACTCGCCGAACAAGAAGGACTGGCCGTCGCCTTACCTAAAGCCGGGTGAGAAATACCACAGCCACGTGGCTTACCGCTTCAGCGTGAAGAAATAAACGGAACAAATCAAACTATACAACTTACTAATAAACTCTTAAAGAAAATGGAACTATACGACTGGTTGGTTATCGGACTCTTCTGCGCTGCCCTGATCGGCATCGTGGTGTGGGTCGTAACACAAAAGAACAACAATTCAGCAGACTACTTCCTGGGCGGACGCGATGCTACATGGATTGCCATCGGCGCATCGATCTTCGCCTCGAACATCGGTTCGGAGCATCTTATCGGACTTGCCGGAGCGGGTGCGTCATCCGGCATGGCTATGGCACACTGGGAAATCCAGGGATGGATGATTCTTATCCTGGGATGGGTGTTCGTGCCGTTCTATTCGCGCTCCATGGTATACACCATGCCTGAATTCCTGGAAAGAAGATACAACAAAGAGAGCAGAACGATACTCTCCGTCATATCGCTGATAAGCTACGTATTGACCAAGGTTGCCGTGACGGTATATGCCGGAGGCCTCGTATTCCAGCAGGTATTCGGAATCAAGGAACTCTGGGGCATCGACTTCTTCTGGATTGCAGCCATCGGACTGGTGCTCATCACCGCCCTCTACACAATCTTCGGCGGAATGAAGAGCGTGCTCTATACCTCCGTGCTGCAGACTCCTATCCTGCTCCTTGGCTCCATCATCATCCTCGTGCTCGGACTCAGGGCCGTGGGCGGTTGGGACCAGGTGATGGCCATCTGCTCGGCAGAGCCGGTGAACCAGTATGGCGACCACATGACAGACCTGATGCGCGACCTGCGCGACCCTGACTATCCATGGCTCGGAGCTCTTGTGGGCTCAGCGGTAATCGGCTTCTGGTACTGGTGTACGGACCAGTTCATCGTGCAGCGCGTATTGTCGGGCAAGAACGAGAAGGAGGCACGCCGCGGAACAATCTTCGGCGCATACCTGAAGCTCCTGCCTGTATTCATCTTTCTGATTCCGGGAATGATTGCATACGCCCTCAACGTGAAGTCGGGCGGCGCTTTCCTGCCGGTTGACGCCAACGGCGTGGCAATAAGCGACGCTGCCTTCCCTACCCTCGTGGCAAAACTGCTGCCTGCGGGATTCAAGGGACTCGTGGTCTGCGGTATCCTCGCGGCACTGATGAGTTCGCTGGCTTCGCTCTTCAACTCATCGGCAATGCTCTTCACCATCGACTTCTACAAACGTCTGCGCCCTGAGACTTCAGAGAAGGCACTCGTGAGAATCGGCCAGATTGCCACCGTGGTAATCGTGATTCTCGGTATCCTCTGGATTCCTATAATGAGAAGCGTGGGCAACGTGTTATACAACTATCTGCAGGACGTGCAAAGCGTTCTCGCTCCAGGCATCGCCGCAGCATTCCTGCTCGGAATCTGCTGGAAGAGGGCATCGGCAAAGGGCGGAATGTACGGTCTGCTCGCCGGTATCGTTATCGGTCTGACACGTCTCGGCGCAAAGGTATACTACAGCAACGTGGCCGAAGCAACGGACAACTGGTTCAAGGCCGTGTTCTTTGACTTCAACTGGCTCTACTTCTGCGGAGTGATGCTCATCATATGCTGCCTCGTGGTGGTTATCGTCAGCCTCATCACCGAAGCACCGTCGGAGGAAAAGATACAGGGACTCGTGTTCGGCACTTCCACTCCGGAGCAGAGAGCTGCAACGAAAGCCAGCTGGACGAAATGGGATGTGATCCACAGCGCAATCATCATTGCGATAACCGTGGCATTCTACATCTACTTCTGGTAAGACAACAACAGGAAAATTATAATAATACACACATATCAACAATTATCGCCGTCTGCCGGCAACACGGCAGACGCCGTCTAAAAAAACCGTAATGACAGAATTCTATAAAGAACACTCAAGGGTGTATGTGTCAGTAGACTGCATCATCTTTGGCTTTGAGGCAAACAAGCTGAAACTGCTTGTAGGTAAGAGAAACATGGATCCGGGACGTGGAGAACTGTCTCTCTACGGAGGATTCGTAGAGGAAGACGAGAGTATCGACGAGGCTGCCAGCCGCACCCTGAATACCCTGACCGGACTTGACCACCTATACATGAAACAGGTGGGAGCCTTCGGCGCCGTGAAACGTGACCCGGGCGAAAGGGTAATCTCCATTGCCTATTGCGCACTAATCAACGTGAAGGACTACGACAAGGCGCTGCAGGAGGAACACGACCTGCAATGGATCAACCTGGACAAGCTGCCCAAGATGTATTCCGACCACAACGACATGGTGAAGGAAGCCATCATGCTTCTGAGAAGGAGAATCTCTACAGAACCGTTGAGCTTCAACCTGCTGCCTGAACTCTTCACTCTGACACAGCTGCAGCATGTCTACGAGGCCATCCTCGGAGAGGAAATCGACAAGAGGAACTTCCGCAAGAAGATAAAGACAATCGACTTTATAGAAAAGACGGACAAGATTGACAAGGTGACATCCAAGCGCGGAGCGGCGCTATACACCTTCAACAAGAGGATGTATGCCAATGCACCTTGCTTCAAACTCTGACAGACAAGGTTATTAGCTTATAAAAATAATATTATGTTAGAAGAACTGAAAGAAAAAGTATTTCGAGCCAATCTTGACTTGGTGAAACACAACTTGGTAATCTTCACATGGGGCAACGTTTCGGGCATAGACCGCGAAAAGGGCCTCATGGTCATCAAGCCTTCGGGAGTGTCATACGACAAGATGAAGGCATCGGATATGGTTGTGGTTGACGTGGAAACAGGAAAGGTGGTCGAAGGAGACCTCAACCCTTCGTCTGACACGCCTACGCACCTCGTGCTCTACCGTGCCTTTCCCGAGATTGGAGGAATCGTACACACCCACTCCACATACGCCACAGCCTGGGCGCAGGCAGGCAAGGACATTCCGAACATCGGAACAACACACGCCGACTATTTCCACGACTGCATCCCATGCACGGAGGATATGACGGCAGACCAGATGCCGGAATACGAAAAGGAGACCGGAGAGGTTATCGTGAAGCGTTTCAAGGATATCAACTATGTCCATACGCCGGGCGTTCTCGTGAAGAACCACGGACCATTCTCATGGGGAAAGGATGCCGACGAGGCGGTATACAATTCCGTAGTGATGGAACAGGTGGCAAAGATGGCATTCGTGTCATTCTCCGTCAATCCGCAAACAACGATGAACCCTCTGCTCGTGGAGAAGCATTTCAGCCGCAAGCACGGGCCTAACGCCTACTACGGACAGAAGAAGAAACAATAAAGGACAAACAAAAAAGAAAAAAAACAGACTATGATAAAAGCATTTGAGAATCTCGAGCTTTGGTGGATAACCGGAGCACAGCTTCTTTACGGAGGCGAGACAGTAAAGACAGTGGACGGGCACTCACAGGAGATGGTGGACGGACTGAACGAGTCGGGCATCATCCCCATTAAGGTGGTCTACAAGGGTACGGCAAACTCTGACAAGGAGGTGGCTGCGATAATGATGGCTGCCAACAACGACGAGAAATGCGTGGGTGTAATCACATGGATGCACACATTCTCACCTGCAAAGATGTGGATACACGGACTGCAGATGCTGCACAAGCCGCTGCTCCACCTCCATACACAATACAACCAGGAGATTCCATGGGACACGATGGACATGGATTTCATGAACCTGAACCAGAGCGCCCACGGCGACCGCGAGTTCGGCCATATCTGCTCACGCCTGAGAAAGCCGCGCAAGGTTGTAGTAGGCTACTGGAAAGAGAAGAAGACTCAGGAGCACATCGCCGTTTGGGCGCGTGTTGCAGCTGCCGTTGCTGACGCCAGGGACATGCTTATCATACGTTTCGGCGACCAGATGAACAATGTTGCCGTGACCGACGGCGACAAGGTGAGCGCCGAGCAGGTTCTGGGATACCACGTGGACTACTGCTGCGTTTCGGAGCTGATGGAATACTGGAAGAAGGTCAACCCTGCCGATGTGGACGCCCTCGTGGAGGAATACCACAAGCTCTACAAGATTGTGCCTTGTGAGGCCGGCGAGGAAATCGGCAAGAAGAAGATATGGAATGCAGCACGTGCGGAACTTGCCATCCGTGCGATTCTCAAGGCAAAGGGCGCCAAGGGATTCACGACGAACTTCGACGACCTCGGCTCATGGGACGACCCGGATTCGGAAGGCTTCGTAGGTTTCGACCAGATTCCTGGCCTTGCATCGCAGCGACTCATGGCTGAAGGCTACGGATTCGGTGCGGAAGGCGACTGGAAATCGGCTGCTCTCTACCGCACTCTGTGGTATATGACCCAGGGATTGCCTACGGGATGCTCGTTCCTTGAGGACTACACTCTCAATTTCGACGGCGAGAACTCTGCCCTGCTACAGAGTCACATGCTGGAGGTTTGTCCGCTCATCGCAGTGGCAGACGAGCCTGTACGCCTCGAAGTACACCATCTCGGCATCGGTGTGCGCAAGCAGCAAACCGCCCGTCTGGTATTCAACTCAAAGGTGGGCGACGGCGTTACGGCAACTGTCGTGGATATGGGCAACCGCTTCCGCCTCATCGTGAACGACGTGCACTGCATCCAGCCGAAGCCGTTGCCAAAGCTGCCTGTTGCCAACGCCCTGTGGATTCCGCAGCCTAACTTCGAGATAGGTGCCGGTTCGTGGATTCTCGCCGGAGGCACTCATCACAGCTGCTTCTCATACGACATCACTCCGGAATACTGGGAGGACTACGCCGAGATGCTCGACATCGAGTACCTGCATATCGACAAGAATTCCACGTTCGAAAGCGTGAAGCGCGACCTGCGCATCAATGAGGTTTATTATATGCTCAACAAGGCTTTGAGATAATATATATATCCGACAAGGCTCCGAGACAAAAAATATGACAATGAACAACGCTAAACAAACAATACAGGAAGGCAAGGCCATTCTCGGAATAGAATTCGGTTCTACGAGAATCAAGGCCGTTCTCATCGATGAGAACAACGCCCCCATCGCCCAGGGCAGTCATGAATGGGAAAACCAGCTCATTGACGGTCTGTGGACATACAGCATCGAGGCTATATGGAACGGTGTGCAGAACTGCTACGCCGACCTCCGCGCCAATGTCAAGACGCAATACGGCGTCGAGATTGAGCGTCTCGCCTCCATCGGCGTGAGCGCAATGATGCACGGATATATGGCATTCAACAAGGATGAAGAGATTCTCGCACCGTTCCGCACATGGCGAAACACCAACACCGGTGCCGCCGCCGCAGAACTGTCGGAGCTCTTCAACTTCAACATCCCTCTCCGCTGGAGCATTTCCCATCTATATCAGGCTATCCTCAACAAGGAGAAGCACGTGGAGGATATTACCTATCTCACCACTCTCGCCGGATACATCCACTGGCAGATTACGGGAAAGAAAGTGCTCGGCATAGGCGACGCTTCGGGCATGCTGCCTATTGACTCCACAACAAACGACTACTCCAAGGAGATGATAGAGAAGTTTGACAAACTCGTGGAGCCATACAATTACAAATGGAAGATAGCCGACATCCTGCCAAAGGTTCTCCTTGCCGGCGAGGATGCAGGAACGCTGACTACTGAAGGCGCCCACCGCCTCGACATCTCCGACCATCTTCAGCCTGGCATCCCTGTATGTCCGCCTGAAGGCGACGCAGGAACAGGTATGGTGGCTACGAATGCCGTAAGGAAGCGCACGGGAAATGTTTCCGCAGGAACATCCTCTTTCTCCATGATTGTATTGGAGAAGGCTCTCTCCAGACCATACGAGATAATCGACATGGTGACAACTCCAGACGGAAGTCCTGTAGCTATGGTACACTGCAACAACTGCACCTCAGACCTCAACGCATGGGTGAACATCTTCAAGGAATACCAGCAGCTGCTTGGCATACCGGTGGATATGGACGAGGTGTTCGGCAAACTCTACAACCATGCCCTCACGGGAGATGCAGACTGTGGCGGACTTATCTCATACAACTACATCTCCGGCGAACCGATAACGGGACTTGAGGAAGGCAGACCGCTCTTCGTACGCTCCGCCAACGACAATTTCAACCTCGCCAACTTCATGCGTGCACATCTCTACGCCTCTGTAGGAGTATTGAAAATAGGCAACGACATCCTCTTCAAGGACGAGAAGGTGGAAGTGGACCGCATCACGGGACATGGCGGACTGTTCAAGACCAAGGGCGTGGGCCAGCGCGTGCTTGCTGCAGCCATCAACTCGCCCATCTCCGTGATGGAAACAGCCGGCGAAGGTGGCGCATGGGGCATTGCGTTGCTTGCATCCTATCTCGTAAACAAGGAAAAAGGCGAGAATCTTGCTGATTTCCTTGACAAAAAGGTGTTTGCCGGAAATACTGGCACAGAAATTGCCCCTACCCCAGAAGAGGTGGAGGGATTCAACGAATACATCAAGAATTACCAGGCCTGCCTGCCTATAGAGAAGGAGGCAACAAGAGTAAAAAAGCCATAAACCAATAAAATACAGAAAGACGAAATGAACGACAAGAAGATTATGAACAGAGCAGCGGACAACATCCGTATCCTCGCAGCATCAATGGTAGAGAAAGCTAACTCCGGCCACCCTGGTGGTGCAATGGGAGGTGCAGACTTCATCAATGTATTGTTCTCGGAATTCCTCGTATGGGATCCGGACAACCTCGAATGGGAAGGCAGAGACCGTTTCTTCCTTGATCCAGGCCACATGTCGCCGATGCTCTACAGCGCACTTGCTCTTCAGGGCAAATTCACACTCGACGAACTGAAGCAGTTCCGCCAGTGGGATTCTCCAACTCCAGGACATCCGGAGCGCGACGTGAAGCGTGGCATCGAGAACACATCCGGTCCGCTCGGACAAGGTCACACGTTTGCTGCCGGTGCTGCCGTTGCAGAGAAGTTCCTTCAGGCCAAACTCGGTTCTGAAGTTATCAAGCACAAGATTTACGCATATATCTCCGACGGCGGCGTGCAGGAGGAGATTTCCCAGGGTACGGCTCGTATCGCCGGCAACCTCGGTCTCAACAACCTCATCATGTTCTATGACTCAAACGACATCCAGCTCTCTACCGAGTGCAACGTCGTGATGAACGAGGACACTGCAAAGAAATACGAAGCATGGGGATGGAACGTAATGACCATCAACGGCAACGATCCAGACGAGATACGCAAGGCTCTGCTTGAAGCACAGAAGGAAGAGCAGCGCCCTACCCTCATCATCGGCAAGACCGTGATGGGCAAGGGAGCGGTAAAGGCCGACGGCACAAGCTATGAGCACAGCATCAAGACCCATGGTGCTCCTCTCGGCGGCGATGCCTACATCAACACTATCAAGAATCTTGGCGGTGACCCGGAGAATCCATTCGTCATCTTTGATGAAACAAAGAAGCTGTATGCCGACCGCAAGGAAGAGCTCCGCAAGATCGTTGCCGGGCGCCATGCCGAGGAGAAGGCTTGGGCTGAGGCAAACCCGGAGAAGGCTGCCCAGATGAAGGAATGGTTCAGCGGCAACGCTCCTAAGGTTGACTGGTCTGTCATCGAGCAGAAGGAGGGTTCTGCCACACGTGCCGCTTCGGCTGCATGTCTCGGTGCTTTGGCCGAGCAGGTGCCAAACATGATCTGCTCTTCTGCCGACCTTTCCAACAGCGACAAGACTGACGGATTCCTGAAGAAGACACGTTCTATCGTACGCGGCGACTTCGGCGGTGCATTCTTCCAGGCTGGTGTGAGCGAGCTCACGATGGCTTGCATGTGTATCGGTATGTATCTGCACGGCGGTGTAATCCCAGCCTGCGGTACATTCTTCGTATTCTCAGACTATATGAAGCCTGCTGTCCGCATGGCTGCCTTGATGGAAGTTCCAATCAAGTTCATCTGGACCCACGACGCATTCCGCGTAGGTGAGGACGGACCAACCCATGAGCCTGTAGAGCAGGAGGCACAGATCCGACTGATGGAGAAGCTGAAGAACCACCACGGCAAGGACAGCGTACGAGTATTCCGTCCGGCTGATGCCGACGAGACAACCGTTTGCTGGGCTATGGCAATGGAGAACATGGAGACTCCAACTGCACTCATCTTCTCTCGCCAGAACATCACCAAGCTACCTGCCGGCAACGACTATGAGCAGGCTCGCAAGGGTGCTTACGTAGTGGCTGGTTCAGACGAAGACTTCGACGTTATCCTTCTGGCCGACGGTTCTGAGGTTTCCACACTCGTTTCAGGTGCTGAACTCCTGCGCAAGGACGGTATCAAGATCCGTATCGTGAGCGTACCGAGCGAGGGACTTTTCCGCAGCCAGAGCAAGAATTACCAGGAGAGCATCCTGCCTGCAGGAAGCAAGATCTTCGGTATGACGGCAGGTCTGCCTGTAACACTCGAAGGACTTGTAGGTGCCAACGGCAAGGTATTCGGTATGCCAAGCTTCGGCTTCTCAGCTCCTTACAAGGTGCTCGACGAGAAACTCGGCTACACGGCTGAGAATGTCTACAAGCAGGTAAAGGAATTCCTGGGATAAGGACATCAGGGAATGAGAGAGGAGTGAGTAACGGGGAATGAACAATCAGTTACTAACGATTGACCAGTGATTACTAATGATTAGTGATTGACGGTTGATTATCAGCGATTGATACCACACACACTGATTCTTACGCCTCTCCCATCCCATAAAATAAGTACTAACCTTTTAAATTTTAACGACTATGGACGTAAAGACAATCGGTCTGGCATGTGACCACGCGGGATTTCCATTGAAGCAGTTTGTTATCCAGTATCTGGAGTCTAAGGGCTATCAGTATAAGGATTTCGGAACTTACAGCGATACAAGTTGTGACTATCCAGACTTTGCCCATCCTCTGGCAGAGGCTGTAGAGAGCGGAGAGTGCTATCCAGGCATAGCCATCTGCGGCAGCGGCGAGGGAATGGCAATGACTCTCAACAAACACCAGGGCATACGTGCCGGTTTGGCATGGTGCAAAGATGTTGCCGGCCTTATCCGCCAGCATAACAATGCCAACATCCTCGTTATGCCAGGACGTTTCATCGACAACAAGACAGCCGAGAAAATCATGGACGAGTTCTTCAAGACTCCATTCGAGGGCGGTCGCCACGAAAGAAGAGTCGAGAAGATACCAGTAAAATAACTTCATCCTACATCTACAATAACAAGTCGGGACTAAATGTTCCGACTTGTTTTATTTTATACAATATCCTTTCCTTATTATTCAAACCGCTGCTTTACTGACGAAGTACAGTCTTCTCACATTCTCACGCCATCACCATTCATAATCCATCACGCCTGACTATTCATCCCTCACCTTTACCTTCATCTACCCTCACACTTACCCTCACTTACCCTCACCAACCATCACCAATACCCTTAACTTTACCCTCACCCCTCACCTTTACCCTCACCCTTGAAACGCCGATAAACAGGGCGTTTCAGCCGGAAAGTGAGGGTGTGAGGGTAAGAAAAGAAAAAAAATTATTTTTATTATATCGCTACTTGAATGGAGAGAATCCGCCGTCAGAGGCTATGGGATATTCCTATCATTGCAGAAAACTACAACGAGCAGAATGCAACAACGAATATCTGACGGGAATTATGGGAGACACGATGACGAGGTCAGAAGAAACGTCAGGAATCAAAGAATTAGAGAAGTTCCATTCACTTATGAATAGAAAACGAAGAGCAAGCGGTGAAACTCTCTAATTCTAAAATTCCCGACTTAAATCCAATCTCTATACCTTCATCCAAACATCAATGTCTCAAAAACATCAATCACATATATATTAGCAATAAAACCTTTTCTCGGAAAATGCGACCGCCGTCCGATGCATTTGTGGCTCTACACCGGCTAATTATATTCGGCGGCCGCGGACACTATTTGCTGATGTCATTGTTTTTACGTTTCTATTCTTTATATATAGAAGTCATGTGTCAGTACATCTTAATATATGTTTTCTGAGACTGCATACCACATTTACATGTTATCTGCATCAGTTTATCCCAGTTACACGATATATCCCAGTTATATGTTATCTGTGTCAGCATAATAGAACTGTAATATGACATCATCACCTTAAACTGTTTCAAAGAGCATCTCTCATTTCTCTGTTGCAAAGTTAATACAGGAAGCCCCCAAACCAGTAGGATATTTTTTACAAAAAACAGCCATTTTTTATCATTTTCGCCCTTTCAAGCCATCAAAAAGCGTCAACAAAACAAATTTTACTCATTGACACCCCTTTTCACGCTTTTTCCACCATACAATAAAGCTAAAATCAGGTCATTTTATAAAGACAGAATATGATTTGTTATAAATGCAATCATCATTTGGTATTAACGAAATTCAAAATCTCCAGACCCCTTTGACGTTTCAGCATACAGCCATAAAATTTACTATAACACAATATAGGTCATAATGGAGGCTGCTTCTGGCAACCTCTTTCCATATAACAATGTTCAATCATTCGGCAAGGAAAATACTATTTAGCTAAAATCCAAGCAACCTTTCATTAACCATTCTTAGCACAGAATTTTCGTTTTTCTCAAAATAAGTCAATACCTTTGCACTCACATTCCAAAATGGGGAGTAGTTCTTTTACTTTTTGAATAAGTATCAAGAGACAGCTTAAGTGCTGAACCAACCGAGCAGACATAGCCACGGTGGTAAAAATGATACGAGTTTAAGGATTTAGTAATAATCATTAAATTAAAAAGTTATGTCACAAGAAACAGAAACTTTTGAAATTATCTTAGGTCGTGTGGAGCACATCAACGCTTCACACTTTAATTGTTTGTCATTCGCCAAGGCTTCAGACATGGCGAATGGCATTAACGTGCGTCTCAGCAACATGGCAGGTGGCTATCCATTTTCATTCGGAGGTGTAACTTGGCGTGATAGTGAGACGCTTTATTTGTGTGGCGAGTTTTCAGATGCTTCTGACAAGCATCTGTCTGTACAAAAGGAAATGCAGCGTCAGACAAGTGGCTTTGCTGCCAAACGCTTTGTCAAGAACAAATACAAGAGATTCATTCGTAGTGATTTCTCTACATTCCGCATACAGTGGATGCTATTTGTTGTATGGATGAAGTGCAAAGACAATGCGGATTTTGCTAATATGCTCTTGCTGCTACCACATAACGTTATCATTATAGAGGACACAACCAAACAACATAGCGACACTAAGGAAATTTGGGGATGCACCAACCAAGCGTTATCAGCAAAAAGAGCTGAGGTAAAAAAGGAAACCGTCCGACAGGCAAAAGAGAGCAATCCAAAGATTAGCAAGGCTGCATTGAAGCGTATAGTTAATAGTGAGACTTGCAAAGTCAATGGCATTGGAACGTTTGTCGGTCAAAACAACTTAGGCAAGATTCTCATGATTTGCCGTGATTGTCTTATACAAGGCGTAGAACCACCAATAGACTACAACCTCTTGGAGACGAAAGATATTCACATTTTAGGCAAACGTATTTCATTCATACATTAAATAGATTAGAACATGACACATAGTAACACAGAACAACCAAAGAACAGCATCACATTAATGAATGGTGCTGTACTTAAATGTTTCCCAAAAGAATCACATCAAGACGACTTTGTACCCGATAAGATGAAATTGGATGCAACAGGTACATATTTGAGTTTAGGCAACAAGCCTTGTAAGCCACAACCACGAACATCAGAAGAATTTGAACGACAGAAGAAGCTCTTCACGGATAACGCTTTCTACCTTTTGGCGCATCAAGAGCGCATCATGCGTGACAGTAGAATGTTTCTTGCTCCTGTAGCCGTTCAAAACGGACTCGCCTACACAGGTACTTCGGGATTCAATGCTCCAACATTGGGCATATACTTGGAGTGGTGGAATGAATGTTCTATGGCTTTACGAGTAGATAAAGAGAACCGAAGAAGCCTTGTATTTCACTTGGCAGGCAGTCCGTTAAGCGGTGCGAACCACTGTGCCGAGGTTTACGAGGATGGCAGGACAGAACCGGTACAAGTTTCTTCATTTATAAGCCATTGGCGACCATTCACTGCTATCAATACACGTTATGACGAGGCAAAGCACATGTATCAAGCCTACACACTTGAACAGGTGCTCGAAATCTTAGATGCTGAAGATGGTGAAAGATGGGACTATTCAGCAGAAATCAATGAACGTTTTATGCAGTCGGAGATTAACGAGTTGAAAAAGAAAATAGAACAACTAACCAAAGAGTCCGAAAAATGGTACTCTATGTATGCAGATACCTATATGAAGTACAAGGATGCTGAGATTAGTGAGGCTTTTTCAACTTTTCAATCCTTCAGAGAGGAGTGTGAGGCTCAAATCAACTCTATCAAGATGAGTAAGCGAGCATTGAAGGCAGAACTGAAAAGCGGTGGCATGGATAACATCGCTTATCAGCACACGCTAACGCCGCTGAATAAGCAAATAAGAGAGTTGGAGTTTAGGGTAAGCACCAAAAAGTATGAGTTAGTTAACAAATACCTCTCAGAGGGTATAAGTTACGATACGATAGAAAGTTACATGAACAAAAAGAATAACATTTAAAAGTAAGAACAATGATTGAAAAAGTAAATCCAAGCCATCCGGATAAGGTGGCAGACCGTATCGCAGGAGCTATTGTAGACCTTGCGTACATGAAAGAAGAGAATCCGAAAATAGCAGTTGAAGTACTGCTCGGACATGGTGTTGTTAATCTCATTATTGAGAGTAGTGTGAACATTTCTAACGCTGAGGCTGAGGATATTGTTAGCCGTATCACTAAGCTTAGAGACATGAAAGTATCTCTCGTAATAGTAGCACAAGACCCAATACTTGCAAGCAACCAAGACGGAGAAATCCGCTGTGGCGACAATGGTATTTTCCGAGGCGTTCCACTCACAGAGGAGGAGCGTACCCTCAGCAAAATAGCCCACGACATCTATGAGAGTTACCCTTCGGATGGCAAGTATGTATTAGCTGACGGTAAATTGATTATCTGTCAAAGTAACGCCAAGACTGAGGACTTAAAGAAGCTCTATCCAAATGCTGTTATCAATCCTCTTGGAGATTGGACAGGTGGAACAGACGTTGACGCAGGTGCTACAAACCGCAAACTTGGCTCTGATATGGCTCAATCTGTTTCGGGCGGTGGAGTACAGGGCAAGGACCTAAGCAAAGCTGATGTTTCCGTCAACATCTACGCTTTCTTGAAAGCTCAAAAAACAGGCAAGCCTGTGGAGTTGTTTTGTGCCATCGGTGACACAGAGATAGATGGTAAGCCTTATCGTGAAA
>OLSD01000614.1_pt1 | contig 34429 bp, 48 predicted proteins | sample 1672211 | NCBI WGS metagenome assembly OLSD01 (sample SAMEA3136659, study PRJEB25190) | human gut metagenome | reverse complement strand
ATAATCATTCTCCTTTTCTTTCCAGGTCTTCTATTCTATGATTCGCAACCTTAATCTGTTCCTCATGTATACTCATTTTTTCTTCCAGAGCATAAGTTCTTTTGATAAGGTTATTATGTTCATTCACTCTTTTGGTCAACTCTTCCAGCTTGTACTCCATAAGAGTTCGCGTCTTTTCCTGCTGTGCATTATTGCTGATCACACATACAATTAATGTAACCGCCGCACTGATGCAGGCTGAAATGATTGTTTCCATCTCTTTTCCTTTCTGGCAATTGCGCCGGCGCAATTTTGGATAAAATAAAAGAAGCCTCTTGGCTCCGCTCTGATTCTTCTCATAAATTTCTCCTAAACAAAAAGAGAGCATTTCTGCTCTCTGAATTGTAACAACTTCATTTAATTTTTGCTCTTATAATGTGCATCTACATTCATTTGCACGACATTTCATCATCGAAACATTGAAATATTGAACTGTAGATACTCCATACAAACTTGTTACTATAACCTTAAATGAAAGGACACGAAAAGTTTCCCCATAATTTTTTATATATAATCTATATCCATTTACAATCGGATCGTAATTCATATCATCACAAATATTCTCATATTCAGATATGAATACAACATGTCCCTTTGAATTTACCTTATAATCTTTAAACTTAATTATTCTTTTATCGCATCCTTTAATTTCAATATTACTTATTGGAACATTAGTAATATTGTGGAATTTTAATTCAACAAACCTGCAACCATTTTTATCTTCAAACCTTATATTCTCCTGAGATAAATTAACATAGGCTTCTTTACCTTCACGTTCTTGTAAGTTTAACAATCTGTCATTAATTTCATTTGCTCTGTCAGACTGTCGTATCGTTACATATGCCAATAAAGAAGTACCAATACAGCTTAATGCAGTACCCCAATAATTTAACATGTCTGCTTCATTAATATTAGGATTTAATTTTTCCACTCCGCCTAAATTAAGAACTGGCAATAAAATCCAGCCTCGTATTAGAAATGGCCCCAATATTAAAAGAAAACATATGATAATTAATATGTAATATTTTTTATCTTTCTTCGGATTATTAGATTTCAAAACAGCACATCCTTCCATATTTTGTATAGAAATTATACATTGATATATGGATTATTACAAATGTAAATTCTGGCATTTTATTAACTAAAGCCATTTTTTAGCGGCGTTGTCGCAGGCATCCTTGACATCGTCGCTCGGCTCATACTCGATTTCATCCGGAGGCGTCAGCTCACCCCAGATGTTACCGACCCCAAGTGGCGGTGTGCAGGCCCATGCCGGCACGAATACGGCAGCGGTGATTACGGCTGCAAGGATTAATGTGGTTACTTTCTTTCTCATTTTCATCATCCTCCTTAAAAATGGATATAAAAATAAGACCTTTGCAGGTCTTGTGGACAGAGTAAAGGCCATAGGGTGCCCTATGGCCAACGATTAAGATTAGAAATTTTTATTTTTTTCCTCTTTTGCATGTATTTCGTAACTCATTTGCGTTCTGGCACGATTTATATATTTTAATAATACTTCAGATACTTTATCCACTGTAGAAACATCTGCTATTACACAACCGTCATTATATATCGTTCCCAATTTAAAAATACGATTGTTGTTGCAAAAATCTAATGTCAACATAAATTCTTCCTTTTTATCATCAGGAAACTTTGAGCAATCAACATACTTTGTACCATTTTCTATTTCAACGATGTAACGATTGTGCATTATTTCGTTAAAATAAATAATATCGTAATCATTGAATGTGCTAAGTGCTCTCATTATAATCGCTTCATACTGAGTCGGATTCCTATTTTCAGCCGCAAAATCTCCAAGCATAATTCCCATGATGCAACATGCTATTGTTGAATTACTTAACATCATTTTTCTGAAACTATCAGAAACTAAGAAGGCATGTTCCTTGTTGTTCTTCACATAGGTATATAGTTCATTCATCCTTGTTTCTACGTTTTTTCCTTCACTCAAACCTTTTATTATACAATTTAATTTTATTTGATCAGCCATACCTCCCAACTGCTTTACTGTTTCAATGAAGATTGTATATTGTGGAAGTCCGAATTCCAATAAGCTAGCCCCATATTCAACAATTCCGTATCCTTTAATTTCTTCCAAAATATCTTTCATCTTCTCAACAATTTTACCAAGATTATCTTTATTCACCACTTCATCTCCCTCCCCAAATTATAATGTACTGGAATTGTATCTCATTGAAAACAACTTTTCAATCAAAAAAAGAACATAAATTTACAAAACGCATAAAGAAAATACTACTTATTATATTTTCTTACAGCGTGAAATCATAATTAAAAACCTCCTACTTTTTTCAGTTTATTTAAAATATATGATACTTTTGGTGTAGGTATTATACCTATTCGTTCATAATGTTCATCAAATAATTCCTGTGTGTAAGCAGTCATTAATTTATACAAATTATTCCACTCCAAAGTTTCTACAGTTTCTATTGGTTTCTTTAGTATTCTTTCAATCTTAATTAAATCACCATATATTTCATACATTTTTTTCACTTCATCATCTGTAAAGTATTTCGAAATGCTTGCAATATTAGTAATCCATTCGTTATATACTCGTATCTCCAATGTTTTTGTAATTACTATAAAGTTACTAATTTGATCATCCTTAAGATCCATTCCCAATATTAGTACATTCGGAGAAAATTCTCTAATACAATTCCATATATCATATAGTGCAAATTGAAAATCATAATATATTATCAATGCTTTTTCTCGTATTCTGCTTTTCTCTTCTTTTTCATCAATTCTTCTCTGTGTCCACAGTGCAGCCGATACAGCTAAAAATGTCCCTATCAATCCTCCCATCGCTCCAATATACGAACTCTTATATTCTACTGATTTTAATGGCACAAGAAATAATGAAACCGCATTTGACAGGCATCTAATATTTATCCATACAGGACTTGTTATAAACAATATCGCTACTAAAACCGCACATAAAAAGAAAACATTTTCTATTATAAAATCTTTCACTTTTTGAAACTTGCTTCTCAATTCTTTTATTCTCCTTCCACTGTCATTATACAGCAGAAATAGAAAATTTCAAAGATTATAAAATGGCTAAGTACAATCAAGAAAGTTTATTTTTATTGGCAGTATTAAAGCTTCTTGCTACTACCATTATAATAAAAGTTGCGGAGGTGGTAGTACTGCAAGACCAAAGAAACCTGATAACCAGAAGGCTATCAAGCAATCCGTCAGCTTCGATCCTGATCAAATGGAACGCATCAAAAAATACTGTTCCCGCGAAGAACGCAGTGTTAGTTGGTGTGTCCGTAAAGCTATGGATCAGTGGCTGGAAGATAAGGGAGTTTAGCACTCCCTTTCTTTTTTGGTATGTTTTGGTAGTAATAGTATCAAAGATTGCCCTCTTTAGTTAATGGGTTTACTCTCAGGATCAGTTTCTTCCTTGCCAACATCCATCAACTCATTGTACTGTTCCTCTGTAATCCTGCCCGTTGCGAAGAAAATATCAATCTTATTTTTCAAATCGTCTGTCAGACCGTTTCTTTCTTTAAGTTTTAACAATGTTCTAAATAACATAATCATACCTCCAATTCTGTTAATGCTACTGCATATTCACTGTTGACATAGGTTTCTGCTGATTGTAAATCCATATCATAGATATAATCACGATTGTCGTTGAGTTGCTTTTTGACATAATTCCACCCATTTTGCATTGAAATCGGATAATTAAATACTGTATATCCATCCAACTGTTCGGATGTGACGGAGATGTTGGTTACTGGATAGTTGGTGACAAAAGTTTGCAATTTAACTTGTATATCCTCCGGAAGAGGCTCAAATATAGCATCTTGCAATCTGATATACATATCTATATCTATGGCTTTAGCAATTAATTCAGATTGTGAATAACCAATGGCACTCTTTGCATAGTACAAGATATTATTTGTTCCACTATTATTTTGAAAAAGAGAGATCTTTGTAAAATTAGATGTAGAAAATAACTTACGGGCTCCTCCTGTGACAGTTTTGTTGTAATATATAACATCAGAGATGCCTTTTACTTTATTCCATCCAGGATAATCATTGCTGTTATTCATAGTTTTTGTACTCGTATGGATTTCTCGGATATTTCTTTCGATGCCAAATACGCCGTCTTTTTCTACAACCCTATCGCTCGTATACTGCTGTCCGTCGATTGTGACGTTACCGTCACTTGAGACTGGAATTGCGTTAAGGGTGATATTGTTAAGCGTAACAGATTGAACCTTTAATCCATCTTCATTTGTTACTTTAACAGTCGGATTCACAACGCTCTTAATCTCAACTGGATTTTCGGGCGTTGGTGTTCCATCCTGTGAAGACTTTCCATATATCATCATATTTTGAATCTTGCCATTGTCAGAATCGGTGATGCGAGTTTCTCCCTGATTTGATGTGTAGAATTTTGTAATTTTGTTTGATAACTCTTCCTTCAGTGAAGCAACATCCTTTTTATTCTGTTCGATCTGCTTTGATGCATCCTCTACACTTTTTGCAGATTGGGCCGCATTGTCGGCAGAAGTCTTTGCACCTTCAGCTGATGCTACAGCTTTTTCCGTATTACTGGCAACAGTCTGAGTGTTTTGTGCTACTTCCTGAGCATTATTCAAAACCGTTTGGGTGGCTTCTTCTACAGTCGCTCTATCATCCGCAACGGTTTTAGCATCATTCCCCACTCTGGTTATGATCTTTTCTCCCTCAGTCTTTACGGTATTGACCGATGTAGTTTGCTGATTGGTGATTGTATTTATTGCCTGTTGTTTTGTGGTATTAATCTCTTCTTTCGACTGTTCAACCACTTCGAACACTCTACTGTCAAAGCCGGCAATCTTTTCCTCAACATGATTATCAAAAGCTGTTACTGTATTGTTGATGTTTTGTTCAGACTGAGCAGCTGCCTGTTTTGATGCTTCTGCATCACTTGCGGATTGTCTTGCCTTTTCAGCGGCTTCGACTGCTGTATTCATGTTAGATGTCGCAGTCTCCTGTTTCTGCGCTACATCTAACTGCATTTCTTCTACGGATGCCTTTGCAGCTTCTACCGCTGTCCTGTCTGCTGCAACCTGTGTTGCAGAATCTGCAAAATTAGCCAACACCTGGCCAAATTCTTTACGGGTTCCTGTGTAACCCTGTGCTACTGCATCAGCATAGGCAGTCACACATCCCAAATCTGTTTCTATCATGACATCATAACCCCCAATCTCCCTTTATCATTTATCTTAAAATCCAAACTCTGTACAATATTTTCTGTACGGGATAAATATAGATGTCCATCTTCCCGTATTTCCATACGACAGAAACCATTTTGTGTGGCAACCTGTTTCGCCTGATCTGCATAATACTTTGCATTATCTTTATCCCGTTCTGGATAAAGCTCATGCCCATGTGCCCAGGATTCCGACTCGGTTGCTCTGGTATCTGCCATATGTGCAGCTTCTTTTGCCTGTTTTGTATACTCTTCGGCTGCTGCCAATGTATAATGAAACAGGTCTACATCCTCCGGAGATTCAAACTCTTCCGGAATCGGACGCTTATTCACTGACATTATGACTGTGTTTACAGTCTCTCCTTCTTCTGGCGCGGAAAGATAAATATATACATTTATTGCACGCCTCTGTTTAAGCGCCTCATTCGGGATATCCACGCAAGATACCCCGTCTTTGGTATATCCCGTAGTAACTTTTGCTTCTTCCAATCCTTTCCAGAAGAAATGGACCTCAAAAACGTTGGGTAGATTTAAACCATTAATCTGAAGCTTTTGACCGTAATCATACTGCCACAATTCATCATCTATTGAAATTTCCTCATCCTTTTTCGTAAAATTCGCAATCAGCATTATTTAACCACCCCTTTCAACATTTCCTCTAATTTGTTCAGTCTTTCGTTCAATGTGCTCACTGTATCTTTCAATGTATTAATTCTTTCATTCTGATCCTGAATAACTTTCATCATTGCCGGAATCATTACACGGAAATTCCAGTCTTCTGGTTCTCCTGCTTCGTTCAACTGTGTTGCTTCCGGGAAAATATTGTAAATATCTTCGGCATAGAATCCAGGTATCCTTTTATCGTTAAGCCAATCAGTAGGATTTAAATAGCCTTTTTTATATTTGAACCATACAACAGGTATACTTAGAATCTTTTCTGCTTCCTCAATAGTCATGTTTGACACATGATCTTTATAACGTTTTGAAGAACTTGACAGGTATGCAACAGTTGCGCCATCCGTATCAAAAACCATATGTCCACCGGATGATACATGCGACAAGTTATATATCATAAGTCTATCTGTTCCGTCTGAAAAATTTTTAGGATTTCCACAAATTATTTTCATTCCGCTTCGCACTTCCAGGGCATTGGAATTTGCTACTAAAGAAACATTTCCTATCTTAATTTTTCCATTATATGATCCACTTGAATACAATTTGATTGCACCGCCAGCCGATTGCAGATATGTGCTATTAACAGTCCATCCACCAAGCTTCGCTCCAATAGCATGTAAATCAGTAATGCTCAGCTTGCTCGCCGTAATGCTGTCAGATTTTATATATGATCCATTTATATATACTTTTCCATCCTGTAAATAAATTCCCTGTGTCTGTCCATTATTTGTCAAAATGTTGAATATCTGTTCCTGGGTCAGGTCACCTGCGTCTTTACCGTCTTCTCCATTAGAACCACGCACGCCAATGATGTGCGGTGTTGTGCTGCTGGAAGTACCGTTTGTGTAGTAAGTTGTCTGATATGACCACAGATACGGCTCGCTTGTTGTTGGACTTTGCACAGAAGTCGTCCATCCACTTGTATATGTATATACATAATTGGATTCGGAAGTTGCGAGATAATAGGTTGTGACAGAGGAAATGCCATTTCCTGTAGCACCGGTTGCACCTGTAGCACCAGTGGCACCAGTCTGTCCCTGTATTCCTTGCTTTTGCTTTGCAATGGCAAATATCTTTTCGGCTGTCAGGCTTCCTCTTGTCACAGTAACTTTTACGGTACCTGTATCTGCCATTAACCCAGTAACTGTATACGTTTCCCCGGAAGAACTACCATACACCCCACTTGATGCGCTCCATTGAATAATAGATGTTTTTGTAACATCTTCTGAGCCATAGAGAACCTTTACAGTAGTGCTGCATGATGGAAAAGAAGTATAATCCCCATCTTCATCTGTTGGGATTCCCTGATATTCATTCGATAAGATCACATTCAAAGTCCTGAATTTACCAGATTCTGCCGCCACAACATCACTGATATTTTTTCCTTCCAGAGAAAATTCGGTTGCTTTAATATAGACATTCCCATCATCATCAATTTTCAATGTAACCTGTCCATCTTTGTCTGTGACATTCAGTCCTTTACCATTGATCAGTTTTCCTGCTAAAACGCCAGACAGGATATAGCTTGCATTTATATACAGTTCACCGTCCTGAATATAAATACCTTTATTTTTCCCATTGTTGGTCAGCTTATTGAATATTTCTGGCTGTCCAAGGCTATTATCGTAATTGTCAATAGCATCCTGCACATCGTTACTGTCTACATATCCCGGGAAAATCCAGTCTGTCGAAACGAAAGCTCCACTTTCACGTGCAGTCTTGCAGATTTTGACCTTTCCTTTCCCATCTTCCATGGACGTTACCCACATGTCACCTTCGTCATATGGTGGGATGGGGGTATTGATAAAGACTCTTCTTTTACCGTCTGCTGTATCCTTAGCAGTAGCTGCATCTTCCAGGGCTTTCTGTATCTCCGGATCCTGAAAGTCTTCCCAGGTATAATTTTCTCCGTCTTTAATAAACCGAAAAAGTTTCTTTGTGTCTGTATTATAAAAAAGGTCGTTTACATGCTTGTCTTTTGTTTCTATATCTGTCCATTCTTTTGCCGGAAGGTTTGTCAGATCTGGATCATACGCCCCAAAATATTGAGTATTAATGTCTTTTGCAATATCATCAACTACTGTAGCGACATATTTTTTTGCAGAATCCTGTGCGATTTCTTCAACATCTTTTCCGGTGATTTTAAGTGTTGTCGCATTAATGTAGACCTGTCCGGTATCAATATCCGCCCGGAAAAGAGTATCTCCATTTGTGTCTTTTACAACAAGAGCTCCCGTGTTGATCCAGTCCGCATTAATTCCGATGCTGTTCAGAATTTTCGTAATCATGGTGCCATCTACGAGAAGACCCGCATTCCATGTATTACCGCCATCTGTGCTTACTGCCCATCCTTTTCCATTAAGTTCAAATACAACTTTTGATTCCTCCAGCGTCGGATGGTCACACATATAATATATTTTGCTTCCATCCTCCAGTGTTTTTATAACCGGATAAAGACCCACCTGTTCTTTCATGGCTTTTGTCAGCTGCTCCATGGCTTTTTCCCATTCGGTTTTGTTTTTTGACAAGCCATTTCTAAACTGTTTATACAGTTTCGTTGCTTCACTGTATCGCGTAGAAGATAATCTTTCAGGAGATTCTGCACTACTGGTAATTGTCTGTGTACCACCACCATTGTACTGAACTCCAGTAATAATGGTCCGATACATATTATTCTTTCTGTCTATTACAAGTCCTATATCACCAGCCTCTGTGGATGGATCACTTTGGCAAATCACATTTAAAGGTCTGAACTGAAGCCCTGTAAGTTTTTTCCCGACAGATTCTGCTATTTTGCTTCCATTCCCGCTCTGGATTAGTTTATTTCCTGTAATCTCCAGAACATATCCGTCTGCTCCGTACTGATAAATCGTTTCCGTCTTTCCGTAAGATTCTGTTTCACTTTCTTCGGTAACACGGACTCCTGTTACCACCACATCATCTGTTTCAACTGAACTTCCACTTTTCATGGTATCAATTTTGACTATTCTGTTATTATCCTGCATATCTGATACCGACAATCCGAGCAGTGATGTATCGTACCATTTCAAAGTCAGCTGTCCATCATTATTGATTCTTGCGTATTTGCAGGCAATCTGTGCGACCCATTGGATTATCTGTCTGAATGTCAACGCTGAATCGTCAGGTCTGCTCTCCACCGTCAGATCTGAATTATCAAAGGTTGCTGTATCAGCAGCCAGCGGAACATCGCAACAAGTGCATGCATCCTGTAAGATTTCTCTCAGTGTAACCGGATATGTCAGTTTGCTTTTGGTATATGGCTGGTCAAAAGACAGCATTTTGTCAAAGGCTGATATTGTCACGGTATCACCTGTATCTTTTCCAGGTTCTGCGTAAAATGTCCCCTTATCCAACCACTCCACTGTTCCATTCACTTCCAGACCAACTTTTGCACTTAGCTCAGCTCCGGAAAAATTCTTTTTCGTTAATTTTCCATCTGTATTGTTGATCTTAACAGTAATCTGTTTTGCAATAGCTGAACCAATATCAAAGCTGCTGTTATTTGATGTCTCATCTGTAATTCCAAACTGCAAGAGTTCTGTATCTGCTGCTGTCTTTACACTGCCATCCGTAAAAGTAATTCTTACCTGATTATGAATTACTCTGTTTTCTTTGATTGTATTTTTATATGCATTTGATGTATTGATCATTTTGTTACCTCTGCACTATATCAACCGATGCGCTTTTGTAATAAAATATTCCATCACTCAGCCATCCAATCTGTTCTTTTGACAATGTTCCCCTGTATGACTGTATCGTAATATCGATTCCGTCATCACGGAACGAAAATGGGAAATACCCCGGAACCAATGTACTTTTTATAACTGCCATCTGTGCTTCCGTAAGTATTCCCCATTTAATTGATACTGTTTTCTTTTCTGCTACAGGATCACCTACCATATATCCTGCTAATGTTCTGCCTGTGTCAGAAGTCCATATTATCTCGTCATTTACTGTAATACTTGTTGGAGCAGGGAGCGTTACACTCCCTGACCATAAAATTCTTCTTGCCATCAGCCTACTCCTACTGTGTTGTATCTGATATCAATAATTTCCTGTGCCGTCTTGCTTGCTTTTGCGATCTGTGTACTGTCAAGATAAAATCCCATTTCTGACAGGGCTGCAACAATACGCATAACCGCATTATTGATGATTCTTTCGAACTCATCCCTGGTAATCCCATTTCCGGATGCGGCTCTGGCTGCTTCAATCGCCATCTCGCGCAATTTATTCTCCGGTGAGACTATTTCGCCCTGATGAAGGTTATCACCAATCATTGCCAGCTGTGGAGTGTTCTTCTTCACAAATCCACCTTCTGCAAGAGGAGGTATGGTCGGCACTCTGGGAAGAGACAGACCATAATGTCCATAATGCCGGGTACCTGTAAAAGGATTCTTGAAATCATAACTGAATGAAAATGCGTTCTCTATTGCCGATAGACCAGAGTTAAGTTTTTCCATCAGGCTGTTGATAATGTCAATAACTACATTCAGTGGTGTCTTAGCCAGAGTTATTAATCCGTCAAATATTCCACCAAATATGTTTTTGATACCTTCCCATGCCTGTGTCCAGTTTCCTGTAAAAACACCCGTAACAAAATCAATGATTCCGTTAAATATCTGTTTTATATCCGACCAGATCCGGCTTACAGATTTCCCAAATGTGTTCAGTATTGTTTTTAGCGTTTTAAAACTTCCCGCCCAGGATCCTTCAAAGACTCCTTTTATAAAGTCAATAAATGGCTGAAAAATATGTTCTTTCACATATTTAAAGATTGATTCAGCGATAGTCTTGAATCCCTCTATAATTTCTTCGATTCCCTGCCAGCATTTATCAAAATCTCCAGTAAAAGCACCCGTGCAAAAATCAATGAATCCTCCCAGAATATCCGTGATTCCCTTGATCACATCACCTGCAACAGCCAACAGATTGAAAATCTGATCTCCGATGTTAGCAATAATCGGTCCTAAAATAGGTAAAATAGTTGCAATGATCCAGTTGATCACAGGTACCAGGAGTGTTTCCCATAATGCCTGTAAATTCTCAAAGATCTTGCCGATCAGTTCGATGACTCCGTTGAGTGCGGGTTGTATATGTTCTGCCCACACTGTGCTGAACTTATCCGCCAGATAATCTAGGACAGGAACAATGTATGTATTATATGCATCAAGGAAGGTACCTACGATATCTGAAATTCCCTGTGCTAGAGAATCCATGAAAGGTTTTACATATTGATCGTACGTTTCAGATATCTTTTCAAATGTATCTACAACCGCCTGGTGCAGGGTATTCAGAACTATTTCAATCGGAACCAGTGTATTTTCGATTGCTTTTTTTATCTTGTCTACATTCTGGGTAACAGGCAAGATAAAAATCTGTTCTATATCCCTTGTAAATTTCAAGAGTACCTCGCAAGCTCCAAGAACTCCATCGGCAAAAATTCCTATAATGTGTCCGGTAATGCTTTTAGCTGTTTCCCCGGAGAATACATCGAAAATGTCAGCCATAGCAACATAAAAATCACCTTCTAAATCTGCAATTTCTGCTCTGATATCGAAAATAGATGCCAGTTTTTCCTTAATGTAATCCTTGCTTCCTGTGAGATATTTATCAAATCCGCCAATCAGATTGTCAGCTATGGTTAATCCTATTCTTGCAAAGGAACCAACCATTTTCCCAAAGCATAATGCCAGGGAGTCTAAGAAATGATTTGCTGACTCTACAACAGTCGGATCTGTAAATATTTCCTTAAGTGTTTTTCCTATATTTTTAATACTGTCATTGATAGACTTTATTTTCTTCTGGGAATCCCCAAAGCCAATCTGGAATCCCTTTTTGAAGATATTAGCCAGTTCTTTACAGCGCTTCAGAAGTTTATCCAAACTCTTATTGGTTTTATCAATAGTTGTATCTCCTTCTGCCAGTTTTCCAAAATCAACAGCATCTCCCAGATTGACTCCGGGATTTCCTGTGCCACCTGATGTGCCAGAATCCGAATCAGATTCTGCATCAGATGGGCTATCTAGCTTTTGGATCTGGTCAAATCCCATCAGAGAGCGCATCTCTTTTGCTGCTTTTTTCGCAGCACTTCCGGCTTTCTTCGTAGAATCTGCCATGTTGTCGGCAGACTTGGAAGCATCTTCCATACCAGCTCCCGCATCAGCTGCCGCTGCACCTGTTGATGCGATCTGGCTTGTTCCCGATGATTTATTGCCTGTTATCAGCTCCGTAAAGCTTTTGAATGCATTTGCCAGAGTTGCTAATTTCCCGATCAGAGTATTTACTGCTTTAATGATGGGCGTAAATAAATTGATCAGCCCCTGTCCAATCGTTGCTTTCAGAGAATCGAACTGTAGCTTCAGGATACGGACCTGATTTGCCCAGCTTCCAGATGTCCTTGCGAAATCCCCGGAAGCTGCTGACAGTTGCTTTTGCACAAATGAATACCGTAAAGCTACTTTCTCGGCTTCTGTCATCTGCGATGTGGTCTTACCGAATCCGTTTGTCAACGCATAACTGTCAAGGGCTGTCTGAGTCATTACAACGCCCAGATCCTTTAAAGACTCTGTCTCACCTGTAAATACAGATTTAAGCTTTGTGTAAGCTTCGTCCTGACTCAGATTATAAAATGAAGCTACATCTCCGGCTAATCCGGTCAGAGTAGAACCCATATCGTAAGCCTGCTGTTCTGTGAATCCAAAAGCTTTCGCCATGGCTCCAAATGTACCAGTGTACTGTTTCGCCATAGTCTCTGAGAGACCGAAGCTCTGTGCCGCAGACTTTGCAAATTCATCGACCTTTGCATTCATATGAGGAAACGTCACATCTACTACGTTCTGGACCTCTGCCAGATCAGAGCCTAATTCCAGGCACTGTTTGCCAAAATCAATTAATTTCTTGGTTCCGAAAGCTGCTGCCAGTGCAACACCTGCTTTTTTTGCCAGTTTGGTAATGCCGTTCATCTGCTGCTGGAACTGGTTCTGGTTTACTACAAGATCAAGTGCAATCTGTCCTATACTTGTTGCCATATGTAGTTTCAGTCACCTCCTAATCCAGCCATTCGTAAAAAGGCATTTTTAAATCCATCCATAGCGGTATCCATTTCCTGTTTTGATATGGATTCAGCCACTACCTTTGCATGTTTTTCTTTCCATTCATTTCTGATCCGATGCTGTTCCTTTGTAAAAGTCTTCAGAATTTCTTTATCATCCTCTGCACGTATTGCGATAATCCTTCCAAGCGCTGTTTTATTGTCAATTCCCACGAGCATCTGTTTAAACTCTGTCCATGACATTTTGTGTATTTCTCTCGACAGTCTCAACCCATACTGTGACTGGAAGGAAGATACGATCAGGTCATAATCTTCAATCAGGTCATAGTATGGGTCATAGCTTCCCCCGCAGTTTCTTCCTCTCCTACAATAAGTTTCTGGGCTTCCATGACGATTGTCGTCAGATCATTAAAGCTGAGTTTCATTTTTTCAATCTTTTTCTGACTCTCCTCCGGAAGCATTAAATTGTACAAATCCAGAATATCTTTTGCTGTAGCATTTTCTGAAGTAAATTCTGAATATTTTCCCATGATCTTTAACATGGTTGCTGCATCTGCGTTTACTTCTAATTCCTCTTTTCCAATAATCAGGGATGGATTGCCATCCAGTTCCAGTTTTTCTGTAATATTTACTTTTTTCGCCATTATTCTTCTCCTTATACAGCGGGTGTTACAGTAGGCTTGCCATTGCTGATCGCATCAAACTCTAATCCAGCTACATTTGTGGAATCTCCACCACCACAGTTCTTAACATCAAATACAGCGGCATCCCAGGATACGGTTGTTCCATCCGGGAACTCCCATTCAAAATATCCTTCTGCATCATGTCCGTTACTGAACTGTTTTCCTGCAATGTAGTCGTTTCCTGTGTCTCCAATGTTTCTCTTTCCACTGAGAGTGATGGTAACCGCCTTTGCAGTCATCAAGGCTCTCTGCCAGCCTTCCTGGTCCATAGGAGTCCAGGTTTCCACACCATTAGAAAACTCTACAGAAAATGTCTCCATGTCTGCAATGGTTGTTGCTGATTCCTTTGCCTTTCCAACTTTGAACTTGTTGTCAAGAACCGGAAATACATTTGTTTTTCCTGCGAATTTCTGTAAATTCATCTGTAAAGCTTTACGTTTCATTCTGTTTTCCTTTCTTCTCATAAATAACAGCCATCTCTATTACCATTTCGTAAATTCCAGCATCAGTTGTCCCAACATTCTGGATCTCATAAAGTGGCTGTATAAATTTAATGGTTTCATCATTAACCGTTACATCCCTTGCCTGTCTGAGCGCCTCAAACAGTTCTATGGCTGTTTTTTCGGTATCCCCTGGAGATTTGTTCCAATGTATCAGCAAAGTTACATATTTCTGTCCGTATCCTTCCTGAGCGGGGCCTCCAAGTGCTATGTGCTGTGGATACTGATGCTTGCTGTTGTATACTCCAATAGATTTATCTTCCTTATCCGGAAGTTTCCCCATGTATACGTGTGCAGCCAATTCAAGGGAAGCTATATAGTCTCTCACGTCTGCTAATGTCATATTCCTGTCAGTCTCCTGTAGATTCGTTTAAATGCATTTGTACAGTAATCTGCCTCTCTTCCTCCCGGAATCCAGTCTTCATACCATTTTCCTTTTGCGTTCGGGTTTTCGTCTGTATGGAAATGATATTCCGGATGAAAATACAGCCTTCTGGCATATGGAGTTGATGATACTATGGATACTTTCCCCTGTTTGCTTTTGGAAGTATCCACGAACGTGCTTTCATTCTGCAGGTTTCCGGTATCTCTCGGGAAAACCTGAGCCTGTACCACTTCTGTGTGAAGCGCTTCTGCCGTCTGTTCCAGAGCTTTCACCTGCATCTCTGAGAGTTCTCGGATTTTAGGAAGATTCAATCTCACTGTTGAATTTACCCGGATCATATTAACTGAACCTCCGTATAATTAACTGAACCGTCAGAATTTCGTGCCTTTGTTCCCTGTTCGATCTGTCTTTTTACGCCAAATATGACAGCCTCACCGCCGGATATGACTGGAAGTTCCGGGCATATGTCCCCGCAAAACAAGGCTGTCCCTGTAATCCGGATCAATTTCTTTTCAGCAGTCAACACTGTCCGGGCTTTATCCTGATAATTACATTTTCCTGAATACTGTATAGGTTCCAGCGGTTCTCCGTACTCATTTAAACCTTCTCTGTCAAGCGACAGGCTGATATCTGTTTTACATAACCGTCTGGGTACCAGACATGGATATTTCATATGATCACCTCGCTAATTGGCAACAAAGGCCGGTTTGGCAGAGAAGTGTATAGTCGTCTCTCTTCATTGCAATGCCTTTTCCTGTAAATACATTCCATGAACTACCAAACTGGGCAGATACGCCGTTAATGCTGTAAGAGGACAGGACACTGCTTATTTCGTCTGCGTTCTCATACTCAAATTCTGCCTGTCTGCATATAACTTCCCGGATAATTTCCTGTTGAAATTCCGTAAGATTTAAAAATCCCCGGCCTACAATCCTGTTGTAGGTCAGGGAATCTACATGTCTGCTTGCCTGCTTTAATGCTTTTTCTATTTCATCTTCAGGTATCAGAATTCCTTCATAGGTATCCAGGTAATAGCTTTCTGTTGCATACGATTTATATCTCATATGACGCCCTCCGATCAGGCACCAACCTCTGTTGTGTCTACGTCAACATAAATACTGTCGATATTGCCATCACGTCCATTCGGGAACACAAATACATCAGAAAATGATCTGTTCTGATACAGGTATCCGTCTCCCTTGGTGTGTCCGCCCGGCTCAAAGTAATAAATACTGTTAATCTTTGGTACGGTTTTGCAGGTCTGACCGCAGGCAACCAGCACGTTGATCTTGTGTGCTCCTGTCACTCCGGATGCTTTTTTGAGTGGCTCAAATCCGCCGCCTTCCGGCTCCCAGTTGAATGCATCATAGAAACGCTCATCGTCAATAACTTCCATGATCGGCACACCATCGATCTCAGTTACTCTGGTCTCAATGCCAAGACCACCTTCTGCAATCTGGGTCATTTCAATCTTTCTGGTGAATTCTGTAGACTGCTCCAGAGCGTCCATAATCTCACTGCGAACATACATAAGCAGAGAACCATTTGCTTTGTATCTTCTGAGTTTCCCTTTTGCAAGGATATCTTTGAGCATACCGAATACTTTTGCCTTTGTGTATGCAGATGTTGCTGTGGATCCATGATAGTCTTCTGTCTTCTGAGCTGCCTGAGCTACCTTGGAGAAGAACAGCGCATCTGTTTCCGGAACTACCCATGTCTGTTCAAACACGCGGGAAATGTTCTGAATGGAAGCTGTAGCATTTGTCTCATCAACATCTGCTTTATCTACCATAAATTCAACATCACGGTCGTGTGTCAGTGTGTATGGTACGTCTTTCTGTTCGTAAGAACCAACATTCCAGCCGCCTTTTCTGCTGTGGTTCTTGTATCCGGATGTACTCATCTGAGTAAAATGAAATGTTTTGGCATCAAGCCATCTAACATTGCTGGTTACAAATGGAGATGTCAGGGTTCCCTGCATCAGGATTTCAAGGAGCTCCGGGCTCCACTGTTCTGCATAATTTAATGCCATAGTTTATACCTTCTTTCTTTTTAGTTCCAGCGATTCCAACGTTTTGTTGGCACTGCTGTCTGGTTTGTAGTTGTCTGAGAATGCTGTGCCGGATTACCTCCAGTTCCTACCTGAGTAAAACCGGTCTTTCCGTCAGCCTGTGGTTTCAAAGCCGGAACAGCTTCCAATACCGTATTAAGTGCTGTTTTCAGTGCTTCTTCGTTAATCTTCCCATCCTGTCCTGCTGCCTGACTAAGATCAGCCATTTTCAAGACGTATGGAATTGTCTTTGCATCAAGCCCCAGGGATACTGCCATCATTGTAGCTGCATTTTCAACCTTTGCGGCCTGCACTGCTGCCTGCGCTGCTGTCAACTGGTTCTGAGTCTCTGTAATCTGACTCTGCAGTCCTGCTACATCAGGAGTATTTGCCGCCTGCTGCTGTTTGAATGATGCAATTGCCTGGTCCACCTGTTCCTTTGAAAGCCCCTGCTGTTTAAAATAGCCTTTTAAAACAGATTCCTCTGTTACGCTCTGCTTTCCCGCGATCAGACTGGCCAGTTTATCATAATCAAACTGTGGTGTCTGCTGTGTTCCTGTTGGTGGTGTTCCGCCTTCTGCTCCTGAACCTCCTCCACCGTCACCAGTTCCGCCTTCTGCAAATGTCTGCAGGTTCATTGATAATTTGCATCTGAATCTCTTATACATTTTTACATACTCCTTTACAGTTTTTTATGTGCTGTCTGCACGAATACAGTTTTGCGTGTGTCTCACATGAACAGTTGTTAACCCGGTGTCTCCGCGTAGTTTTAAGCCTTCGGGCATAAAAATAAGGCGTTTCACCCTACGCCTCAGCGGGAGATTCTGAATCACCGCCTTTCTGTTCTGGGATCTCTTTAGCTACTTTTAACGCTATAAGATATTTCCCTCTTTCTTTTAATACTGAATATTTGTCTCCGACCTTTCGAAGTTTCAGATTGTTTTCTTTATCGTAGAAATTATGAATAACTTCGATTTTCATGCTCTCACCTCCCCCTGTTGCGCCAGCACAATTTTAAAAAAGAGTATAAAAATACCACCTGCCATTTCTGACTGGTGGTACTAAATACGTCCTTCTTTTTTCAATTTCTTAATTTCTTCTTCTGTAAGCTTTCTCGGTTTACCCAGCATTGCCACTCTGTCCTGAAAGTCTTTATAGGCTTTCTTTTCCTTTGATTTCATCTTCATACGATCACCTGCAATTCTATTTCTTTTTCTTTCTTTGATACTACTCTGAATATAGTATCTTTGTCAAGCAATAACTCTCTTTGCTTAGGATATCTGCTTATCCTTTCAATATATGCTCCTTTGCTGCCTTTTGGTACATATATCAAAATTTTATAAGATTTGTTCAACGCAGCTCCTTGAGTCACCGAAGTACTGATAAACTGTCCTTCCGTGACCAGATCATTTACTTCAAATTCATCATAAAGTGGTATGTCCAGATTTCTATATGTAATAACATCATGCTGAATCTTACTCTTTTTCAATGCACCTGATATTGTTTCTGCATACTCTCTAAGTTTTTTATCTTCTGCTATATCTCCACGAAGCATAGCATTAAGCCGTTCAAAGAATCGAGCCGGCTTTTGATCGCCAGAATTGAACGTGTATTTTTCAATCGCATGTTTTTCTTTTTCTGATAAACAATCAATCCAATCCTGTGATTCTGTACGAAGAAGGCTGACAATCTGATTCTGCGGAACTGCGTGAAAATCCGCAAGTGGTCTTTTTGATTCTGCATATTCCTGGCTGTCCATATTACCAGTCTTCATTCTTACATGTTGCCACTCTTTTTGTTTTTGTCCATATACCTGTTGGTTCTCCGGATCCAGAGAGAATTGTGACAGCCTATTATATTTCTTTTCCTGGCGTTCGGCATATTGCTGACGTTCCCGCCTGGCGTTTTTCTCTGCAAGGTTGTTGAGCTCTTCTCTGGTATATTTCCCATCGGGTGGAGTATTGACTCCTTCAATGTAGGTTGTATGGCTGTCACGGCATCGGGGATGGTAAAGTCCAGCTGCTATGGCAGCACTTATCAGCGGATACTTAATTCCTGTAACGGGAGATACTCCGTCTTTCGGACCTCCGCTCCATACATCATCAATCATAACTTTCCCCACGAACGGAACGCATAGAGGACATGGACATCCGCTGCCACGTTTATTGATAATCACTGTGTACACGCCCCATTCCCGGCGTTTCATTCCCTCACCCTGCAAGTATGCCCTTTTGGCTGCTGTTCGGATTGCCATATCTGCATAGTCTGCAAGGGTATGTCTGGCACCATTGGCATATTCCACGCAATTTAGACCTGCTTTGAGAAAATCCTTAGTTGCCATATCCACAGCTTTTTCATAGGTTCCTGCACCGGTATTGGCATATACCTGAGCATTATAAATAATTCTCCGATATTGATCATTAGCCATGCGAAGCACTGCAGTTTCTGCTTTCTTCATATCATCCGTTGTGGCTTTGATCAGAGCCTCCAGCTTTCGATCATTCAGTTTAAAAAATTCTGCAGTACCTCCCTTGCTTATTTTATTTGCCGGAAAGCCTTTTTTTATGGCATTCAGAATAGTAATCTCCTGCTGCATATTTCCTTCTGCTCTTGCAGTCCGAATCAGCTCCGCTATCTTTGCATTGATATCCTTAAACTGTTTGCCATATTTCTTTTGATTATTATGTTTATATTCTTCCAGGGATTTCAGCATTTCTGTCTGCCACATGGACCATTGTTTGTCTTCGTCAATTTCTTCCTGCTTATGAGATTCCATATTGCGGATCATGGATGCTATGAGTTCATTCTCTATAGCTTCAAAGGCAGCTCCAATATCGTATTCATCATTTATCCTTGCCATTAGACAATACCTTGAATCCTTGAGACTTAAACTGTCGTGTCAGTTCCTTCAATTTTGTAATGCTGTCGCAATGATCACATCGAAGTTCCGCATAATCTGCTTTTTCCAAGGCATATACGCCCATAGGAACCTGTTCTTTTGCAATTTTAAGAAGTCCCTGATACTCCCTTCTGTTCATCCGGTATATTCGATTGTTTACCTTCGCTTTCATCTGATCCGCCTCCTGTATCTACTTCAAAATCACCAAGTTCCATATTGACTGCCGGTTCTTCCAGATCCTGGATTCCCTGTTCTGCTTTCAGACGGGCTATTTCTTCTTCCTTGCAATGTTCATCCAGACTGTCTCCGTAAAGTTCCTCCACGCAGCGCTCAATGCTCATAATTCCGCCCTGTTTTGCTTTGGCTACTGTTTCCACCTGGGATTCAAAAGAAGGGTTGGCGTATTCCCCAAAAGGAATATTTACTTTCACTTCTTCTATAGACTGCTTATGAAGGATATTGTTGGCATTGATGCACATTCCCACTACATTTGGCAGTGTTTCCTGCATTGCCTCCACAATAGAATTTCTGGTATAGAGAGTAGTTTTTTCTTTCTCTCTCTGTGCTTCCGCATTGTCCAGTTTCTTTGTATCAATACCGAGAGTAGAGGGGCTGATCACTCCCTGCAGGCACAGATCCAAGGCTGTTATGTATGATGCCAGATAGCTCTCATGTGGAATTGCCGGCTGTTCCATCATGATCTGGTTTTTCTGTCCTTCTCTCATATCCCCTTCTGCTGCCAGATAACGGTTATCGAAAGGATTTGGTTTCATAAGCTGTCCTGTTTCGGAATCATGAGGGATCAGGCAGTCAGGGACGTATGTCTTTGCCCGTCCTGCTCTCAGGGCATCCATCCACTGTGACCATGTCTCATCCAGAGAATCAAAGTTGTCCAGCTTTCCATCAAAGATGCTTCCACCCCGTCCCTCATATTTGGCAGATTCAAAGATCATGAAGGGTTCTGCCAGGATCAGTGAATCATCAAATGTAACGTCTTTAAGATTCTCTGTTGCCTTGATCGTTTTCATATCTACAAGTTTATTTCCCTGGTACAGTTCGTTAATGATATATCCATATCCGTATCGTTCGTTCAGAACATAAGTCCTGCCTTTCTCGTAATAAGGAGTTTTAAATACGATCTCACGGATCCGGTCTCTCTGGTAAACAAATTCTACTCTGTCTCCCGGGTACCATTCCAGGATCGGATAATCACTGATAGAAGTATCAATAACTGCTTTAAAAGCTCCATCACCAATAAACAGAGCCTCTTTCAATGCGCTCTCCATCTTTTTCCGGAACTTGTTCTCTTTCTCTATCTCTTTCCAGAGTGATTCCTGAGCCGGAGACTCAAATTCGAACTCATCCATATCCGGCAGGACTACTGCAGAAAGTGTCCGCACGGTTAATCCAGGCAGCCCCGTATGGATTTTTCTCATATCCATACCCGGGGAGCATTTGCTTGTCCAGAACTTATATTTGTCTGCATATTCGCTGTTCTGCTGGTAGAACTGTTCCAGTTCATTACTGTCTCCTCTGTACCAGATCCTGTTGCGGATCGAATGGCCCTCGAAGTCCAGCATTTCATTGATCTGGAAATTATATGGATTTGCCGGGACCACGTTCAGCCAGCTCCGGACTGTCTTTTTAATATTCTCATTCAATTTATCCATCCATTTCACCTTTTCGTTTCCTCCGTTTCGAATCCGATCATATTCCGGTATGGGATCCAGCCATACTGCTGGGAGTTTATCGTATGGTCGTTTCGGTCTTCCGGGATATCTTTTTCCTCATCCCAGGAATATTTCTCCAATTCAGCTATGTGATTGATACATGTATCTACAACCAGATAGCAATCCTGTTGTATCCATCCAAGCTGAAGCTTGATTCTATCCAAAATTTCTACTTTTTTGTAAGATTCTACAAAGTTGTACATGCAGCCATGAAGACGTTTGTACTTTCTCAATTCTGTGATCGTAGCAGCATCTGCGCAATCAACAAAGGTATCTTTTGCAAATCCCCAATCCTTTCGGCATTTCTCCAAAAACTCTATGAATTTTACGGCTGTATCGGAAGGGGCAAGCGGCTGATCCAGATCCTTATTGCTGTATACTTTTTCAGCCAGTGTGATCAATCTCCTGTCCTCTGTGATTCCCTGGAATATCATTGCGATTGTATCCGGAGACTTTGAAGAGTACGAAGTATCCAGGCCACAGGTAAATTTTTTAAATTTCAGCTTTCCTGCTACCATCTGGGCTTTTATCCATTTCTCTGAAACGACATGCTGTTTCCTGCTGAAGTTCGGGAATATCAATCCTGTTGCTTTTCCTCGTAAACCCTGAATCTTGTTTTTCCAGATCTTTGTTCCTTTCGGCGTATTCTGGATAATCTGCTGCTTCTTTTCTTCCGGAAGTCCGGCATTATCGTCAAAAGAAAAGAACCAATGGACCCAGCCGGGTTTTGGTTCTTCTCTTAGTTCATCTTTTATTTCCTGTGGTGTGCTGTCTGCCCATTCCGGCAAAGGTCTGCTGCAATTGATATATTCTTTGTATACATCCAGAGTTGGATCATCCGGGTTGAGAGTTGCCATAAGATAGTCACACCGCATAGACGCTTCCCGGACAAAGTCAATGTCTGCTGTATTAACCTCGTCAATATACAGGCAGCCATACTGTCCGCCTAAAGCTTTCTTCCATTTCTTTTTGTTGCCATAGCCAAGAACGTATATTGTCTTATCGCCTTGCGGGGCATGAAACAATAAATGGGGGATTTTATCATCTTTTGTTCCAGATCCGTTGTACTCTACCAAAATTCCAAAATCATCCAAAATCCCTAAATCTTTATTGATGATATTCTTTTCTGCTGTTCCTGTATCGTCCGCTGCAAGAATATGCAGTTTCTTTGGAGATTCGGCAACTTTACACATAAATTTAAAAAGTCCTACTGTTGTTTTCCCTGCTGCCGTAGTCAGGTTCCTTCAAGAAATTCTACCGGAGCACTGCAATGTAGAAATGCTTTGTATTTATCTGATAATACTAATCTCTGAGAACTCATGAAGGTTAACCACCCCCTCGGAGCTGCTCCAGGATGTCTCCCAGTTTCTTTTTCTCTTCATCCAATCCGGATACTTCCAGTTTATCCTTAAACATTCCCAGGTGTCTTCCAAGAAGTTCCAAGGCCTGCTCTTTATTATTTAATTTCACTTCAATGCCGAATTTGCCCTCTTTTATCCCGGCAATAGCTCTGATTTGCTGCTCATCCAGGTTTGCTGTGTCTTTTATGTTTGCCTGCCCGTCTTTAACTTCTACATAGTCTGTAGCTTTAGCAAAAGCTATGGCAGCCAGTTCTTTCAGTACCCTGTCCTGAGTGATTTCTGTCCGTTTCTGGCGTTCTTGCATCCTTTCTTGAATATAAGCTGCAACCTTAACATTTCTTAACATTCTGGCTGCTGCTGCCGCTGCTGTTTCGTCTTTCTTTACAGATGGATATGCTACCCGGTAAGCCCTTGTGGCATTTAAGTCTATCAGGTATTCATCTGCAAATATTTTCTGCTTTTTTGTCACTCAGACTCACCACCTCTCATTCGTTTCGTTTTTGAGTATAGAAAAAGCAGCTCGAAAGCTGCCTTTTTATCCTTTACAATGTCTATCAACAATTTTACATATCATTTCTTGTTGAAATTTTTGATCATCTGATTTATGTATTAACTCAATAATTCTTTGTTCATGTTCTACTATTGTCAAATTTTCAAAATATTTTTGTTTGCTTTCAGAAGATTTATTAACAAGATGTATCATAGCTCCTGAAAATATGTCAATAAATGCGCCTGGCAAAATCATTAAAACTTTTGATGCTCCATTAACAAACATTGATATTATCATCCCAATAAAAATCATAAGAATTCCAACCCAAATCATTTTTATTGCATTACGTATTATTACTTCATATAAAACAATTTCACTATTATGATATCTGGCTGAAAGAGAATGTCCTTTATCTGGTTCAGATACATTTATTTTTTTATCTCCACTAAAAAAATTAGTATTTTCTGAAGATTCAATATTTATATTATTCATAAGATAAATTCCTTTCGATCTTCAGTACAACCAATAACTAATGGATTCAAAAAAATTGTATTTCCACACTGTTTGCATGTTACTGCAATAACTGGTAATATTTTCATATTTCCGCCCAAGCTAATAGACTTGTCTTCTTCAACACTTACCATTGTCATTATATTTGCATCAATTATCCAATCATTTTTACCGCACATAGGACAATTTTTAGAAGTCCAGTTCCTGTTTATATTTTCAATCAACTTTTCTCTATTTACTTTCATCTGCTTTCTCCTAACATACATTTTCAAATATTCTATCATTTTATTTTTCATATATCTAGTCCTTTCTATATTAAAACGCCCTATATTTTTATAGAACGTTTTAATAAGCATATGTAGTTAGAAGATTTTTTAACCCAAAATGTTTAATTGATATCAACTTTTGAATAATTAAATTTCTATGATAATCTTTTCACTTGAGTTCATTGTAATAATATCACAGATCAGTATGCAATTGTGTGCAGTCTTTTATATTTTGAATGATAAAAGTGCTTTTCCATGGATATCTAAAGTTCTTCGATAGCTATAATTCATCTTCACAGCCACTTCTTCCCATTTCATCCCAAGTATGTACCGCAGCCTCAGCACTTCCTGCTCATCTTCATTTTCCATCTGGCGGATCTGTCTCTCAATCTTCTGGTAACATCTCACTCTTTCCAGGCGTTCCTCTTTCAGAAGGTCTATCTGTTCATCCAGAATAGCTGCGTAATCAGACAGATCTGAATGACTGCTGCCGTGTGGCATTCCATCATTGACTACCGATGGAAACATTTTATCCAGTCTCAGCCGCTGGATCTCATCCAGGATGTCCTGCTCTCTCTTTATCGCTCGCCGGTAGGATTTCAAGTATTCTTTCTTCTGTTCGTTTTCTTCCTGAATTGTAATCTCTGTCGTTTCCATCGGTATCGCTCCCCTTTCCTTCTTTTCATGCTTTTAGCCGGGAACTATTGTCAGCTCCCGGCCTGTTTTCATCTTATTGTTTTTTCTTCGTAAAATCTGCAGTCTTTGCAACGAAAGTTGGATGTTACAATCTTATTTTTGATTATATGCATATTCGGACAGGTTGGACGGACGAATACTGCCGTATTTGCTACTTTCCCGGTACTGTGTCTGCAGGTTACTGCTCTCTGTCTGGAATCCATATGTATCCTCCTTAGATGTATTCTTCGATCAGCCAGTGAAGTACCTCCAGCATGCTCTTCTTGGTAATACTGTTATGTGTAGGCATATCAATCACTTCCTGAATTACTATGATCTTGTCTTCTACTTCTGTTTCTTCGTTATGGATATCTTTGAATATTGCAGTTGCTTTTCCTATGTTCATTTATTCATCCTCCAGGTAATTTTTGCCGAATATCTTTATAAATTCCTTTCTGGTACCATGTTCTCTCTCAAAAGCTCTCTGGCCTATCTGTTTTAACAGATAATTAGTTTCTCTGCATTTATGTACAGATGTTGGTGAAATTTCATGGCAGTTTACGCAGAGGTGAACAGTTAAGCCATAACGTTCTGACCAATTTTTATTTGCAGTACCGAAGAAAACATGGTGTCTATGGATATTTTCTGTTACTCCGCATATGTAGCAACACTCTTTCTTGTCTCCGGGCATAATACACTTGCCATGCTTTTTCTTTTTCTTTTTCTTTTTTACAGGTGTTTTAGGAAATAATAATCCTCCCTGTTTCATCTGGTATACCTCCTTGCCTCTCTGAGCAGATAATTCCTGTTCTAGATATTTCGATTAAAATCTTCTACTGTTCTGGTGGCTTCCTGTTTCTTCAGCTCTGCCAGACCGCCCCAGGGGTTGCAAAGAAAATTATGGAACCGGCGGCTACTGTAATGCATCCATCTCGGAGGATTCTGACCGGTTACTTTTCTAAATAATTTCTTTTTCTGTCTGAGATTCATTTTTCTCCTTTCCCCTTCCTGTGATCTGACAGGCTCACACAGGAAGGATGTATCTATGTGAATTTTAGGGCACCCTTAATCTTCCCAGGGTCTTCCGTTATGGTCTACTTTTCCGTTTAACCATTCATTCCAGAAGTCCGGATCCAGAAGTGTGTTGTATGTCTTGTTTGCAAACTGCCGCATAGCTCTTGCTATATACTCAGCTGTTCCATAAGCTGTTAACGTATCTATATACTCTTTTCTGGTCTTAGGTTCTGCTTCCGGTGGCTCTGATCCGGATTGCGCCGGCGCAATTTCCTGTTCTTTCGGTTCTACGGGTTTGGGCATATATTCCGGATGGTTTTCAATGCTGTCCTGACCTGGAATCTGTGGTTCTGGCTCTGAAAGTGCTGTTTCTTGACTTTTTTCTATGTTTTCCGGTTGAGATTCCGGCGTTTCAGAATGGAAATCTGCTTTAGGCTTTCCTGGTACGGAGTCCTCTTTTTCTGGAACTGCTGTTTTTTGACCTTCTGTATGGTTATCCACAGAGTTTTCCACTTTTCCAGTTGGTTTTATTTTTTCTGGCTTCTTCTTTTCCGGTTTCTTTGCCTTTTGGACTTTGGACTGTTTCTTATCTGGTTTGATTTCCTTCGGCTCTTCTCTTGGAAATTCTTCTCCGTACTGTTCTTTCCAGGATTCCTCTGGTCCGTTTGTGAAATCCATAAGTTTTCTAAATGCCGCCTCAAGCTGCTGCCAGGTGAAATCCTCTTTTTCCTGTGAACGGACATTGATCAATCTTACCTGTTGTTCGCTTAGTTTCAGTGATAAGAGTATGCGTCCTGTTCCCGGGATACGGAGGGAATAGATTTTCTCTTCATCCGGAGCCAGGATCTCTGCTGCTGCCTGGCTTTCATTTATGTAAAGGGTTTCGAACAGGTCTATATATATCTGCGGTTGATCTTTCCCCAGCTGATATGCTGTCTGTTCCAGGATAGAAGGAAGCTCTTCCTGTGTCTGATCTGTTTCTTCCATCATCACTTCCAGATCTGTGATCTCATTTTCCTCTTTCAGTTCCGCACTTAAGGCTCTTACATCTTCTTTGGAAAAGTTCTCTGTAATCTCGTCACTTATAATGTCCGGAAGCGTCAGCATCTCCATCAGGATTGTTTTGCCTATGCCAGTATATTTTTCTTTCAGTCTTCTGGAATATCCATCCTCTGAATATTTATCATTGAGCTGTATGTATCGCGTCGTCTGATCCGGGCGGAGTCCATATTCTGCACGGGCAAATTCTCCCATTGAGCTGTAGCCGGATTCCTGAAGGACTCCTGTGTCTCTTGCGACTTTAAGCTGATATCCCAGTTCTACAGCACCCTGGGCCATGGTCATTGCCCCTGTCCTTATCTTTTCCACTGCAAGATCTGTGTCTCTTTTAAATCCCTGATAGTCTGTTGTCATGTTTTCCACTTATATCGCCTCCATAAAATCTTCTTCCAGTTTCTTCAGGACAAACGTATTCTGGTTTTTCTGAAGTTCCTTTATGTTCTGTTCCCTTAAAATGGCACTTTTGGCAGCGTGTTTCTTATCCTCTTTTGTGAGTCTCTTTTTGATTTCTTTCTGCCACAGTTTCAGAAATCCGCGTATTTCCTCAATCCCCGGTTCCTCATCATAGTAGGAACGGTTCTGGCGGATCGTGCCACCCGGTTCAAATTCTATTGTGTAGAACGGGATGCCCGGTTCCTGCTCCCGTCTCAGGAAACCTATGAAAGTCTCTCTGTTCTCTATCCGGTTAAAATATCTTTCAGAGCTTCCAGCGCAGTGATGCAGGGCATACCCTTCCCGAACGATCTCTACCGGGTTCTCCGGCATGATCATTCTGTAACCCTCTGCTGCAAATTCATATTTTTCCTTTACTTCTTTCATTACTTCCGTTGTTCCAGGAAACTTTTCTTCCATTATCCGGGCTTCCTGCTGCCGTAATTCTGGATTTTCACTCATTCTTCTTACTGTGTCCAGTTTCTTTTTATCGGTTATCAGTTCGTCATGTCTCTGTTTCAAGTCTTTGGGCTTATAGAACAATTCGTCATTCAGATTTTTATTCTGTGCCTTGCGCATGAATAAATAATCCACCCATTGACTTAATGCCCTTTGCGGCGTCCCATAATGCTTTCCTGCCTGCTTCCGGATATAATTTACAATCTGTTCTATACTCATTCTGTCTGTGATCTCATCCGGAAGTTCTTCGATTTCTTTTGTCGCGATTCTGTTTTCTTCCAGATAGTCCATGGTATTTTTCGGAATCTTACAGCCATAGGCTTCTGCATATTTGAGCCATTCCAACCGGATGCATCCACCATTCTCATCCCTGAGGCGATTGATCTTCTGTTTATCCGTCAGCCCCATGACTTCTTCTATGCTGTTTCCATTTACGGATAAGGGTCCTGAATAAGAGCCGTTATATGCCCAGCATGATCTTGCAGTTTCCTTACACAGACGGTAAAAACGTCCTTTTGCCAGATATTCCATCATAGTTCCCAGCTTGTGAAGGCGACAACCTGCTGCCATGAGGGAATTGTAATTGAGCATGAGTCCCAGTCTTGCCATCTCCACAAAAGCATTTGTCACACTTTCATACTCTGTTCCTTTTAATGCCTCCGGAATTCCTTTAGGATACAGAAAGCAATCCTCCATCCGTTTGTTTTGTGGGTTGCTTGTATACCAGTCACTTCTTGTCAGACCGTTACTCCACTCATAGGTTTCCCCGTCCTGGTTGTAGAAGATCATATAGTTTGGTCTCACATGTCCTTTGTTATACAAAAGAATACGTACACCTTCCTCCAGAAAAACACGGTGACCATTTATACAGTGTTTAATTTCTGCTCTGTAGTGTCTGGCGACCCCATATTCCGGAGTTATCCGTTCCAGCTTGCAGGCTCTTGTTTTGCTCCATATCCGCTGTGTTCTCTTTTTTACCACTGCTGGCTGTCCACATTCCGGGCATTTTCTGGTTTCTCCCTGTCTGGGTTTATCCAAATTCTTTTCCAATATCTGAGAGCCGCAGTTACTGCATCCATAAGTGTTGTTTCCTTTGTTCCAGAAGAGATATCTTTCTGTGCTGCAGATTTTATAAAGCCACTCTTTAAATTCTTCATCGTTATCTGTAATCCCTTCCATAAGCCGGTCGATCTTCCGGTATTTGTTATCGAGACTGCGGAGACGCTTTTCTTTACCGTAATCCTCTTCCATGCTTTCGATCTTAGACAGAAGATATTTATCCGAATATACGGTCTGTACGGCATTTTTCACAGTTTCTATATCTTCTTTGGTATCCCACTGGACTTTTTCAAGTATTCTGGAATTATAAAAACTTTCATACAAAGGATCATATCCCATGATCCGGATCAGTTTCTGGGTGTTCCAGTCTCCCTGTTCATATCTGCCGGCATGCTCCCCAGTTTCCGTGTTTAATACATAGCGACTGATATATCTCTTGTACCGGAACAGGTCCAGAATCAGGTACTCTTTCTCAGTTTGGGCTTTTACAATGATCTTTTCTCCGATATCCTTTTTGTTCTTATGTCTGGGTATTGGTATCGGTACCTTTTCAATCAGCTTATATTTCATCGTCTTCCCTCCGTACCTCTCCGGAATTCAAAAAATATGTTCCGTCTTTATCGGCCAGAAAGACTCTGGCAGCTACGATCGCTCCGTTTACATCTTCTTCCATCAGTCCACCAACTGCTCCGGTCTGCAAATAAACTTTCGGATTTCTTCCCCGCGCAATCGCAATCTCGTCTTTTTGTGCCCGCGCAATTTCCTGTTTTATCTGCAGGTGGGCAGCCGCCCTTTCCCAATCCATTTTGGGATTCTGAATCATGTATTTCATGGACATCCCGGCAAATGCTTTTAAATCCAATTCTTTCACCAGGGTGATCTCTGTGCAGCAGCAGCGAAAATGCTGTTCTTCGTTGATGTCTCCTGCTGCCTCGATCAAAAAATATCTGTTTCCTGCACCTAAAGGAAAATAGTTCAAGCAGTCTGGAGCATATTCAACGAAATGCCAGCCATTCCGGTATACTTTGCATTCCTCTTCTTTATAGGTTTTTCCCGGTTCAAGTTTTACTCCGGATCCGTATGAAGTAGCCAGTTCCTTTGAAAATCCTTTAATTCCCTGCATCTTACGCCTCCAGGTAATATTCTTTTGCAATCCTGCGCACGTCTGCCTTAGTTTCCCCGCCTTCATAGACCGGGCTGCGCATGGCTTCTTTTTTGCCATTCATACGAAATTCTGCCAGTTTCACAATTGCGTCCGGTACCTGTATTGCACACTCGCTCGAAAAAGTGAGGATCTTCGCAAGGCATTCCGTCAATGATTTCTCTTTCTTTCTCACAGCAAGGCACAGTTCATCGTTTCCATCCAATAACGCCAGGATGGTATCTTTCTGATCAACCTGATGTCCCTTTATTCCCAGTTCTTTCGCTTCACCTTCGATTTTGGCAACTGCTGCCATGTAAGGAGTTGCAAGAGAGTCCACGATATAATCCATGTAGTCTTCTGCATCTTCTTTTTCCAGACCATTTTCCACTGCCAAGGTGACCAGTGCTTCCAGATCCCCCTCCTCTCTTTCCGCTGCTGCTGTGCGGATCAATTCCTCATAATCCATCTTTCCAAATTTTTCAAACATCGTGTTCTCCTTTCTGTTATTCGTCCATTTTCTCTATTTTGAATCGCACTGCATGACCACCGAACAGCTTGTCCACCTGCTGCCAGAGATCTGCATTGCGCAGTTCCTGATTTCCTGTCCGGGTCCATCCATTTTCTTTCCATGCAGGAAGACTCTGGTATCCGTTCTGCAGATACCTGTTATCTGTATGGATCGTAAGCAGGGATGGACGGCGTAATCTCTGTAATGCTGCTGCCAGACATAAAAGGGCAAGACGGTTTCCTGTGGTTTCTTCCACTTCTGCTGATACACAGCTTGGATTTCCTGCGCTTTTCGGGAAATCTTTGCTGTAAATGATGTATGTATACTTGCCTTTCTTTATTTTTCCAATTTTCCTGGTAAGAATCAGGGAGATGTCTACTCTCGCCATTTTCTGATCCATCTTCAAATCCTCCTGTCTATCTTTACAAGGGTATAGTGGCGGTATGCATAGCCGGTATGTGGATTGATTCCCATCTTTACTGACTCAGGTTCCACATAATAACCTTTTGGTGCTTTGGGATAGATTGGCTGCTTGTGCCGGTCTACCAGGCTTCTTCTTTTGATTTCTTTTTGCTTTGGCTCTTTTCGAACCAGATTACGGGAACAGCTGTATCGTTTAATCTCATCCGGTTCGTGTTCTTCCAGAGATTTTGTGATATACTCTGAAAGTTTCACATATCCGCCTGCATCATAAAGGGATGCAAAATATACATGCCCATTCTCCCATAACTCTGAGACGATCCGGTCGGTACCGGTCTCCTGATCTGCTTCGCGGTTTACCAGAAGATGTACATGAGGACCGCCTTTCTTTCCGATAGCCAGACGATAGATGTATTTCAATTCCCATCCCTTCTTTCGGTATTTTGTTCGGACTTTTCGGATCAGCTTTCCCAGGTCCTTCTTCATCTGCTCCCATGTGGGACGGTCGCCTTTTTTGTATGTAAGAGTCATCCAGTAATCACCGGGTGAAAAGTTCCACTTGATCAGTCTCCTGACATCTCTCTGTCTTCTCCACTGATTCTGTTTGGCTATCTCTTCCGGAGTGGCTTTCCTCTTTTCTTCTCTTTCCTGTCCCTTGGCACCATACCTTCCTGTATGCTTTTCCTCTATCTCTATGGTGCTGTCAAAATCCCATATCTCTCTGATGTATGCCCACCTCATAAGCATCTCCTGTCGTAAGTCTAATACCCCTAATCGAGCTTCCAAGAGGCTTGCGCCCCTGGAAAAAGGTTAAAAATATAGCAGGGTTTCTCCTGCTTAAATCTTGACTTTCTGACACCTGGATGTTATAGTTTGGATAGGTTAATTATCCAAGTGGCAGAAAGTCACCCCGGCTCATGTATTTGCGTTACATGAGTCTTTTTTATTCTATGTGTTCGATCGGTCCGTAGAGGTCTTCCATTCGTTTTGCATTTCGAATGGCATCTTCCAGCGTTCCTATACAAGTTGCCAGTTTTCCGCTCTTAAATTGAACAATACGGATGATTCGTTGCTGATCTGGCGGGATCTTGACGGATTCTTTGGTTCTTCTGGAAATCTGTTCTACTTCCCTTATTCTTTCTTCTTCAGTCATTCTGTTCTCTCCCCGATCAGGCTTTTGAGATACTGAATGCATTCTTCCGACCATTCTTCCATATACTCATTGTCTTCAAAGCCAAATACCTTTGTGTTTGTTATAATCGCTAATGCTTTTGTGGCTGTGTCATAGTTGTATGCCACATAAATATTCTTTTCTTCCGCTTTGAGTACAAGTTCCAGAATCTCTCTTATTTTGTCTCTGAACATGTTTCCTCCTCCTGAACTTTTCTAAGCTGATCTACCGCCCAGTATGCGGATATCCCAAAGAGAATGTTAAACCAAATCGGGATGTCCACATATTCCCCTGCAAGGATGCAGAGGGCTATGATTATGTACTGTTTCATAATGCTTGTCCTTCTTTCTCCGCCTTAGCCGGCGGCTTTTCTTTCGTAGTTCATGCTCAGAAGAAGTTCATCCTGTCTCTGGATGAGCAGGCATTTGATTTCTTCTTCTGACATATCACTGGCTTTATGCTGAATTCCATTAATACGGATATTTCTTGTTACCAGTTTTAATTCTGACATCTTCCTCACCTCTTCTTTATGGTATGGGAAATGATATGTATGGGTTACTGTTTATAAAAATTTAAGCAGTTTGTCGAACGGCCTTTGTTGACTTCTCTTTGTTTCTCTCCTATTCTTGTATTACAGGGTACTGGCATACCCGAGTACAAGAGAAAGGAGATTTTTTATGGAAATAACTATTATTCCGCCAAAGAATTGTGATCCTCACGATATCAAGCATGAGTTTAAACAACTCAAAAACGGTTTTGTTGACATTGCAACTTATCCCAATGGTATCGAAGTAGTTTTTACCAATGTCAATGGGACAACTCATGTAGAACCATCAAAACCTCTCATCAAGATTGATGATCACACTTATCAGATTCCAGAATAATCTGATCGGCCACAATTGTGATACTTCCGTCCGGTTTTATTCGGATGGAAGTGTTGCGATTATTTTTTATTAATGCCGTATATCTACATGCCTCCCTTTCTTTTACTGGGTTTCTCATAATACTCACCTCTTTCTGGATATCCAAATAATCACGCAAAGTACAATATATTGTATGTGAACACATTTTCTACACAATATATTGACACATAAATATATTTATAGTATCATGCTATTAGAACGTTCTTATTTCTAATAGAAAGGTGGTGTTTACCAATGAATATGATTCCTGTTTCTTCTTCCAATATCGCAAGCATTGGCTATGAGAACGGTACTCTTTACGTTGCATTCAATCGTGGTGGATTATATGCATATTCAGGAGTACCGGTATCTATTTACCATGGACTTATGTCAGCTTCTTCACATGGAAGCTATTTAGCTTCTCATGTAAAAGGCATTTATCCATATAGACGTATTGGCTAATCAACAATAACCAAAATCATTGCCGGACCATTGACGGATAACTTCCTGTCCTCATATGGTTCGACATATTCTGTTTTTACACCTTCTCTTTTCTTCAACTCCTCTACTAATTCTTTTGTAGAAAGTTTTTCAGGCATCTCCTCTACGCTCCTTTTTCTATTCCAAAAAGGTAATTCGCATCAATTCCAAACTCTCCCATTACATTAATAATTGAAGCTATATCCGCTGCGCGCATAATCCTTCTACCATTTAACATATCGTTGAGTTCTTGCGCCGAATAACCAGCTTTAGTTGCAACTGATGCTTGTTTCAATCCCTTCTGGTTTATTGCTTTTTTTAACTGAATTGCCACAATGCTATTTGACGCCGCAATACCAAGCATCTTGTATCCTCCTCTCTTTTTTAACAAGTTTCTTGTTGCTCTGTATGTTACAACAAGTTTCTTGTTTTGTCAATACGGTTTTAATAATTTTCTTGTTGTTTTATATTGACATACCAAGATTTTTGAAATAAAATGATTTTATATCAAATAAGTGAGGTGAATAAAATGAGCGTCGGAAGTAGAATACGTGAATTACGCGAAGATAAGGAACTGTCACGAGCTGAACTAGCAGATAAAATAGGAGTTACGATAGGTGCTGTTTCTAACTATGAAAATGAAGTCAGTTCTCCGAAAGAGCCTATACTTTTCAAAATTATGGAAGTTTTAGAATGTGATGCCAACTATCTTTTTCAAGATTCAATCAATATCCCGACAATGAAAGATAGTTTTTCCGTCCTGGAACACAATCTTATAAAAAAATACCGCGAACTTGACGCTCACGGTAAAGACATGGTTGCTACAGTTCTCCAGAAAGAATACGATCATATTATTGAACTTCGTGATTCCGTATCGCAGACAGAGGAATTATCCGAAGAATCTAATAACATTACTACTATCGATCTTCTTGCCGCTCATGCCCGTACAGACGTTAAGCAAACACCCGAAGGTGTTCAGCATGATCTGGACATTATGAATGATGATTCAAAATGGGAGGAATGACATGGCATTAGATATATTGGAATTGCGTAAACTATGTATACCCAAAAACATTCGTATTACACTCCACGCAGCTAAAAGGCTGGAACAGCGTGGAATATTCTTAAAAGATGTAATATCCTGTATTATGAATGGAGAAATCATCGAACAATATCCAGATGATTATCCTTACCC
>OLSD01000610.1_pt1 | contig 34479 bp, 37 predicted proteins | sample 1672211 | NCBI WGS metagenome assembly OLSD01 (sample SAMEA3136659, study PRJEB25190) | human gut metagenome | reverse complement strand
CATAATTGGCGATTTCCGCCCGGCCCGGAATGGCTAATTCCGCCCGGCGCTAACAAGAGAAAGAGCCAGAGCCCGAAGATCCTCGACGATCACGGGTTCTGGCTCTTTTTCGATTTTGCAGAGAAAATGATGGATTTTCTGCTCTGCAAGCTGCAAATCAGCGAAAAACACAAGAAAAATGTGAAAGGAGACTATGACTATGCTGCACCACTTACTGCGTCTCATCCGCACGGTTTTAGCGGAGATTGTCGGCGTTCTGCTGCGAAAGACCGTGTTATCGTGATGGACGCAAGGGACAGAAAGGGAGAGGATCACCAAGGATAATCAGAACTTGAATACCAACAACATCATTGAAATTTTACTGGCCGCTGCCGCCGCGCTGCTCTGTGCAGCGATTGACTATTTTACAAAGGAGAATGAAAACGATGACTGAACATTACACCTGCCGCCACTGCGGAGAAACGATTTTGACCACCCCGATCTGGATGAACGAGAGTCCTTTATGCGAGAGCTGTGCTGAGGAAACAACGATGCTCTGCTCTCACTGCGGTGAGCGCATCTATCGAAATGACAACGCCGGAGACGAATCCACGCCGCTTTGTCAGGACTGCTATGACCGTCACTACACAAACTGTCATAGCTGCGGTGATATCATCCGCATCAGCCAGACCTATTACGCCTATGAGAGTGACGGCAACGAGTATCCGTTCTGCTATGACTGCTACACGAGCCGCGCTTCCCGCAAGCCGATTCAGGACTATTACTACAAGCCTGAGCCGCTGTTCCGTGGGGACGGTGATCGCTATTTTGGCGTAGAGCTGGAAGTGGACGGAGCCGGTGAGGACAATGACAACGCCGCCGAGGTCATGTCCATCGCCAACGGCAGCGGTATTGAAAACCTCTACTGCAAGCACGACGGCTCTCTGGACGACGGCTTTGAGATGGTGACGCATCCCATGACGCTCGCTTACCATCAGGCAGAAATGCCGTGGGCAGCCATCTTGCGAAAGGCCGTGCAGATGGGTTACACGAGCCATCAGGCGGGCACCTGCGGACTCCACGTTCACATCAACCGCAATGCCTTCGGTGAAACGGAAGCACGGCAGGATGCAGTGATTGCCCGCATTCTTTATTTCTTTGAAAAGAACTGGGAGGAGCTCTTGAAGTTCAGCCGAAGAACGCAGCATCAGCTCGATCAGTGGGCCGCCCGTTATGGCTACAAGGACCAGCCAAAAGAGCTCTTGGACCACGCCAAGAAGAGCGCTCACGCCGGTCGCTATACCAGCGTCAACCTCACCAACAAGAACACCATTGAGTTTCGCATTTTCCGTGGAACCCTCAAATACAACACGCTCATTGCCACATTACAGCTCCTTGATCGGATCTGTGATGTGGCTCTTTTCATGTCGGACGAGGAGTTGAAAGCGATGTCTTGGACGACCTTTGTCTCCGGCTGCACACAGCCCGAGCTGGTACAGTACCTGAAGGAGCGGCGCTTATACGTCAACGAGCCGATTGAAAGCGAGGCGGAGGTCTGATATGTGCTGCTTGTTCGGTCTGATCGACAGCCGGAACCAATTCAGCGCCAAGGAGAAGGGCCGCATCCTCTCCGTATTGGCGACGGAATGTGAAGAGCGCGGCACAGACGCCACCGGCATCGCGTACTGTTCTCACCGGCATCTGAGCATCTACAAGCGTCCCGTAGCGGCACACCGGATGCGGTTCCGTATTCCGGCAGACAGCAGGGTCATCATGGGCCATACCCGTATGACCACGCAGGGAGACGCACGAAAAAATCGGAACAACCACCCATTCCTCGGCTACGCGGAAAATAGACCGTTCGCTCTTGCACACAACGGCGTTCTCTGGAACGACGGCATTCTTCGCCGCACCAAACACTTGCCGAAAACAAGGATCGAGACGGACAGCTACGTGGCCGTCCAGCTCATTGAGCAGAAAAATGCCCTCGACTTTTCCAGCCTTACATACATGGCGGAAACGGTCGAGGGCTCTTTTACATTCACTGTGCTGGATCAGCGGGAGAATCTGTACTTCGTGAAGGGGGATAATCCGCTGTGTCTCTATTACTACCCACACTGCGGCCTGTACCTGTATGCGTCCACCGAGGCTATCCTGAACCGCGCGCTGAAACGGATGCATCTGCCCATCGGCAAGCCGGAGCGTGTCGAGCTGAACTGCGGAGATATTTTGAAGCTCCGTTCCTCTGGACAGATGGAAAGGGCCTCTTTCGACGCGGCGAACCTGCTTTGCCCATGGAGCAGCTTTTCGCTGTATCCCGTGCAGAGAAAGGCCGTCCCGCAGCAGCACAGAGCCGAGCAGGAATATCTGGATACGCTGAAAGGCGTTGCCGCCTACTACGGCTACGAACCAAGCTCTATTGACGAGCTGCTGGACGTGGGCTTTTCCACCGACGAAATTGAAGAACTGTTATACGAAAGGATGATCTACTGATGAGCATTTACGAGATTGACGCGAAGGTCAAAGAGTTAAAGGAGCTGCGAGACATGGAAGCCGAGGTAAAGTCCTCCATCGCGGCCATTGAAGATTCCCTGAAAGCTGAAATGCTGGCAAAGAACACGGATGTGCTGTCCGGAAAGGACTACCTCATTACTTGGAAAACCATCATTACGAACCGCTTCGACAGCGCCGCCTTCAAGCTGACGCACGCAGATCTATTCAATCAGTTCAGCCGCAGCACCACTACACGGCGTTTTGTCATTGCGTAAGGGGGATTGCTCATGCAAGTTGTTATTGTGGAACCTGAGAAGAAACCGTTCGTGCAGAACATCGACGATACCCTTACTTCCATGCAGCAGATCGTCGGTGGAACCATTCAGGCGGTCTATCCATTCGAGGAACCGGTCGCCCTGATCTGCAACGATGAAGGAAAGCTGCTGAACCTGCCCCTGAACCGCGCGCTGAGAGACAGCAATGGAGCTATCTACGACATCGTGGCGGGGACCTTCTTCCTCTGCGCGGCCCCAGTTGACAGCGACCGCTTTGAATGCCTGACCGATGAACAGGTGCAGATCTACTTGGAGCGTTTTGCTACTCCGGAGCAGTTTATCATGGTCAACGGTAATATCTTCGTCCTGCCGTACCTGTAAGGCGTCCCGTTAGGGCATACCCCAACGAGACGCAAAAAAAGAGTCCCATTAGGGTCGCTTTCCGCATTTTGGAACGTTCCATCTGCGGAGAGGACCCTAATGGGACTGATATTTCAATTCTGATGACAAAGTAGCCAGTCCAGCAGGTCGGGATAGTCCTTTTCATCAGCTGCCACCTGTAAAATGATGTCGCTCAGCTGCGTCTGTGTATATGTCAGCTCCACGCCGTTGACAGCCAGAAACACCAGCATGGCGTGCGCGCCGATTCGCTTATTTCCATCCACAAAGGGATGATTCTTGACCAAACCGAAGCAAAGCCGAGCGGCCTTCTGCTGTAAGGATGGGTAAGCATCCGCGTTGTCAAAGCTTTGAAACGGAGCTGCCATCGCAGAATCCAGCAGGCCTTCGTCTCGGATGCCGTCTGAACCGCCGGTCTGCTCAATCAATTGCTGATGCAGCATAAGGATCTGCCGCTTACTGAGTGTCTTCACTTCGCCAGCACCTCATACGCTTCACGGTTCTGCTTGAGCAGACGCGCAGAGATGTTCATCACGTCCTCGTCCTCCGCTGCCTGAAGCTGCTCCGCCTGACTGAACTCGATGATCAGATAGCGAGGGGTGTTATTTTTCAGAATAACCGCAGAGCCTCGCTCGTCCACGAGCCTTGCCACCTTGGAGAAATTCTGATTGGCCTCAGTGATGGAAACCAGATTATTCGTATTAACCATCATGTGTATCACACTCCTTTGCTGATAGTATACACGAGAAATAGGATAAATACAACCTATAATTTGTCTGCCATCAGAAGTATTGCACATCTGCGAGACAAAACGAGGTTAAACGAAAAAGATATGCCACAGCATCACGAAATGTGTTACAATGGCCGCAAGAGGTGAGATTGCTATGCTTGCAGAAGTCAAAAACCTTCAACGCACAGAGAAAAGTACTGTAACACTGGTCATTGATCCGGATACCGGTACTCGCTATATCCGTAAGGAGCTGTGTGGCCCGCACCCTATTTATGCACAGCTTCAAGCTCTCTCGCATCCCTACCTTCCTAAGATTTTTCATGTTGAGGAAACCAGGGCTGGCGTTGTATTGATAGAAGAATTTATCGATGGGGCAAATCTGGTGGAAATCGTCCTGCCGGAAAAACGAGTCATGGTTCTCATGGAGGAACTCTGCGAAGTATTGGTATTTCTCCACCAGCACGGGATCATTCACCGCGACATCAAGCCTTCCAATCTTTTATTGGCACCTGATGGACATATCCGTCTCATCGACTTTGATGCTGCCCGTAAAGAGAAATACACCGGCAGCAGTGATACTCGTTTATTGGGGACCAAGGGCTTTGCACCGCCCGAGCAATACGGCTTTGCTCAAACAGATGCCCGTGCCGACATTTATGCCGCAGGCGTCACGATGAAACAGCTCTTGGGAAAGCGAGCTGATCACCGCCCCTATCGGCATATTCTCCGTAAGTGCACTGAATTTGCACCCAAGCATCGCTACGCCACGGCAAAGTCATTACTTTTTTCATTAAAGACACGGACGCTTCAACTCTGCCTGCCCTGGATCATCTCTATCGTAGTGCTTTTGAGCGCAAGCATCCTTGCATGGTGGTATCACAGCAATCAGGCCGAAATTACCGAGGCCCGTTATCCTGATGAGGCCTTGTTGTTTTACGCCGCCGCAGAGGATTATTTGATTGCAAATGCAGGAGAGTTGAGAACAACTGGGCAGGAGCTGACCATGCGTGTCGATTTGGACGGCGACCGGGAAAAAGAACTTGTCCGATCGTACTCTGCTGATTCCGTCACTATTCAGTGCGAGGTCATTTCTGGCAATCAGAATCCTGATGGCTTCCTCTGCGGAAAAGAGCTTCTAAGTTTTGCCGCCACAGAAGTACCGCTTGCAGACTATCTCACTTCCGTTACGCAAGATACTCTTTTTGAAAACGAAATCATTTCTGGCGAAGTACTACCCGTAACGCTGTCCGAGACGCTGCCGGATGGGCACACAGCCTCTATTCTCACCACAGATCTTCTATCCGGTATCACAAAACTCCCCGACGAGCTCTACGTTCAGCTGACCTGTGTGGATCTAAATCCCGAGGAGAACGATGGAAAGGAAATCGTATTATCGGTAGGTGACTTATCAGCCGAATCTGTATCCGCCGTTTATTCTTATACCAACTCCGAGAATGTAGCAGCTTATCGCGGGCGCATTTGGGGCGGCGGCAACACCAAACTGACTTCAGATGGATACCTGGAATCGGAGCTCCTGCGCAATCCGTACCACGGATTTAACACCTATGGGTACAATTCCAGCACTGGTGTCACACCGTATGACGAAGTGGACTATGAAAAGTATCTTTTTGCTGTAGAAGGCAACTTAAGTTTAGAAGAGTGGAATGCCGCTCTTAACAACTGAAAAGGCCGCTGGATCATCGTCCAGCGGCCTTTCCTATTCCAGCACTTCAATATTATGATCATACAAAATTTCATTTGCATCAATGATCCCCTTGTGATGCCCGATGGCATAAAGCAACAGCGCATCGCGGGGATCTCTCGGATATAACTCCCGGTATCCTGCCTGTTTCAGCAGCACTTGTACTTCTTTTTCATCCAGCTTAAGGCCAAAGGCCAATGCGATCACCTTGTCCCGCGAGGGATACTTTTTTCCCAAAAATATCTGATATACATAGGCCTTATTTAGGTTTGAACGGCGCACAACGTCTGCCTTGGTGCAGTCTTTTCTTTTTAGCCACTGCTCCAAATACTCCGGCAGACTATCGATCTGCATCTCACCGCGATTTTCTGCAAAGTAGTCCAGAATATTATCGGACTGGCAAATCTCATGTGTCAGCTCATCTGTTGTTTTCATTGATCTCACCTCTGCCCACATATTACTCTTATTATAGCACAAAAAGGTTAGCTGGCAGCTAACCTTTTTGTGCTTCAATTTTGTTACTATGCAGGCAGAATCAAATCAAGAAAGGAGCACCTAACATGATCTCGGCAGTACTCTCTATTGTCCTTGTCAACATTCTCTATCGGCTATACGCAAAGCTGATCGGTGCAGACGTAATGTTCTTCAGCGGGAAGAAAAAGCTCGCCGCTTACGTCGTCGTATGGGCCCTCCTCTTTGCGTCTACTGGGATATAGCAAGACTGCGACGAACTCTCTCGTCGCAGTTCTTTTCGAAAAATCGACCGTCATCGACATTCTTCGCGCAAAAGCCCCGATATAATACGAACAGCTTTTCTTCTCTTTACTGCTTCATTAAAAAAAGTTTCAGCACATCCTCTGCGAGCTTCAATTCTCTCTCCGTGCAGTGTGACAGCAATTCCTGCACACCAGAAGCGTCTCCCGGATCATAACCGGAACCGTAAATAATATATTCCATCGGCAGGTGCATGGACTGTGACAGCTTAATGAGGGTATCGATAGACATCTGCGATGTCCCAACTTCCAACTGTCCGTAATAGCCCGTGCCAATATCGGCAAGTTCAGACATTTTTTCGCGGGTCAGTCCCAGTTCCTGCCGCCGCTGCCGCAGACGCTGACCGATCTCAATAAGCTGTTGCTTTCCCATTACGTTTCACCACCTTTTTTTCGTTATTGTAAAGGATAAAAAGATGTGATAAAATATGTCAAAAGATAGTGAAAATCGATATCTATTAGAAAGGAAGTTTGCTATGAGAAAAAATTATACATGGACAGCATACAAAGTTGACAATCGAAATAATTTTATAGATGCAATAGGCAAAGAAGTCTTTATCGTTTATCAAGAGAACCGACCAGGAGAGATTGTTCCTATACTTAAAGATGGAATAAAAGAGGGCAACCGCTTTCTTTTCCGAAAAATCAACGCAGGAATCCAAGTTGCTGCTGCATCAATCAACGAACGCTTTTCTGATGTAAAAGCCGAAAATGAAATGAGTGATGAACTAAAATATGCAACTCGACGTGCCCAACACTTAATTCAGGATATTGGAGTCGCGTTGACTGACTATTATTTTATGGAAATTAATTCCCCCACAGCTGTCAAAGGTGGTACATATGGCTTTCTCTATTATAAGTACTGGGATTGCGATCTCGACACACTAATTGTTGATACTAAGAAAATCGATGCAGTATATGTCTCTAATCGAAATAAAAAAGCCAATCGAGTATGCAGCTATTGTGGTAGCAAAATTCCAACTGATTTTCTTTTTTCTTTGTCTAAAGAAAAAGCAAAACATCTTTGCCCAAAATGTGGAAATGCAATTTACAATTTATTCCCTATGAGCTTTTTGAAATTCAAGGGAACTAAAATCATTCTTACGGTCTAATCTTATTCTATCCAAATTTATTCCCCAACAAAAAATCAGCAATAGGTGGAGGTTTTATGGTAGGAAAAGTAAAGATGTATAATGAAGAAAAGGGATATGGTTTTATTGTAGGCGAAGATGGTCTTGATTATTTTGTTCACGCATCAGCAGTTTCCAGTACTGAACCACTTTACCGGGGCGCAAACGTAAAATTTTATCCTGGAGAGAATGAGCGAGGTCGAATTGCTCGCCAAGTTTTAATAACACAAGCTGAAAAGCGACCAATCTTTATTCAATTTGGCGATGTTCGAATCAAATTGAATAACATTAAAAACTACGGAATTGACATATGTAACTCATATTACTATAAAATTTATGAATACGATCCTCAACTGGCACAGAAAATGGCAGAGGAAGCAAAAAAAGAACGGGGACTCTCCAAAATTCTGTCCGCCCTTTTTGGTAGTGATAGCGAATCTTATAAATGGAATGGTGAAAAGATTTATATTGCATCATTTTCGAAAGAAAACGCCTTAAAGGAAGCTGGTATCGATTCAAGTGATTATAATCGATGCTATAGGCGTAATCAAAATGGTTCTCTTGAGTTATGTACTTACGACGATTTTCTTGAAACTCAGGAAAACTATTTATATGTAACGACTTATCAGGGTGATAATTTTCAATTTATAGAGAGTACTGCAAATTTTAATATTTTTGATAAGTGCAAAGAAATTGACTCTTACATGCTCTAATTACTAATTATCACCATTAATAATCATTGCCGTACTGTCCTGCACTTTCAACTTCTCTGGTGCAAACCTCGCGCCAGAGAAGTTTTTACAAAAGAGCACTCCTGCCAACAATCATGCCAACAAACTGCGAAATTCAAAAGAGTATCTCCTAACAGCAGTCGGCAGCGATCAACAAGCAGTTCTCAAAAAATCGTGTGATATCAGGGACTGCAAGGGACTCATAGGGATGCAGCGCAACAGCCAAAAAGCTGTATCATGTACTCCTAAGCCCGAGGCCCCCGGTTCGAGCCCGGGCAGGCGCACCAAAAGCGCTGTAATCTCAAGGGATTGCGGCGTTTTTCCTTTTTGAAAATCAACATAGGATATACCGAAAAGGGACGCACTGCCTGCAACCGGCGACAGACCAAATGTACCCGTTTTTTAAGATTTCTGTTATTTAAAAATGGCTATTTCATTGACTTTTGTGGCCACAAAAACGTATAATGATAGCGTTTTATTTTTATGTTTTCACGAAAGGTAAAATAGATGCGTATGAAAGGGAGACCTACCGACGCAATAAAGGACACTACTGTAAAAGTGCGTCTTGATGATCATACAAGAAAAATGCTTGCGTATTGTGTTGAAGCTATGAACTTATCGAAATCAGAATTAATTCGGCTTTGCATCGCGAAAGAATATAAAGAACTGTTGGAGGATTCTCTCAAATGAGGTTTATTGGGTGTAAAGCGCTCCTTCTTGACAACATCAAGAGCGTAATTGACGAAAATTCAATTGGCTAATTGCCCGCTTGGTAAATCATATGACCGGTGAAATCGTTCAGGATGATATCATTCTGGATTCCGGAAGTATTACAGATGTTTTGAACAGTCGAGATGCTTTTTTCGATTATATCTTTGGAACAGAAAATCATTGATCCCATTACTATTGGGGTCAACGCTCAAAATATCCGTCATCGTAAGCCGCCCTTTCTTGACGCATTCCGGATTTTTCTTATGCGAGCCTCCCCGCAGCGCCGTTGACAAGCCCTCCGCTGCCCGATATAATACGTTCCAGCGGCCGTCAACAGGTGCAAATTTACAATTGCTTCATCGCATTTTCTCCTTATCGCAATGCGCAGCATTTGTAAAAGGAGATCCGCTTTATGGACGTTTTGGATCATACTATGCCGATCATCGGGGAGGTACTTTCTCATGAATCAAGTCGCTATTGTCACCGGCGGGACTTCCGGCATCGGCAAGGCCACCGCCCTCGCCCTGAAGGCCTCCGGCTGTACCGTTTACGAATTTTCCCGCCGCGCGCAGGGCGTGGAGGGGCTGCATCACATCGCAGCAGACGTCACCTCCGAGGACTCCGTCCGCGCCGCCGTAGCGCAGGTCATGGATGCCGAAGGCCGCATTGACATTCTCGTGAACAACGCAGGCTTCGGCATCTCCGGCGCCATTGAGTTCACCTCCACCACCGATGCCAAGTCCCTCTTCGACGTCAACTTTTTCGGCATGGTGAACATGAACCGCGCCGTGATCCCCATCATGCGGCAGGCCGGTCGCGGCCGGATCGTAAATCTCAGCTCCGTGGCGGCCCCGGTCCCCATTCCCTTTCAGGCGTATTACTCTGCCACCAAGGCTTCCGTCAACGCCTACGCCATGGCGCTTGCCAACGAGCTGCGTCCCTTCGGCATCACCGTCTGCGCCGTCATGCCCGGTGACATCCACACCGGCTTCACCGCCGCGCGGCGCAAGGTCAGCGAGGGCGACGATATTTATAAAGGCCGCATTTCCCGCTCGGTCGCGCGCATGGAGCACGACGAGCAGACCGGCATGGATCCCGCCAAGGCGGGCGCTTACATTGCCAAGGTCGCGCTCAGGGAACGCTCGCACCACCCGCTCTACGCCATTCGCGCGGACTACAAGTTTTTCGTTTTTCTCTCCAAGATCCTTCCGGCGCAGGCGCTCAACCGCCTGATCTACGCCATCTACGCCAAATGACCGCCGCAGGATCTCCCGCGCAAAACGCACACGAGGCAGGAACCGACAGGGTTCCTGCCTCGTTTTTTCTCCGTCGGGCAAGACCGCGCGACCGGCTGCCATTAGATTTTTATTGACAAGCAGATTTCTCCGGACTATAATGCTTCAAAAATGAACAATCTAAAAAAGGAGGAATTTGCCATATGAATTTCAGCATTGCGATCTCCAGAAAGATCGCGCTCGCTTACAGCGCCGTGTGCAAGCCCCTTTGCAGGCAATTGGAGCTGCCGCAGACGGCCTTTGACATTTTGATGTTTCTCGGCAACAACCCGGACTACAAAACCGCCAGTGAGATTGTCGAGATCCGGCACATCAAGGCGAATCTCGTTTCCGTCAATGTCGATCGGCTCGTGCGGGAAGGGTATCTGACGCGGCGCGGAGTGGAGGGCGACCGCCGGAAGACAGAGCTTCTCTGCACCGAGAAAGCGCAGCCCATCATCGCCCGGGGGCGGCAGCTGCAAAACGCCTTTTCTGAAAGGCTGTTTGCCGGTATGGACGAGGAAGCGCGCCGCGCTTTTTCGGAGGCGATGCACCTCATCGAGCATAACCTGAACGAGCTATTGGAGGCAGACGAAGCATGAACATTCCGCTGACCGTTCTGGTCACATTTTTTGCCGGCATGGGCGCGGGACTCGGCACCGGCTTTGCCGGCATGAGCGCCGCCGCAGTCATCAGCCCCATGCTGATCACCTTCCTGGACATCGAGCCCTACATGGCCGTGGGCATTGCGCTGTCGTCCGACGTGCTTGCCAGCGCCGTTTCGGCCTACACCTACCACAAAAACAAGAATCTGGACATCAAAAACGGCCTTATCATGATGGCAAGTGTGCTGACCTTCACGGTGGTCGGAAGCTACGCGGCAAGCCTGATCCCCTCGGCAACGATGGGCAGCTTTTCCGTTTTTATGACCTTCCTGCTCGGCATCAAATTCATTCTTCGCCCCGTGATGACCACGAAGGAGGCGATGGCGCAGACCTGCGCGAAAAAGCGCGCGCTCCAGTCGATCGTCTGCGGCGTTCTCATCGGCCTGATCTGCGGCTTTATCGGCGCGGGCGGCGGCATGATGATGCTGCTCATCCTCACAAGCGTGATGGGCTACGAGCTGAAAACCGCCGTGGGTACGAGCGTCTTTATCATGACCTTCACCGCGCTGACGGGCGCTGTCTCCCACTTTGCCATCGGCGGCATGCCGGACACGCTGACATGGGTGCTGTGCATCGTTTTTACGCTGCTGTGGGCGCGGCTCGCCGCCGTTTTTGCCAACAAGGCGCAGCCCAAAACGCTCAACCGCGCCACCGGCGTGGTGCTCGTGGTGCTTGGCATCGTCGTCATGGGCTTTCAGATGCTCCGCTGAGAGATGCGTTTCCCTTCCCAACAGAAAAGCAAGCGAGTCGCCCCTTCTTGATAAGAAGGAGCGCCTCGCCGTCTTTTCCCCGCCATCAAGACGGGGTGTATTTTCATTTCAGGACACTTTCCTTAAGCCTTTCCAGATCCGCCGCGTCGGGATGCGGCAGGGCGCGGTCAAAATTCTCGATCAGCGCATCAAGATTGGCCGGGTGCTCCGGCTGCGCCTTCATCTTGAGATACCGCTCCTTTACCGCCTGCGGCATCTTGCCCTGGCACATGTATTCCCCCACGATGGTATTGCTTGCGTCGACAGACTCCCTGACGCGATCGAGCACCTTGCGGAAATATGCCTCGCTGATGCCGAAGCCCGCCGTGCCGAAGAGAAAGAGCTTCTTATTCCTCAGTTTTTGCAGCAGCGCCAGCGTGGCGCTGTCCGCATTCCCCTTATCCGTCCAGAATCCGACATAAAGCAGCTGCGAATCCGTCGGCGCGTTCTCGCTCGTGCCGAAATAATCGCAGGCGTCCTTTGGCAGCGTCTCGCGCAGCGCGTCGGCAAGCAATTTCGTGTTGCCCGTCACGCTGCTGAATATGATCGAATATCGTTCCTGATCCATATGATGACCTCACTTTCTACCAGAGTATAGCACGAAGTGCCGGCAGCTTCAATCACTCTCCGCGTTTCCGCCGCCCGTCTGTCCATCGCAGCGATGCCTTCTTCAGCAGGGAAAGCGAACCGCCATCGTCGTGCCTTCTTCCGTGCTTTTTTCCACCAGCACCTCGCCGCCGTGGAGCCTCGCGATCTCCCACACCAGCGACAGGCCAAGCCCCACGCCGCCGTATGCGCGGCTGCGGGACTTATCCACCCGGAAGAAGGGCTGGAAGATGCTGCGGCGGTATTCCTCCGGTATGCCGCATCCGCTGTCCGCAACGCGGACAACGATCTGCGTTTCCTCTTCCGCTATGGAGATGCGCACCGTCCCGTTCGGGCGGTTGTAGCGAATGGCATTCTCGGTCAGATTGAACAGCAGCCGGTAGATGAGCGTGTCGCTGCCGGTCATCACGCCGTCGCCGTCGCAGACAAGGGCTACGCCCTTTTTCTCCGCCAGCGGCGCAAGGTCGGTCAAGATCTCCTCCGCCATCGGGCCAAGCTCGATCCGGTCGGTGCAGGGCACGGAGCGAAGCTCGCTCATTTCGAGCAGGGTCTTTGTCATCTGCGTCATTCGCTCCGTCTGCTCGCGCAAAAGGTGGATAAGATCCGCCGTCTCCGGCCGCGCGTCAGGGTGCTCAGCGGAAAACAGTTCCAGCTGCGCCTGCATCAGCGCAAGCGGCGTGCGCAGCTCGTGCGCGGCATTTCCGGTGAACTGCCGCTGGGCGCTGAAGCCCTCGTCCAGTCGATCCAGCATCTCATTGAAAGAGGCGCTGAACTGCCGGAACTCCGGCAGCACCTCCTCGGTGATCTTCATATCCGCGAGATTGTTCGGCTGCACCTGTTCCACCTGTGCGACAAAGGAGCGCAGCGGTCTGAGTGCGCGCCCGCTGACAAAATACGCAAGGATCCCGCCGAGCAGCGTCACCGCCGCCGTGATGTACCAGTTGGTGGTGCGGAAGCGCCCCTGCGCCCCATCAACGACGATGGTCAACTCCTCGTTGGGTGCTATGAGCTGCGGGTCAAAGCTCACCGTGCCTTCCTCATTCAGGATTACCGTGCCACCACCCTGTAAGCTGTCCGCAATGGTGTCCATATAGTACACACCGGAGGAGCACAGCAGCAAATTCATGGCCACGCAGGTCACGCCGATGAGAAGTGCCGTCATCAGCGTGATGCGCCATTGCAGTGACAGTTTTCTCATGCCTCTTCTTCCTCCATCATATACCCCTCGCCGATGCGGTTGCGCACGGGGTCATAACCAAGCGCCGCGCGCAGCTTTTTCCGCAGGGCGGAAATATGCACCCGGATCGAGTTGCTGAAATTATCCACGCTGTTGTCCCACACATGCTCCATCAGCTCCTCCTGGCTGACAGGACGTCCCCGGTGGAGCATCAGGTATTCGAGGATCCCCGTCTCCTTCCGCGTCAGTGTCAGCGTCTGGCCGCCCGCCGCGGCAGTGCGCGACCTTGTATCAAAGGAGAGCGCCCCGCAGGAGAGCACCACGTCATTCTGCGTGAACTGCCGGAGCGTCAGGCTGCGGATGCGCGCCTCCAGCTCTTCCAGATGAAAAGGCTTTGCAAGATAGTCGTTGGCGCCGGCGTCCAGCCCCGCCACCTTGTCGGCGACCTCGCTGCGCGCCGAGAGGATCAGCACCTTTGTGTTCCGGTCGGTCTGGCGCAGGGTGCGCAGCACCGTCATGCCGTCCGCCCCCGGCAGGTTCAGGTCGAGCAGCACAAGGTCGTATCGCTCCGAGCCGAGCAGCGCAATGGCCGCATCTCCGTCATAGCAGGGGTCCACGCTGTAGGCAAGGCGGCGCAGACTGCGAACGATGGTCTGGCAAAGCTCGCGCTCATCTTCAACAACAAGAATACGCATAAAAACCTCCGGCATTGTGATCTGATGCGCCTATTATAGCACAGGGACATAAGATTTCTGTTAAATTTCTGTTCTTAACAAAGATCTTAACTCCCCTGTGCTACAATGAGGCCAACGTGAAAGGAGTGAGCAAATTGTTGCGATCGAAAAAAGCCATCGCTCAGGCGGCACTGCTCGTTGCCGGGGCGGCGATGCTTTGCTACGGCGCCATGCGCGGCGAGGCGGCAACGGTGCTGAGCAAGGCCATCAAATTATGTCTGGAGTGTGTGGGCATTGGATAAAAAGATTTCGGGCGCGTCGCGCCTTCTTGCCCGCTTCCGCGGGTGGATCCAGGCAGGGGCGGCACTGCTTACCAACATACATTTGCCGAACTTTCTCAAAGGAGGGCTGTATCAGGGCGCGGGAAAAACCGTCTGCGTGCCGGGGCTCAACTGCTACTCCTGCCCCGCGGCGTCGGGCGCCTGCCCCATCGGCGCGTTTCAGGCGGTCGTAGGGTCGTCAAAGTTCAGCTTTTCCTATTATATCACGGGCTTTCTCATTTTGCTGGGCGTTTTGCTGGGGCGCTTCATCTGCGGCTTCCTCTGCCCCTTCGGCTGGCTGCAGGAGCTGCTGCACAAGATCCCCACGAAAAAGTTTTCCACCAAGAAGCTCAAGCCCCTGACTTATCTGAAATACGCAGTATTGCTGGTAATGGTCGTTCTGCTGCCGGTACTGGTGGTGAACGACGTGGGCATGGGCAACCCCTTCTTCTGCAAGTATCTCTGCCCGCAGGGTGTGCTGGAGGGGGCGATCCCCCTCTCTCTTGCCAACTCCGGCATCCGGGCGGCGCTCGGCAAGCTTTTCACCTGGAAGCTCGGCATCCTGCTGACGGTGATTGTGCTGAGCATTCTGTTCTACCGCCCGTTCTGCAAGTGGCTCTGCCCGCTGGGCGCGTTCTACGCGCTGCTCAATAAGGTTTCCCTCTTCCAGATGAAGGTGGATAACGATAAATGCGTCTCCTGCGGCAAATGCGCAAAGGTCTGCAAGATGGACGTGGACGTGACGAAAACGCCCAACCACACCGAGTGTATCCGCTGCGGCATGTGCGTCAATGCCTGTCCGACAGGCGCTGTGCATTTCCGCTACGGCTTTGGAGACGGGAAAGAACCCATGAAAAAAACTATTTTAGAAAAAACACGGAGGAAACAAAATGAAACTGAAGAAACTGACCGCGCTGCTGCTCGCCGCGCTGATGGTACTGGCGCTGGCGGCCTGCGGCGCGAAGGACGGGAACACGAACACCGATACGGGCGACGGGCCGAAGAATGCTGAGGAGGCCGCCGCCAGATACAGCGCGCTGATGGAGCAGGAAAACGCCATTCTCTCGGAAAACACCGATCTCTGGGAAAAGGTTTTCCTCTCGGCCGATAAGGGCATGACCATGCAGGAGGACGGCAAAAACTACGGTGATTTCCTGCTCGACACCATCGAGGGCGCCAAGGATCAGTTCACCGACGAAGAGCTTACACTGCTGAAGGACGCCGCCTCGAAGATCAGCGACATTGAAAACGAGCTGACCGCGCTGGAGGAAAAGTTCCCCGAGATCCTGAACGAGGACACCGACGGCAACGGCGATATGCAGAAGTTCCCTTCCTTCGAAGGCAAGGATTTGGACGGCAACACGGTCAAGAGCGACAAGCTGTTTGCCGCCAACACCGTCACCGTAGTGAATTTCTGGTTCACCACTTGCAGCCCCTGCGTGGGTGAGCTGTCCGATCTGGAAGCGCTGAACCAGCAGCTCGCGGAAAAGGGCGGCTCTCTCATCGGTGTCAACGCCTTCACGCTCGATGGCGATGAAACGGCCATCGCCGAGGCGAAGGACGTGCTGGCCAAGAAGGGCGCCACCTATCAGAACGTGTACTTCGGCTCCGGTGGTGAGGCCGGAAAGTTCGTGGAGAACATCTTCGCTTTCCCCACCACCTATGTGGTCGATCGCAACGGCAACATCGTGGGTGACCCCATCGTGGGCGCCGTCACGGAGGAGAAGCAGGCGGAAGCGCTGCAAAAGCTCATCGATCAGGCGATCGCAAACAGCGAGGGCTGAGGCTCCAATTTCAAAACACATAAAAACGGCAGAGGAACGGGACATTGTGCCCGTTCCTCTGCTTTTCCGATTCACCGCAGTAAAGTGCGCCGCCCGTTCCCTCCTTTTGCCCTTGTAAAAAGCACTGCCCTATACTATAATAAATGCCATGTACCCTCGCCGTCAGGAGGTTTCTGAGTATTTTGGGGCTCCGTTCTGCATGAAAAGTAAATACCGGTTTTTGACCGGCCTGCGCCAACAAATTTTAATGTTATAAGGATGTGTTACTTTGTTACTCTCGGGGAAAAGTCTGAAACATGACTTCATCCGTTTTGTCTCCGCCACGATGGCCTCTCAGGTCGTATTTTCACTCTACTCCATGGTCGATGGCCTCATGGTCTCGATCGGCGTAAACGAATACGCCATGAGCGCCGTCAACCTCGCCATTCCCTTTACCAACGCGCTTTTTTCCATCGCAGTGCTTTTCGCCGTCGGCTCATCAACCCTCATCGCCATTTTTATCGCGCAGGATAAACGGCATGAGGCCGACACGCTCTTTTCGCAGAACTTCGCCACCCTGCTCATCATCGGTGCGGTCATCACCGCGCTGGTGCTGCTCTTCCTGGATCCGTTTGCAAGGCTCCTCGGCGCAGATGAGATCACGCTCGACTATGTCAAGCACTACCTCCTCGGCATCGCGCCGTTCAGCGTGTGCTACCTCGTATCCTACAATCTCGAGGTGCTCGTCAAAACGGACGGCTACCCGCGCTATGCGCTCTTTACGGTGATCGGCGGATGCCTGACGAACTGTGTGCTCGACTATATCGCCATCTTCCACCTTGATATGGGCGTGTTCGGTGCGGCGGTTGCCACGGGTATTTCCCAGCTCGTCACCTGTATCTCTTACTTTGTCCACTTCTTCAGCAAAAAGTGCACGTTCCGTCTGCGGAAGTTCCGCTTCGATCCGCGCCTCTACGCGCGCATTCTGCCCATCGGCCTGTCCGATGGCGTGACGGAGCTCTGCACGGGACTGATGATCTTCCTCTTCAACCGCACGGTGCTCAAGTGCATCGGCACGGACGGTGTTGTGACCTATACGGTCATTGCCTATGCCACGACCATCATCATCAATCTGATGGTCGGCGTGTCGCAGGGCACGCAGCCGCTCGTGAGCTACCAGTACGGCAAGGAGGACTATACTTCCTGCCGCAAGCTCCTGCGCTACGCGCTCACGACCGTGTGTGTGCTTGCGCCGGTGCTGTTCGTGCTCATTTTCCTCTTCACGCCGCAGATCGTGCGCGCCTACCTCTCGCATGCAACGGAGGAGCTGATCGCATACTCCATTCAGGCTTTCCGGAAGTACAGCATCTCGTATCTGCTGCTGGGCTTCAACATCGTCATCGGCGGCTTTATGACAGCCAATGAGCGCCCCGTGCCGGCCATCTGCATTTCCGTCGGCCGCGGGCTCGTGCTGCAAAGCGCCGTGCTCTTCGCACTCGCCGTGAGCTTTGGTGGCGACGCGGTGTGGTTTACGCCGATCTTCTCCGAGTTTTTGTGCCTCGTGTTCTCGCTTCGCGCGCTCAAGGCCTATCGCAGGCACCCCGCCGGGAATCGTAAATAGCAAAAAAGGACGCTTTATGCGTCCTTTTTTATTGCCCGTTTTCCGCGCGGTCGATGGACTTTTGCGCATCGAAGCCGTCCGGATAGCGTTTTTGCAGCTTATCGAGGTTGCTTTGCAGGATCTCCTCCAACGGGATCTCCAGCGCTGTGGCCGCCTCTGCAAGGTACCACGCGATATCGCCCAGTTCCTCGGCAAGGTGCGCGCGGTCAAGCGCGTGCCCCTGCGAAAGCCATTTTTTCACGATGTCGATGGCCTCGCCGGATTCGCCGCACAGCCCCATCACACTGTTGAGCAGAACGTCCTTCCACGCAAGCTCCGGGTTGAGCGTCGCCATCGCGCGCTTTTGATAGTCGTTAATCTCCATGGTTTCCCTCCGCAGTCATTTTTCTTTTGCCGCTCTTTTTCGCAGCAGGCGGCGTGTTCAGGCTCCCGCCGGAAGCTCTGCATGACGAAAAGGAACATGTAGATCGTGGCGCAGGGCACGGAAAGCGAGCCGAGCACCGTTCCCTCCGTGCCGAACACTGCCGAGCAGAGCGGAATACCGACAAATCCGTTATTCGGGTAGGCAACGCTGCGGGTGAAAACAAGTGTCTCGTCCTCATTCAGCCCAATCAGCTTTGCGATCGGCTTTGCCAGAATCGTAAACAGGATAAAGCAGGACAGGTAGGCCAGCACGATCTTGATGACCTGTGAAAACGGCATATCGCCGAAGTCGCCGCTCGCCGCGGCGAGCACGTTACAGGGAAAAAACACGTCCAGCAGCAGCATGGAAAGGAGGTCTGCCCCCTTGCGATCCACTTTGCCCAGCTTACCCAGCAAAAAGCCGAGCATCATCATTGCCGAGAGAATCAAAACCTGCTGCAAAACCGTCTGTGCCATGTTACCCTACATCGTCCTTTTTCTTTGGTTTCATTACTTAAAATTCTCGTATGCGTACTTGAGCAGTTCCTCGCGGAAATCGGGGTGCGCGATGGCCGCCATGGCCTCAGCGCGCTCGCGCAGACTCTTGCCGGAAAGCTCTGCAATGCCGTACTCAGTCGCAACATACTGGATCATCGTGCGCGGGGCGGAGATCGTGCTGCCGCCGGGGATCGTGGCAAGAATGTTGCTCTTGCGCTCGCCGTCCTTCGTCACGCGGGAAGAGTTGATGCAGATGAAGCCCTTGCCGCCCTTCGAGCGGTAGGCGCCCTCGAGGAAGTCCATCTGCCCGCCGATACCGGAGAGCTGGCGCGTAAGTGCGCTCTCGGCGTTCTCCTGCCCCATCAGGTCGAGCTGCACACCGCCGTTGATGCTGATGACGTTGCTGAGCTTCGAGATACGTTCGACCGAGTGAATGTAGTCGAGGTCGCCGGGGTGGAAGAGGTACGGCTCGGCATCGAGCCAGTCGTAAAGCTCCTGCGAGCCCATGGCAAGGTTCCACGCGGAAAGGCCGGTATCGAGCTCCTTGCGGGCGTTCGTCAGCTTGCCCGCCTTGTAAAGCTCAAGGAAGGCGTCGGAAATGGTACCGGTGTGGCAGCCGAGGTCGCGCTTGTCAGACTCCGCGAGCATCTTGGCGACCGTATAGGGTACGCCGCCCACGCCGAGCGACAGCACCGCGCCGTCCGGAATCTGCTCGACCACCAGCTTGGCGATGGCGATGTCCGTTTCGCTCGGCTCGCGGTAGGAGCGAAGCGGCAGCGGCTCATGCTCACCCTCGACAACATAGTCCGCCTCGGAGAGGTGGACGCGGATCGAGTTTTCGAAGCCGTGCAGCCTCGGATAGTGCTCGTTGATTTCAAAAATGACCGTCCTCGCGCTCTCAAAGATCGTGCGCCACGCATACGGCGAGATGCCGAGGCCGCAGTAGCCATCCGCGTCCGGCTTGGAGACTGGCACGAACGCCACGTCGCAGCGGATGTGCTTGTCGCGGTAGAGATACGGCAGCGAGCGCAGCATGACCGGCATGAATTTCACGAGCCCGCGCGCTTGGAGCTTCCGCTCATAGTCGCCGATGTGCCAGCTATAGTAGGTGAAGCTCTCCTGCTCGGGGTCGCTTTCGACGATCTCAATGCGCGGACGGATCACAAGGCCGCCGCGCACCTTGACGTCCTTGACTTCTCCCTTACACGCAGCGAGCGCGCGGTCGAGCAGTTCGGGAAAGCCCGCGCCGAAGCCGTAATCCACCCAGTCGCCGGACTGCACCGCCTTGACGGCCTGCTCCGGCGTGACAAACTTTGTCTGATAGTCATTCATAAGAAAAATTCTCCTTACTTCGATGCTTTCTAATGTAGCAGACTTTGCGCCGCTTGTAAATCGTTTCAGAATGAAAAAAGGCTCGCCGTGCAGGTCTTTCTCTTGCACCCTTTTCTCAATTCTGCTATGCTTGGCTCATCTGATTCGTCAACATAAAGGAGTCTGATTCATCATGGTCGAAAACTATCAGGAAATGCTTGATCGGGAATCCAACGGTTTTATCCGTCACAACGGCATTCGCATCATTTCGGTCGACGAAGAGAAAAGCGTGCTCGAAGCGGCGGTTACCGACGCAAGCCGCAATGTCTGGGGCGGCGTACACGGCGGCTTTCTCTACGCAATGGCGGACACCGCCGCGGGCGCGTTCACGCGCATCAAATATGCCCAGCGCAACGTGACACTCAGCGCTACGATCAGCTACCTCCGCCCGACAACGCATTCCAAATCGCTCACCGCGGTTGGCCGCGAGGTGAAGGTCGGCGGCCACATCGGCTTTTTCGAGGTCGATATCACCGACGACTCAGGTGCACTCATCGCCCGCGCAGAGGTGAATATGTACTTTTTGGATCATTGAACAGGCAAAAGTCGGCATTCCGCTTGCAGCGGAATGCCGGCTTTCTTCCTTTTAAGCTTCCCCAGCGTCTCTCTTTCAGGGCAGGCTGTCCAGCGGGTTGGCACGGTATCCCTCCATGAGGCTATCGTTTTCCATGATGAACGGGCGCGTCGTATCCTGATCCCACGCGGTATCGTATTTTTCCATCAGATAGTCGCTCAGTTCTGTGCGGTTCCGGAGCTTCACCAGACGGTACGGCTCCTGAAAGGCCACCTTTTCGACAAAGTAGAGGCTTCCGTCCTCTGCCGGCAGCAGCACGCCCACATGCCCGATGAAGAGCGTGTTATCGGTATCGGAGAACTTATCGTGCAGGACGACGGAGATCAGCCGTGCAGTGCTGTCTGAGAAGGCGATGCCGCGCGCCGCCCAGCCCGCTTGAAGCGCCTCGACCTGCGCGGTAACCTCTGTGCTGTCCGCGGCCGCCACCGGGGCGAACAATGCGCAGAACGCAGCGCCGCTGCCGCCGCAGAGGGCGTTCGGGTCGGCGCTCAACGTTTCAAGATCCAGAAAAAGGGCGTCCTCGCCCTGCGTATCGGGCTGATCCGCTCCGGCGGTGAGAAATTCGCCAAACAGGCCGAATGCCGTAATACGGCAGTTGTAGCCGGGGAAACTGCCGTTTTTCTCTGCCCACAGATCCTGCATCTCATAGGGGTCGTACTTGGTGGCGGTCGGCGCGGCACTCTCAAAGCCGTCCGTCAGCCATTCGCTCTTGACGCTCCAGTTGAAAAGATCGACCTTTTCAAAAAAAGCGCTGACCCGGCTTTCGTCCACGCCGGCGTTCGCAAGCGCAGCGGTGAGCAGCGCGCGCGAATCCCCGTCCGTCAGGTTCGCGTACGTGACCGTTTCCAGCGGAGACTGTGCATTGCCTGTGTCTGGTTTTGTTTGCTCGCCGCAGCCGGAAAGCCCTGCAAGGAGAATGCCAAGAACCAAAAAAGCGGGAAGCAGCTGTTTTTTCATATTCATCAATCGTTTTGCCTTTCCTGTAAATGATCGTCTTGCGCTACAAGTTTGCACGGCCTTGCGCGCTCTTATACAGTAGACACATCGGCGGAAACAGTCTACATTGGATCAGAGAAGAACCCATATCCCATTTTGGCATTCAAAAGGCCATACGTTTCCAGCGTTTCCGGCGCTCCTTCCGGCGCATAGCACCCCGGCCACCAGCTCAGGAAATCCTCGTCCAGCCCGTCCGTGGGTGTATCGGGCAGATACAAAACGAACGTCTCTCCGTCCTCCATGCCGTACGGCGCAGCGGGCACATAGCAAATGCCGTCCTCGATCCATTCTTCCCCGCCCTCGTCATCGCAGTTCAACTCTGATAGCGTCATGGAATAGCTGTATTCGTCCACTTTTTCAATGTCCGAAAACCGTCCGGAAAAATGGCAGAGATAGACCGTTCCGTTTGGATAGTCCTCGCCGATGACTCCCATGTCGGAATCGTGAAACTGTCCTGAAAACGTTCCGTCCCGCTCCAGCGTCAAGGACGTTCCCCAGCCGCCCACGCCGCTGGAGAATTCAAGATCCATTGGGAAATCGTCCGGCAGGGACACCTCGCATTTTGGGCCGCAGCCGGTCAACAATGCCGTGCAGAATAACAGCACCGCCATCTTTTTTATTGAAATACGTTTCATGTTTGATCCCTCCCGCTTTCAGTATATCGTTTTCTGTGTTCAAAAACAAGCCTTCCTTTCAAGGGGCTGCCCGCCCTGCTAAGCGCAACAAATCCAAAGGGTAAAATCAGGACAAGGCGAAAAAAACGTGCTTGCATTTCCTGCAAACATGTGGTAATTTAAATGCAAGGCAGTTAGAGTTGTCTAACCATTATGTTCGAACGCGGTACTCTTTTTGCGTTGGAGTTCTGCCCTTGCGCGCAGGTAAATCGTTCGGGCGCGGCCTGCTTTTCGCCGTACGGCTAACAATCCTTACCACGCAACCGCGAAAGCAGGCAGTTAACCCCAAAAAGCCGCTTTTGGGCGGCTTTTGAAAGGCCCGGTAGTTAGATGAGTCTAACTACCGTAACAAGGAAACAAGGAGGCGAAAGCGAATGTCTGAAGAAATTTTGATCCGTCAGGGCGCGCCGACGCTCGCGGGCATCAAGACAGGGAGCCTGTTTCCCTGTCCCTGCGAGGACCGTGAGGCCCTGCTGTCCGATATCCGGCAGCTGAACCGGCGGCTGTCGTCAAAGGGGCTCTGCCTGCTGCCGATCCGCTTTCTGGCAGGGCAGGCGCTTCTTTACCTCTACCGCCCCGCCGAGCTGCGGCGGGATCTGCGCGACGCGCGGGCGTCCGAGCTGCTGCATCAGGCAGGTTACGGCAACGAAAGCTGCGCGCACTGCGTAGCGCGCCTTGCCCGCCGCTTCCGCAAGAGCGGTGAGTTTCCGCACGAGGTAGGGCTGTTTCTCAGCTACCCGCCGGAGGACGTGAAGGGCTTCATCGATCACCGCGCAAACAATTTCAAATGCGCGGGGCTTTGGAAGGTCTACGGCGACGAGGAAAAGGCGCGCTCACTGTTCGCAAAATACAAAAAATGCACGGAGATCTACTGCGCACTCTGGCAAAACGGCTCGAAGCTCGAGCAGCTTGCCGTCGCGGTTTGATTTGATAAAACACAAAAAGAAAGGAATTTACAAAAATGAAAACTGCTGTTGTTTATTGGAGCGGCACAGGCAATACGGAGGCAATGGCGCGTGCCGTTGCCGAAGGCATGACCGCCGCGGGCGCAGAGGCTGTGCTGCTCACGCCCGCCGAGGTCGCCCCCGGCGGTCTGAACGCCTACGATGCCATCGCCTTCGGCTGCCCCGCCATGGGCAGCGAGGTGCTGGAGGAAATGGAGTTCCAGCCGATGTTCGATGCCTGCAAGCGCAGCCTCGGCGGTAAGCGCGTGGCGCTGTTCGGCTCCTACGGCTGGGGTGATGGCGAGTGGATGCGCACTTGGGAGAGTGACTGCGACAGCGCGGGGCTGAATCTCGTGTGTGAGAGTGTGATCTGCACGGAGACTCCAGACGACGCGGCGCTTGAGGCCTGCCGCGCACTTGGCAAGGCGTTGGCGAAGTAAAACGTTCCCCACCCAGCAAAACTGCACCTTGCAAAGCCGCACAACGCCTCCCTACCGGTACTCCCCGCAGCATTCCTGCTGCCGAGAGATCGATGCTCCCTGCGTTGTGTTATAATCCCGCATGGCGGAACATTTTAAGAGAAGGTTCCCCTACAAGGCAATGTCGGCAGATTCCTCGGGTATCCCTTCGAGTACAGGCCTTACCTTGCGCAGGAACGTATCCACCTGTTCCGGGCAGCGGCCAATATAATCCTCCGGCTTCAGCAGGGCGGTAAGATCCTCCTCATTCATGGAAAAGGCCGGCTCTGCCGCCAGGCGGTGCAGAAGGTCACAGGGCTCCCCTTCCTTCATTTTTGCGGAAGCCGCATGCGAGCAGCGGCGGATCACCTCATGCAGCTCCTGCCGGTCTCCGCCGCGCTTGACGGCTTCCATCATCAGGTTTTCCGTAGCGATAAAAGGCAGGTATTCCCGAACGGCCTTGTCGATGATCTTCTCGTTTACTACAAGCCCGCGGGTCACATTTTTGCAAAGGCGCAGAATCGCGTCGGCGCAGAGGAACCCTTCCGGCATGGAAATGCGGCGGTTGGCAGAGTCATCGAGTGTGCGCTCCAGCCATTGAACAGATGCCGTCATGGGGGCATTTGCAGCGTCCAAAATAAGATATCGCGCCAAAGAGCAGATTCGTTCGCTCCGCATGGGATTTCGTTTATATGCCATGGCGGAGGAACCGATCTGCTCTTTTTCAAAAGGCTCCTCCAGCTGCCGGTCGTGCTGCAGCAGGCGAATGTCATTTGCCATGCGATAGGCACTCTGGGCCATGGAAGACAGACAGTTTAAGATACGGCTGTCTACCTTCCGGGGATACGTCTGCCCGCAGACGTCAAAGCAGCGCGCAAAGCCGAATTCCGCACTGATCTGGCGGTTCATCTGGTCGATCTTGTCGGTATCACCGTCAAAGAGGTCCAGAAAGCTCGCCTCGGTTCCGGTGGTCCCGCGGCAGCCAAGAAATTTCATATGCGCCAACACATGATCCAGTTCCTCCAGATCGGAGAGAAAATCCTGCATCCAGAGGGTTGCCCGTTTCCCCACAGTGACAAGTTGAGCAGGCTGATAGTGGGTATATCCGAGGGTGGGCAGCGACTTGTATTTTTCTGCGAAGGCGGCAAGATTTTTCAGCACACCCAGCAGTTCTCCGCGGAGATAACGCAAACCGTCCCGATAAAGGATCAGATCCCCGTTGTCGGTCACATAGCAGCTCGTGGCCCCCAAGTGGATCACACCCGCGGCGCCGGGCGCCGCTTTTCCGTAGGCATAGACATGTGCCATCACATCATGCCGCACTTCCTTTTCCCGCTGCGCAGCACATTCAAAATCAATATCATCGATGTGCGCTTCCAGCTCCGCCACCTGCTCTGCCGTAATGGGCAGGCCAAGGTCATGCTCCGCCCGGGCCAGCGCAGTCCAGAGCTTTCGCCAGACCCGAATACGCTTTTCCTGGGAGAACAGATGCAGCATCTCTTCGGAAGCATAACGGGACGAGAGGGGCGATTCATATTTTTCGTACATCATGGACACTTTTCTCCATTTGGTTTTCTCAGCGGCAAACGCTGTCGTATTTTTTCTTTGTCGATCCTATGCCATGCGCCCACTCACCGCTTGATGTACGCATCTCGCTCCGCTCCGACGGATACGTATCCGATGTGGCAGCCGATGGCCTTTTCGATATACTCCACATAAGCCTGCGCCTGCTTGGGAAGTTCTTCCCACGTGCGGGCGCCGGAGATGTCGCAGCCCCAGCCGTCCAGATATTCCGTAACGGGCTTCGCCGTTTCCAGCTCCGTGGGGAAGGGAAACGCATCCGTTTCCGCCCCGTTGACTACATATTTGGTGCAGACAGGGATCTTGTCCATATAGCTGAGAACGTCCAGCTTGGTCAGTGCGATGGTCGTGGCGCCTTGGGTCTGTACGCCGTAGCGGGTGGCGACGATATCCAGCGGGCCGACGCGGCGTGGCCGCCCCGTTTTTGCGCCGTACTCAAAGCCGGCCTCCCGCAGCCGGTCGGCCTCAGGGCCGAACCACTCACAGACGAACGGCCCCTCGCCCACGCAGGTAGAGTAGGCTTTCACCACGCCAACCACTTCATCCAGTTTGGCAGAGGGAAGGCCGGACCCGACCGGCGCGTAAGCCGCCACCGCGTTGGACGAGGTGGTGTAAGGGTAGATGCCGTAATCCAGATCCCGCAGAGCCCCCAGCTGTGCCTCAAAGAGAATGCTCTTCCCGTCCTGCTGCGCCTTGCGCAGCCAGCTGCCGGTATCGCAGATGAAGGGCTTTAGCTTCTGCCCATAGGTATGCAGATAATCACACAGCTGCGCCATGGTATAGGGCTTTGCGCCGTAGACCCTGGTCAGGGTCAGGTTCTTCCATTCCAGCAGGTCCTCCAGGTGGCGAACCAGGTATTCCGGATAGAAGAGCTCGCCGGCCTGAATCGTCTTTTTCTGATATTTGTCAGAGTAGAAGGGGGCGATTCCCTGCTTGGTAGAGCCGTATTTTTTATCCTTCAGGCGCTCTTCCTCCAGTTCATCCAGCAGAATGTGCCACGGCAGCACCAGTGAGGCCCGGTCGCTGATCTTCAGGTTATCCGGCGTCACGCTCACGCCCTTTGCAGCAACGCTTTCCATCTCGCCGCAAAGACTCTTCATATCCAGCGCAACGCCATTTCCTAAAATATTGACCACATTCGGCCGGAAAATCCCCGATGGAAGCAGATGCAGCGCAAATTTCCCATATTCGTTGATGACGGTGTGCCCCGCGTTCCCGCCGCCCTGATAGCGCACCACAATATCATAGTCCCGCGTGAGCAGATCGACCATGCGGCCCTTTCCCTCATCGCCCCAGTTGATGCCAACAATGGCACAAGTTTTCATAAATTGACCTCCTGCATCATATCATTTCATCATTCGCAAGGCAAGCGCCGCTTTCGCGGCGCCGCCTTTTTTTCATCTTGTTCACCTGACGCTGAACAGCAGCTCTCCGTAAGTGGGGAACGGCCACGCGCTTTCCGCGGTCAGCGTCTCTGCTTCGTCTGCGGCAGAGCGCAGCACTGTCATTCGGGAGAGCATCTCGTCCCGAATAAAGTTTGCACCCTCGGTCACATCGCAAATGGTTTTGAATCTGGCAATCGTGCTGTCCAGTGCGTCGACCCTTGCGTCGATGCTCTCGGTCACCGCCGTCAGCTTTTTGACGAGCTTTGTTTCATAGCCGCAGCTGATTTCGCCATCTAAGGATTTTTTGTCGGCGGCAGCCCGGGCCACGTCTGCGGCATAGCGAGCAACGGCCGGAAGGATCTGCTTTCGCGCCATGTCGCTCATGGTCTGAGCCTCGATGCACACGGTTTTGCAGTAGTTTTCCAGCATGATCTCATACCGGGAGCGCAGCTCCGCTTCGGTGTACACCCCGTGGGCCGTCAGCATCTCGACGTTCTTCGCTTTCAAGAGCTCCGGGATCGCGTCCGGCGTGGTACGCAGATTGAGCAGTCCCCGCTCCTCTGTGGCCTCCCGAATCCATGCATCATCGTAACCATTTCCGTTAAAGATAATTCTCTTATGCTCCTTGATGGTGCGCTTGATTCGCTCATGCAGGGCGGTATTGAAGTCCTCTGCCTGTTCCAGTTCGTCCGCATAGCGTTTCAGGGACTGTGCCACCGCAGCATTGAGCATGATATTGGCGCAGGCAATGGAATCGGAAGAACCCACCATTCGGAATTCGAATTTGTTGCCAGTGAAGGCAAAGGGAGAGGTACGATTGCGGTCCGTGGTGTCCCGGACAAAACGGGGCAGCACATCGACCCCCAGCTTCATCTTCTTTCTTTCTACATCGACGTAGGCGGAATCGGTCTCAATGGCATTCAGCACAGCGGTCAGCTCATCGCCCAGAAAAATCGAGATCACGGCGGGAGGCGCTTCATTGCCTCCCAATCGGTGGTCGTTTCCGGCCGTTGCAACAGAAGCTCTCAGCAGCCCCTGATAGTCGTCCACCGCCTGAATGACAGCCGCCAGAAACAGCAGGAACTGGGCATTTTCGTGTGGGGTCTCGCCGGGAGAGAGCAGGTTGACGCCGGTATCGGTGGAAAGGGACCAGTTGTTATGTTTGCCGCTGCCGTTGACCCCGGCAAAGGGCTTTTCGTGGAGCAGGCACACCATGCCGTGCTTAGCCGCCACACGCTGCATGATCTCCATGGTCAGCTGATTCTGATCGGTCGCCAGGTTGACGGTGGTATAGATGGGAGCAAGCTCATGCTGGGCAGGCGCCACCTCATTGTGCTCCGTTTTGGCAAGGACTCCCAACTTCCACAGCTCGGTATTCAGCTCCTCCATGAACGCGGCCACGCGCGGCTTGATGGAGCCAAAGTAATGGTCGTCCAGTTCCTGACCCTTGGGGGGCTTGGCGCCGAATAGCGTCCTGCCGGTGTAGAGCAAGTCCATGCGCCGCTCGTACAACGCCTTGTCGATCAGGAAATATTCCTGCTCCGCACCGACGGCGGGCACCACGCGCCTGACCTCATCATGGCCGAACAGCTTCAACACCCGAAGGGCCTGACGGTTCAGCGCCTCCATGCTGCGCAGAAGGGGTGTTTTCTTATCCAGCGCCTCCCCGCCATAGGAGCAAAATGCGGTAGGGATACAAAGCGTTTTTCCCTTGATGAAGGCATAGCTGGTAGGATCCCAGGCGGTGTAACCGCGTGCCTCAAAGGTAGCGCGCAGGCCACCGGATGGAAAAGACGAAGCATCTGGCTCTCCTCGGATCAGTTCCTTTCCGGAGAATTCCATAATCACTCTGCCATCTGGCGCCGGGGTGATAAAGCTGTCATGCTTTTCCGCCGTGATCCCGGTCAGGGGCTGGAACCAGTGGGTGAAGTGGGTCGCGCCGTTTTCGACTGCCCAGTCCTTCATTGCGTCGGCCACCGCATTGGCTACCGACAGGTCCAGCTTGGCCCCTTTTTGAATGGTGTGCTTCAGAGAGTGATATACCTCCCCGGACAGACGGGCTTTCATCACACGGCTGTCAAAGACCATGCTTCCAAATATTTCTGGTACAGTCGTCATAGTAGTGTCTTCCTTTCAAAGAAATAAAAAGAGACACTGACGCTGCGGAAGGCTTTGCCTCCGAGACGCCAATGTCTCTTAACATTGCAAAATATACAGCCATCAGTTTGGAAAGTCAATTGTCGATTTGTTGAAAATCATTTTTGTCGAAATATCATTTTTAGCAATTTTGATCTTACAAATCCGTGTTTTTCCCCGTTTTATCCGCGAAGCAGGAACGCTTTGTCGCATCGGTTCAACGGTCAGATCGCTTGGAGCTCCTAAAAATTTCACGTCAAAAGAATAATTCGGGATAGAAAATTGACAGAAGGTGTGGTATCATATTTCATGTTTTGTGAAAGATCGCGGTTGTTTCATGGTAATTTCCTTGCCGCGATCGCCCCAGATATGAAAAAGTTTGATCGGCAAACGTATGGTCTGAATGAAAGGAAGCAGGTGAAAACATGAAGTACACGCCAGAAGAAGTGATCCAGTTCGTTCAGGAGGAGAATGTCAGGTTTATCCGTCTGGCCTTCTGCAATGTCTATGGAAAGCAGCATAATGTGTCTATCATGCCCAGTGAGCTCAAGCGCGCTTTTTCGTATGGGATCGCCTTTGATGCCTCGGCGGTAGATGGCTTTGGTGGCGAGATTCGCTCCGACCTTCTGCTTCACCCGGATCCTTCCACCCTGATCCAGCTTCCCTGGCGGCCGGAGCAGGGCAAGGTTATGCAGATGTTCTGCGATATTTCCTACCCGGACGGCAGGGCTTTTGAACGGGATACCCGAAGCCTTCTGAAGCGAGCGGTGGCAGACGCCAGCGCCCGGGGCTTCCAGTTTGCGTTCGGTGCGGAAATGGAGTTCTATCTATTTCGCCTTGATGAATGCGGTGAGCCTACCAGAATTCCCTACGACCATGCCGGCTACATGGACATCGTACCAGATGACAAGGGAGAGACGATCCGCCGGGAGATCTGCCTGATGCTGGAACAGATGGGGATTCAGCCAGAGAGCTCTCACCACGAGAGCGGTCCGGGGCAGAACGAAATCGACTTTCGCTACTCAGCCCCCCTCACAGCCGCCGACAACGCCGTCACCTTTCACGCGGTGGTCCGCACTGCGGCAGCTCAGAACGGGCTCTGTGCCAGTTTCTCTCCTAAGCCGCTGGCGGATCGGGACGGAAACGGAATGCACATCAACGTCTCTGTCAAATGTGATGAGGTCGCCCAGCCGCTGCCCGGTATCATCGCAGGGATTCTGGCGCATATCCGGGACATGACCCTGTTTATGAACCCCTGTGAGGAATCCTACCGCCGTCTCGGCCATAACAAAGCGCCGCTCTACGTGACGTGGTCTGCGGAAAACCGTTCCCAACTGATCCGCATTCCGGCGGCAGTGGGCGAATACCGCCGGGCTGAGCTGCGCTCTGCCGATCCAATGGCAAATCCGTACATTGCCTATGCGCTCCTGATCTACGCCGGAATGCACGGGGTCGAGCATGACCTGCAGCTCTGTCCCGCCTCGGATTTCAATGTCTATACCGCATCCGCCGAGGTGCTCAATGGTCTAAAGAAGCTGCCCGGTTCATTGTATGAGGCTGCCGCATTGGCCGAAGCAAGCGCATTTATCCGCAAGCATCTCCCGGAAGCCGTGATCTCCGCCTACTGTCATCGTTAAAGAGCCCTGATTGGATCAGGTGAAAGGAGGGGAGAACATGATCTTTCAGGAACGGACATACAGCGTACTGATTGTCACCGCCACGGACAGTTTTACCGAGAAGATCATGCCTCTGCTCCCTGTGACGGATTACTGGCCGGTAACGGTGGTACGCAGCATCGGAGAGGCGCGCCGAAAAATCTCGGAAACGGCATTTGATATTGTGCTGATCAACGCTCCTTTGCCGGACGACTTTGGAATGCGTCTGGCCGTAGATATCTGTACCGGAAGCGGTGCAGGGGTTTTGCTGTTGGTTCGGAACGATCAGTTTGACGATATCTACGCCAGAGTCGTCAGTTACGGCGTGCTCACACTGTCCAAGCCCACCAGCATGCAAATGGTGGCGCAAAATCTGCGGATCCTTTGCGCCACCCGAGAGCGCATGCGTCAGATGGAAGCCAAACAGGCTACCGTAGAAGAAAAGATCGAGGAGATCCGGCTGGTCAACCGGGCCAAGTGGCTGCTGATTGAGTGCCTTGGCATGACGGAACCGGAAGCCCACCACTATATTGAAAAGCAGTCCATGGACCGGCGCATATCCAAACGGGAAGTGGCGGAAACTGTGATAAAAACATATCAATAGCACAAAGATCCCGCGGATCGCAATGTGCAGAATTGTGAAAACTCTGGTTGACAAATTGCCGTCAGCCGCAGTAGAATATGAATCGTTGAACGAAGGCGTTCGTCAGAGGACTTTTGTCCCCTGATGGACGCCTTCTCTTTTTTGAGTTTTCCACGGGAGGTCAACACATGACAAAGTATATTTTTGTGACAGGCGGCGTTGTTTCTGGGTTGGGGAAGGGTATCACCGCAGCCTCTTTGGGGCGACTGCTGAAGGCCCGGGGACTGAAGGTAGCGGCGCAAAAACTGGATCCCTATATCAATGTGGACCCCGGTACCATGAGCCCCTACCAGCACGGTGAGGTCTATGTTACCGAGGATGGCGCTGAGACAGATCTGGATCTGGGGCACTATGAGCGGTTCATTGACGAGGATCTGAACCAATATTCCAATCTGACCACCGGAAAGGTCTACTCCAACGTTATCTCCAAGGAGCGCCGGGGCGCGTATCTGGGGGCCACCGTGCAAACCATTCCCCACATCACAGATGAGATCAAGCGGTTTATCTATAATGTGGGCAGCAAGACGGAGGCTGATGTCGTAATCACCGAGGTTGGCGGAACCATCGGTGATATTGAGAGCCAGCCCTTTATCGAGGCCATTCGGCAGGTGGGGCATGAGGTAGGGCCCGGAAACGCCCTGTATATTCATGTCACGCTGGTCCCCTATCTGAAGGCATCTGGAGAGCATAAGTCCAAGCCAACCCAGCACTCCGTAAAGGAGCTGCAGGGATTGGGCATCACGCCGGACATCATCGTCCTGCGCTGTGATGAACCCATCACCGATCCCAGTATTTTCCGCAAGATTGCAGGTTTCTGCAATGTGAAGCCCGACTGCGTCATTGAAAATCTGACGCTTCCCATTCTTTATGAGGCTCCTCTCTATTTGGAGCGGGCGAATCTGTCTGCGGTGGTCTGCCGAGAACTGCGGCTATCCACACCTGAGCCGGATTTGAGCCAGTGGCAGGCGATGGTCGCTGCCATCAAGAGCCGCAGCAAGTCGGTAAGCATCGGCCTTGTGGGAAAATACGTGCAGCTTCACGATGCCTATCTGTCTGTTGCGGAGGCCTTGCGGCACGCCGGGTTTGCCCTTGGTGCAAAGGTGGACATTCAATGGATCGACTCGGAGACGGTCACGGCAGACACGCAGGACGAGCTGCTCTCCCAGCTTGACGGGATTCTTGTCCCGGGCGGCTTCGGAAGCCGCGGCATCGAAGGCATGATTCTGGCGGCTCAATATGCCCGGGAGCATCGCATTCCCTATCTGGGTATTTGCCTCGGTATGCAGATTGCCGTCATCGAATTTGCCCGCCATGTACTCGGTCTTACAGGCGCCGATTCGGGTGAATTTGCCCCGGAGTGCCGCCATAAGGTCATCGATTTTATGCCTGGTCAAGGCGAGGACATCGACAAGGGCGGTACCCTCCGTCTGGGCAGTTATCCCTGTGTGATCGCCGAGGGAACGACCATGGCGCGATGCTATGGAGACACACAGATTTGGGAGCGTCACCGCCACCGCTATGAGTTCAATAACGACTATCGAGATGCTTTGCGGGCGGCGGGAATGACCATAAGCGGGCTCTCCCCTGACGGGAGATTGGTGGAGGCAGTGGAGCTGAGCAGCCAGCCCTTCTATGTTGGTGTGCAGTATCACCCCGAATTCAAAAGCCGCCCCACCCGGCCTCACCCGCTGTTTCAGGGTTTCCTCGCTGCCGCATTGGAAAGTGGGAAATGAGCGATTTGGGGTTCAGCAGCGACACAACGATCCCTGCTGCCAACAGAGCTGGACACTGCCGGCAGCAGGGAGATCGTCCTTTCTGCTGAAGCAAAAAGGACACAATAAGATGAAAAATGCGCAAAGAGCATCGGGGAGGAGGCACTGCAATACCTTAGCGCACAAAACAGCCCCGACGCTAAACGGTCTTCGTATTACAAGAATTATAATACGGGTGGTAGAACAAAACGCAGGAGAAGGAGGCATTTCTCCTTCTCCAACGATTCTTAGTTCGGAGTCTGCATCTCATGCTGCATAGCGCCTTGGAACGGGCGGTCAAGGAGCGCCTGATCCTGCGGAACCCGACCGAGGACTGCATCGCACCGAAGGTTCAAAAAATCGAAATGCAGATTCTTCCGCCAGAGCATATTAAGGATTATCTGGATGCCGCCGACAGGCGAGGACTGCTTCCCATGTTCTATCTGGAGCTGGTCACAGGCTTGCGGAAGGGTGAGATCACGGCGCTTCTCTGGAGCGACCTCGACATCCAAAACAAAACCATCTCCGTGAGCAAACAATATGTAAAGAATCCCAATGGCGAACTGACACTCTCCCGCCCCAAAACGGAGACTTCGGTCAGAAAAGTCAGTATTCCACAGGAGGCTGTCGACCTGCTGATAGCGGAACATGGCAAGCATCCCGAGAATCCCTACATGTTCCCCTCGCCGGCAACCGGCGAGATGTACTACCCAGACTCCATCGTAAATCTGCACAAGAAGATCCTAAAGGATGCTGGGCTGCCGCATATCAGATTTCATGATCTCCGACATACCTTCGCAACGCTGGCACTGCAAAATGGTGTGGACGTCAAAACCGTCAGCAGTATGCTCGGCCACTATGACGCCGGATTTACACTCCGCACCTACACCCACGCTACGAGGCAGAAGCAGGACGAGGCCGCACAAACGATGGGCAACTTCATGGCACAGGTCATGTAAGCAGAAATACCGGAGAGAAGGCAAAAGCTTCCTCTCCGGTACTCTTTGGATCTATCGGGATATTTCCGCGTGTGGGTCACGGTGTGGGTCAGGCAGTTGACTCACACCATTTTCAGCGTTTTTGCAACAAAAAAGCACCGAAAACCGAAGTTTTCGATGCTTTTTGGAGCTGCTGGGCAGATTCGAACTGCCGACCTCATCCTTACCAAGGATGCGCTCTACCGACTGAGCTACAGCAGCAAATGGCGACCAGGAAGGGGTTCGAACCCTCGACCTCCGGCGTGACAGGCCGGCGTTCTAACCAGCTGAACTACCTGGCCATTTACTTACCTCTACGTTCTGACAAAGAACAGATTTATTATAACATTTACAAACCGATTTGTAAAGTATTTTTTATGGCAGGGGCAGAAAGACTCGAACTCTCGACACGCGGTTTTGGAGACCGCTGCTCTACCAACTGAGCTATACCCCTATGTGGTGGGCCTTCGGGGACTCGAACCCAGGACCGACCGGTTATGAGCCGGCTGCTCTAACCAACTGAGCTAAAGGCCCAAGTGATTGTCTATCCCTGATTTGAAAAAGGAAAAGTGCCGCCACCAGAGTGGCGGCACTCCTGGCTCCCCCTGTTGGACTCGAACCAACGACACCGCGGTTAACAGCCGCGTGCTCTACCGACTGAG